>Ga0209296_1001715_pt1 | contig 16364 bp, 32 predicted proteins | sample S_130206_EF_Meta_FD_187319 | JGI IMG/M metagenome (GOLD analysis project Ga0209296, IMG submission 187319) | Freshwater microbial communities from Lake Simoncouche, Canada to study carbon cycling - S_130206_EF_MetaG (SPAdes) (version 2) | ecosystem: Environmental > Aquatic > Freshwater > Lake ...
CTCAAGCATTTTAAAAGCGTCCTCGTCGTCGGGATCTGCCTCTAATTTTTCTCGGTATCTTGTCATACTGAACTCACCTTTATCGGGGCTAAGGCTTAAAGTTTTGCTCATAATCAATTGTACTATAAATTGTATTTAATGTCAATTTAATTAATAGTGCTTGTCGTCAGCAAGTTTCTGGCCAATTGATCTCGGGATTGTTTGGTTCGCTCTCCCAGTATTATTATAACATGTTCTTGGCCGTTCTTGTCAACCAACATGGCAAGACAGCGACCCGCTTTGTTGGTAAATCCGGTTTTACTTACCAAAATATTATTGAATTCGAATAAGATACTGTTGTTGGTATTGGCGAGCGTGACAGTTTTTGTTTTTTTCTTAACTTGTGAAGTTTGGTAAATTGCAGGTTGCGAACTAATTCGTCGAATAAAGTTGTAGTTGCCAGATGCGGCCACAAGTTTAACTAATTCTTTGGCAGTAGTGATATTGGTAGACAGGATGCCGCTGGGGTCACTGAATTTGGTATCAGCTAATCCTAATTGCGCAGATCTATCATTCATTGCACGAATGAATGCAGTTCGTCCTTGGGGATAGTTTCGTGCCAATACTTCCGCAGCCCCATTGTCTGATCTAACTAATAATCTAATTAATAATTGTTCAACAGTAGCCGATGACTTTTTACCTGTTGGCAATTTGTCAGACAGCGCATAGCGATCCAACGCTATCATGGCAGTCATCAGTTTGGTAATGCTGGCCATGGGTCTGACAACATCAGCGTTTTCACTGAGTACAGTTTCTTTGGTGCCGACATTGTAGACCAGTACGGTGTGAGCTTCCGAGGCCTGCACACCGGCAACAACAGTCAGCAATAGGAGTAAAATTATATTGCGCATAAAAAGTATTTACTGTTTTATGCTACAAATATTTTAGCCTAAAGAATGTTTCTTTTTCATCATTCCAAAAATCTAATACAACATGTTCTTGGTAGTTTACCATACCCGGATCCCACTGTCGATGTACTCTTGTGGTAAAACCCAACTCGCGTTTCATTACTTCGCGTATCATAAAGACACTGGGTTTCAACTCATGATCTTTTGTCATTTTAAGTCGGAGTTGCGTCCATTCTTCCACAGTAAATTGAATGCTCTTAGCCATAGTGCAACATAAAAAGTGTCATGGCCTGCGGGTTTTTCAATTGCCATATGTCGTGTGCAGTTCTGCGACCTAACTCATGCAGTTCGACATAGACTGCAATTTCTGCAGCCTGATCTTCCGAAAGTTCTTGCCATGCTGGTGCCCAGACTGGAACAGTGCCCAAGTGTGCTCGCGGTTGGTGAAGCCGAACTGTCAAGGGCTTGAGCTGTTCAATTTTATATTTTATTGCCATTTTAATATGGCGGCGGTTGCATCCGCTGCTCGTTCAAATACAAACTTTACGCCACAATGCCGCCACTTGCCCATACTATGCTGCTCCGTCCAATCGGCAATGTCCTTGGCTTGTTTACTGTAGGTGAATGGTGTGAATTCCACCGGAGTCCATCCGTTCTCTGACAGCATATCCGAAAGGATACCAAAATCTATTTCGTTGGCAAGATCCTGGGACATCTTAATAAGATATTCGCGTTCCGTATGTATATTCATGCCCATCTCATTGCTGCCATTGTGGCATATTCAGCATGCTTGCGTCTAATCTTTATGGTCAGATAATTCTTTGTCTCATCAACAGACGGCCCAACACGCCAGTTCCAGTCCCATCCTTGTTTGCCTACATGCTGTTCCAACCAAGGTCTGTAGTGGTCGTTGGGATCTGCGCTATCAACATATTCAAATTCAGGACCATAACCACTCCAACCATCTCTGTGACTTGGACCGACTTTAACTTGTCCTCGAGGCCAGCAAACATTGATTACAACCCCGGGCATGAATCTCCACCAAAGTTTTTCTCTAAGATTCATGACCATTTCAACAAGAATAACGTTCTATCCGATTCTTCACGGAACCAGTATTTTCTATCACTGCCTACCCACAAAGCATTTTCTGTATGCCAGTTACAATTACCAAAGGTCCCTAGCATCCACAAACTCATTTTAAGCCACTCTGATTCATCATAGTTGTATGGTCGGACCCAGTATGGCCATTTGGGTTGATTGTCAGCATAGCCAGTTTCGAGTCGTGGAGTGTTGTTCCACATTTCGTCCCACCAAATTTGGTCGGTTGTCAAACCAGTCTTACCAAATTGTCTGCCTGCAGCCATGGCACGTTTCTTTATCATGACCACCTCAAACAAAATAGTGTCAGTGCGTGAGTATTACTGGGCTTGACTGTCATGCCAGCTTGCTCGCAATTATTTTCGTCGCACCAATCTTTCAGCAATTCAAAATTATCATTCCAATAAGATATATCAGTTAGCACAATAAGACTTTCGTCGTGGTCCAGTAATACTTCGGGAACTACTATAAATCGATTATTTTTCCACTTTTCGAATATATCAGTCATTTGCTGTATTTTAACACGAACATGGTATATTTGTCAGCGCTGACTATATCAAAAAGTGCTGTATAATTACCATTATCAGTGTTCAACTTTATGCCCCAAGTTTCCACCAACCATTTTATAAACTCTTCGGTGTTCGACTCTGAATTGGTGGAATGATTCCTCACGGTCATTTTCCAGTCAGTGTTGGCTCTTTGAATGCACCGCCAACTTTGAATTTGATCAGCATCAAAGCTGCCAACGGTATTCAACCTAGCAGTCATATCGCCGTAGATTACATTGGCATTCAACTTGACTTGCATATCGAGTCAAATTGAATTTTTTAAAAGATACCAAGTCATATCTGCTGGATCCAGTCTAACCAAGTCACGAGGATACCTGTTGGAGTTTCTATCACCGTAGCGTTTTTCCAGCACAGGATACACTCCGACCATTTTGTTGTTTAGTTTCATTACTCTGCCAAATACCAGACTGTTACGATTAGGGTAAACAACAAAGTCGCCCACGGCCAATTCATTGTTGAGTTTATCTTTATGTACCTTAGGTTGCATTTTATTTGTAGGGTTTGATATCTTTGTGCTTGACTGTGAGATATTGGTAAATCACGCCGTTAAATTTAAAAGGCAAATCCAAATGTATGGTAATGCGTGGCCCTTCGATTTCACTGATCAGTGTATCGTTGCCCACAGTGCCCACAAAAGGAATTTTATTCCATCGTCCCATGACTCGATCACCAATCCAATACTTGGGCTTATAACCTATACGGTTAAAATAGTCAGACTGATTGCCCATTATACAATATTGGGATCACTGGCAAAACCTCGCCATTGTGTTATTTTTACAGGCCGGCCCGCTCTGCGCCAGGATCTGCCAGTCCATTCAGCTCGCTCACCTGGAGTTGGCGTCATGGGCCAACTGACTGGTGTGGTTACTTCATACTCCCCAACTCGTACTGGTTTGATGCTGACCGGAAACCATTCAGTCATAAATTGTTCAACATCAAAGCTGTCTGAAATATGTTGCAAATCGGCCACCAGTTCTTCTTCAGTGAGATCGTAAGCAGGAAGATTGCCTTCGCCACCAACCACAATCCACTTATGTTCGCCCCATTTGCCGTTGGTGCTGTAATCATCATTATCAAGGCTGTCGTCGCCGTAAGAAACACCATCGTTGAGCAGCCATCCGTCTGCATCGGTATAGCTGACACTTAGTTTTGTGTGGTCAAACGGTTCAGTAAGATCAAATGTTCCCTTGAAGAATAAACCTTTTTCGCCTTGCGCTCCCCAGAGCACAATGGTACCCTGATCCAAACCGTTTAGATAAATTTCTTCGCTCTCACTGACTGACACGCCTAAGTCTTCTAGATCGTCAACAGACAGTGTTGTTTTCCAAACTTCTTTGCCGTGTTCGTCTTGGACCGCAAGCCAACTGCCGCCGTCCATGGTGGCTCCACTGACATGACAGATGTCGTCGCATTCGTAGGGACTACCGGGTTCGAACGGCTGATATTCTTCTGGCACTTGTACATCGTCGTCGTTGTCGTCCCAGCTGCTGGCGTATTCGTCAATCTCGATATTGTTTCGTTTAAAATATTCATAACACTTACGCGGCACCTTGCCCATGTAGCACTCGCCACCGTACCCATAAATTTCCACTGTATAGGTGCGAGGAGTGAATCGCAATGTTGCCATTAACAGTTCTTTTTCTTTTTTAGTAGCCATGTGATTATTCCTTTTCAATACGAGTTTGTTTTGCCAATTCCCGGTATGACTGCGGAGTTGGATGTAGTTGATCCTTGCTCAATTTGGGTATTGTCAATACTGTGTCTTTATAATTGTTAGCAACAATTTTAATCATATCTTGCACCGCAGGTCTGTTTGCAGGTAAAATCCAAAATACTCTGGCAGCACTGACAAATTGACGAAGTGCCAATATTTCTTGGAATGTGTTGACCTGGGGGCCGTCGTTGCTGCCGAGGCTGATGATTACTGTGCCCGCTGATAAATTTTTATATATGTTACGGTTGTTCCAAGTGTAGCTGTCAATACCCTGCTTGACATAGGCCACACACTCAGGCCTTGCCTGTCCAATACCTACTGCAATACTGTCACCCAAAATCATACAATCAATCATATCATGCCCATTTCAATGCAAAGTGTGTGGCCTGAGCGGCCGTTTCAAAATCAAATCGCCAGTCCTGTCCCGGAAATTGATTTTGGATTTTAAAGCTGTTTCCAAATTCATTTGATGCCCAACGAATTGCATCGTAGGTGCTTACTCGATTACCGTCAATAATTACAGATGTCATATACTATTGTACAAAGAATATGAATTATCGTCAAGCTGTCCATTTAGCCATAAACCACTGTGCATGATACAGTCGTTTAAAATTAAAAGAATGGACTGCAAAATCATTAATACCAGGCCCATGGACTATCATATGTTCTCCCCATCCTAACCCAAATGTTTCGTAGCACCAAACTTTTGCGTCTAGTGCAATATCCATATGTTCTATCCAACGAACACGATATTCGCCGTCTGTGGCTTCTAAAGTCATTCGTTTTTTAGAATATCAAAAGTTTTCATCTTAGCATTGATTTCTTTTTCCAACTCCCGATATCGATTACCCAATACTCGAAGTTCTTCCCATTCTTTTTCCAGTCTGGAGTCTAGTGTCAGTATTGCCAACCGTTGTTCGACTCGTGCCATAAAGTCTTTGAGACTGGCTCCGTTGATATCAAGATCGGCATTTTCGCCTTTTATAGAAATTTTGCCGGCTGAGGTCAGATCTGTTAAATTGGTGCTTGTATAGGTAGCTCCAGTGACTGATCCAATGGCCCATGGGTAGCTGGAATTTGCACCCATGGTGTAGGTGTCGTTGGTATAATTGGTCCAATGGGTATCCGAGGCCATGCTTATCTCTATGGCGTCACCGACATCAATATTCAAATTAGTGTTTTTCATCTTTTATTTCCATCCAAGTATGGTCGCCCATGTATTTTACCTGAGCTTGGTATTCGTAGTCTTCTGGAGCACTGCTAGACCAATCGTTGGGGCCATTTTGTGTTAGCAGTTTATGTTGTTTTCGTTTGTCCCATACTAGCCAATAGATATTGCCCATTACTGGTTGAAACTGATATACAGCACCGTGTACTGAATCAGTGATTTCTAATCTACGCTTGATGGCTTGTGCTTGTTTTTCTAACACATTAACCAATTCCACGATTCGATCGTATTCTTGCTGAGCAAACATTCTAGCATGATTGATCATGAGATCTTTTTGCTGGGTTACCGGAACTAGTTCAAATTTAACTCCGCCTGCTTCCGTGGGATACTCCGATACATTTTTATTAAAGAAAGGTACCAGCGATCCTGCAATGTTTGCATCGAAACTGTTCCGACCTTTAGTAATATTAGATTTGTCAGTCATAAAAAAGCCTATACGCAAGTATAGGCTATTTTAGATTCTATGTCAACTAATTAGTTGCCAATTATTCGTCAGCGTCGTCAGCTGGTGCAGCAGGCGCAGGAGTTTTCTTTTTAGGAGACCCCCAAGCTGAATAACTCACACCTTCGGGACGATTTGTAAATCCCATTGGAACTTTCTGGATAACTCCGCCGTTCTTAAGGAATACTGCAACTGGATCTTCTTCTTGGTTTGGTATATTATCTGACATAGTTACCTAATTAGAATCCGATGGTCAGACCGAAACCGTATGCAGATTCTTTGATGTCTTGGTAGCTGCGGCTGGCATTCACATTAACAGAAACAACTTTGGTCAAAGGGATACTGTATGTACCAAATGCCACTGTTTGTTTGGGATTGGAAGAATCCCAGTTGACGCGAGTTTTAACTCCACCAAATGCAAAACCAGGACCAACTTTGGCGCCAGTAGTAACTCCGACCAGACCGTACTCATACTGTCCGTTTTTGGCGCCGTTCAAACCATTGTCATAGCCAACACCAACGAATGGTGTGAATTGACCAACTGCTTTACCAACGGTGGCTTCTAGGCTGTTGTACATGCTGCCGCCTGCATCTGAGCGACTGGTGCGGCTTTGTAGACCAAGCTGTAGACCAGCAAGTTCTTTGCCCACGCGAAGGTATTGTGCTGTGCTTTTGGCGGAGGTAGCGGAGTCTTCAACATTTTCGATATCAAGGCTGACAAAGTTGGCAGCCGATGCAGTGGCCGCGGCCAAAGTAATGAGAGATGCAATTACAAGTTTTTTCATATAGTTCCTTAGTTAAAAAATTATTTTACAATCAATGTAAAAATGTAAATCAACTGGATTGATTAAATCCAGCATACAATATTTATATCAGTGAATTTACTGATACATAATTGTTGGTGGTCCGGCGTGACAGAATCGAACTGCCGTTTAGGAGGTAGAAGCTCCCTGTATTTTCCACTATACGAACGCCAGATGTGTCAGATGTCAAATCCCACTGTGGGATCAAATTCTCTTGCTTGTTCCTCGTATCCAGCATATCCCCTGGGATTACACATGACGCGAGTTTGGCCTACCATGTAGTCGAATGTATCGTGTGTATGACCATGCGTCCAAACTCGGATCTGAGGACGATCAATAATAAAATCCTCCATGGCACTGCTGTAACCACCATTCATATGGTAGTCGCCTTGGTATCGAGGTTTGATACTTTGGATGCTGGGACTGTGATGTGTTACTACCACAATCTTTTTATCGCCTGCTGCTACTACTGCATCACTGATGAATTGCTTGGTCTTCATATGTTCTTCCCTTGTTACTTCGGGTGTCAGCTTGTGGTAGACATTTCTATCTTTGTAATGCTTGGTTATTACACGATAATCATTCATTCCAGACTTTAATGTGTAACTGGTTATGGGGTCACCTTTGTTGAGATCAGTCCATAATGTGGCGCCGATGAATACCACGCCATCAAGTTCGTAAGTTTCATTTTCCAGCAAATGAATATTACTGGGAAGATTGTCCGCGAGTTGTTGATAGGTATTGTCAAACTTAAATCCGTAATGTTCATGATTACCCATTACATAAATTACTTCGCGATATTTGCTGCATTCTTCATTGAAGAAACGAACATATTTGGATTGTGTTAAGTGCTTGGCTTCGACGATATCTCCGCCAAGGATCAGCACATCGCCGCCTGGCAATTCTAAGTCACCGAATTCAAGGTGAAGATCGGAAATTAAATTTACTCGCATGGATATATTATAGTTGATTTAATACTTATAGTCAACAAAAAAGGCACCTAAGTGCCTTTTGATTACGGATACCAGTATTAAACGAGGCCCAGAGCCATTGCTTTATAGCCAGCGGCGATGATTGCGCGGCTTGCTTTACCTGTACGGTATTCAGTAACAACAACACCATTACCAGCGGTACGCTTGTTGGCGTAGACCACAAAACCTGCTTGGCGAATACGACTAACTTCGGCAGTTGGATTGCCGATGCTGAAACGCTTGCTGATTTGGCTGGCGGTCAGAGTTTCGCCTGCTTGTAAAGCGGACAACAGTTTGTGGGTTTTGGTTTTAGTTGAAAACATCATTTTTAATTTCCTTTTAAGTTTAAAAATACTGCATGGTTTGTTAGCAGTTATAGTTATTATGCACTCTTTACCAAAGAAATGCAAGTGTGCAGATTACCATTAATCTAGCAATTTTACCGAAGTCACATTCATCACTTTGAATGCTCGCCATTCGGATTTGTCTAAACACCAAACACTCAAAGTTTCTGGTTTGTATGCGCGGGTTTGGTGACTTTCATTCACAGCCTTTGGTGGCAGTGCATCTGTTCTCAAGGTACAGGGCATGACTCGTACTGCCCCATCTACTTTGGTAAATGTAATCTCGCAGTCTTGTTTGAGCAGGCCTCGCAGTAGATGATTTCGTTCATCTGCGGTCATGGCGGCAAATTCAGGTGGTAGTAGCATTGTGGTCCTTTTTCAATAGAAAGAATGTTTGTTTTTTGAATCGCGTGGCTCCCAAAGTTTATCTTGCGAGCCACATGCTGGATAAAATGTTATAATCATAATTGTACTACTGTTATATAAAATATGTCAATGTCCAATAATCTGTTTGTTATTGTCAATCCGTTTGGTACTAAATGAAAATTCAACTCATCAATGATTTGATCGTATGAAAATTTTAATCTGTGATACAATAAAGTGGTAATTGGAATTGTTGCTATAATATGTCCATTTTGTTTTAGTATAGGAACAAGTTTGCTGATAACTGCGGCACAGTCAGCAACTGTTCGATATCTAAATTCAGCCAGGCCTGCCAAAATTATATTGTTATATTGAATAGAGTCTACAACATTATCATACGAATCAATAAAACTTATATCTTGTACATTTAATTTATTCCATATCACCCGTGAGTTAGTTAATTCAACTATTTTGTCAATTTGGATCTCTTTTGCCAGTGTATATGGAAAACTGTCAATTGATATAGTGTTGCCGACTGTGATGTTGTTTTTTATAAAAGTCACCATGTCAGGTGACATTTTTCTAAATCTTAACAAAGGATGTAATGCTTTATATACCCGCCAGGCAAATAATTTTTGTTTTACATGCATGATTTTTTTTTATAATACATGTTTGTGGTTGGGTGAGCAAAATTAAAATATTTTCCGTCGTCGTATTCAATATAAGACTGTTTAATTTTTAAAAAGTTCAATGGTAGTATAGACAAACTAACTATGTCTATTAGATCTTGGTCATAATTGTCTGTTAGATTATCCCACGATTGTTCAGTGGTTATTAGATATTTGTTAATTGCTATGTAAACCCAGTCTGGGTTGGAGTTTTGTATTTTTTTATTAATTGCTGGCAATACTTCTTCTAGCTTATTATAAAGTTGATTCACAAACACTGCCAACAATCCGTTGTTGTGAACTGTTCCAATTTTGCAAGTTGGCAACCGAGACTCAAAGTATTCAAAGTCATCATCACCGTCTAACTCTAAACTGGTAATGTTGTGTTGTTTTACAAAGTCAATAAGATATTCATCTTGCAAGATTTTGCAACCAAGTCCTTGCAACTGTTGAGTTCGCCAACTCATATCTTACCAACCGTCTTGCGATCTGATAACATTAAACTTTTTTATCATAATGCCTTGTGTTCTTTTTTTAATAAAAAGAATGTTCGTTTTTTTGGATTGCGTGGCTCCCAAAGTTTACCTTCCGGGCCACATTCACTACGATAACTGCGCATTGAACTACAACTGGCATAATAAGCGGGTCGTGTTGTACCATCAGACGGGTCATACTGTGCTGGTGTCGGCGGCACACCGTTACACTTCCAAAACACAGAACTATTGAGATGGCGACGAATCCAGCTGGCTCTGTTATGCTTACAATCTGTACAAGTCACGGGTTTCATAAATTTCCTTATTGAGTCTTTAACTCTTTTAATACCAACTCTTTGGCTCGAATATCCAATTCATTTTTATTGGCAACATAAATCAATTTGATTACGTCCGACATAAATTGATTCAACACCAACTTACCTTCATCGGTCCAATGACAATATTCTGGTCCTACTGAACTGTAATAATAATATCGACGATTTTGCATGAGCTCATTTAAGCTACCATACATCAAGTCTTTGACAGCTTGCTTTTCCATTTTAAATTTTTTGCGGGCGGGAAATTATTTAACAAACGGTGCTAATTCTGGAGCCTTCCAACCCACTGGCTTTAATACTTTACCATCTTCACGCTTACGCACAAGTCCAGTTTCTCGATCAATCTTGGCAAAGTTGGTGCTCATAACTTCTTTCCAAGCACCCTCAGCGTCAAAGCCGCCACTATGTATGGCACCGATGGTAACAACTAGGATATCAATAAGTGCGTCAAGTGTTTCTACTCGGTCATGTGCCGTAATAGCGGCTGCAAGTTCGTTGGCTTCTTCTTCAATTAATGTAACATACAAGTTGAATTGATCTTTGTTGAATTCATTAATGGTTTGGCCACAGGCCCGCATAAACTTCTCTTGATCACGAAATGGGTTCATATTATTTTTCCTTTAAATTTTTTCGCCGGGTACAAAACCGCGGAAGCCTTTGAAGCGTGGAAAGCGTAAACTGTAAGTGCCGTCTTGATTTTGTGTGATAGCATCTGCCCGGACTTCTACTATCTGACCAAGAAGAGCATCCCTTGATTGATAAAAACTATCCCTGTCACTATCACTAAGCCCCGAACCCACATTGACCTTAATAAGTTTCCCATCATCTTCTCCTTCACATACTAGTGCGCCTAATTTACCTACATTCTTGCCGGTTCCTTCTTCTGTTGCAGTAACAGTGAGACTGACTTCAATGAAAGGTTTTAATTTCAACCATGCTACACTACGCTTACATTCGTAACCAGCAGCCGAATCTTTAAGCATGATGCCTTCATAGCCGCCAGCAATAGCCATGGCATTAATTTCTTTGTAGCGAGTTTGACCATCCGCTGTATCCAAGTCTACAAGTTCTTGTGCCACAACTGTGGTGTTGGGCAACTGTGCTTCATGAGCACCAAACCATTCCTTCAACCATTCACTACGCTGTGTCTGCGTGACTGCACTTTCGCCTTTTTCAAAATCCAATAGAGTGATTGCATCAAATAAATTAAGAACTGCATCGTTTGCCTTGGCGCTACTCTTGCGGTGGATTTGTTTCATCAAGTCCTGAAAACTACCACTCATAATCTCACCGTCCAAGACCATGGGCTCAACAAAGGTATGTGCGATTTTTGCCAGCTGATCTTTTACATGCGGAAAGTTTACCAGCTCTTTGCCATTACGGCTATACTGATCAACACGCCCATCTGGATAGATCACTGTAATAACTCGGACACCATCCAATTTGGCTTCGACGAGCTTTTTACCAGTAACCTTAGACTCATGATTCGCACTATCGTGTGCTAGCTGACAACTAAAAACAGGTATTGCATATTCGGGCCATTTCTTCTCTACAACTTTGTTAACTGTATTTTCGCTGAAGCCTGCTCGCATGTCTTTGATTAGTACACGACGATACCAGCCATTCCATTCTGCCTTGGTGGCACTCTTCATCATGTTCGCAACGGTGTCACGGGCAAGATTGCCGGTGAGTGAACGATTAACAAAACCAGTGATAATGAGACTAAAATTGTCCCAAGATAGGCCGGGACCATCCGCATCAGTTTTCTCCGGTATTTGTTTAAGTCCAAAGGTTACCATTGCATTATAGGCAAAGCGCAGGCCCTCGAACAATTCATTGTTGCCAGCTTCTGCTTCGGCAAGAATAATTGCTTCTTTGTTTAAACGACTGGGATGATCTTCCAAAGAAGAAATAACTCTGTAGCAAGGTGTAGTCATAAAAATAGCACTATGTTTGTGGACGATAGTGCTATTATACGGGAAAAATTAATTTGTGTCAAATATTAGAATAGAAGTTTTCGACTGTGATTCCATTTTCGGATAGATAAAGTTTACGCAAATAGGCGGCGGCCGACTCACCTTGTGCAATATTGCCATTGATATAATTGTTTATCGGGGCCGCATTTGACCAATCAGCTTGGCTAGTCCAAATTGACTCCCATGTGCGAATTAAATCATTATCATCCGCTACCGAACCTTGACTGATAAAACCTGCTGCTGGAATATCCAATGCAGTTACTGACTCTTCAATCACCTGCGCAGGAGTTTTTCCAACAGTATCTGGAAATGCAGCGATTGCACTCTCTGGCACTGTGCTGATCCACACATCAAAGTCCGGGACCGAAACATTGGGTTTTGTTATTATGCTGGTAATTTTATATGTCATAGTGAATATTTTCGTTGTACTGTTATTTATTATTTTATTTCACTAATGTGCCTGCAACGGCCTCGAAACTTAAATCCGCTACAAGAGCAGACCATGCCATGCTCGGTTTTTTCTACCGTGTAAGTATCACCTTTGCTGCCCAGGACTTTCCATGTGAGATTTTTACTCAATTCTCGCCCGGGAATAGTATAATTAAAGGTGTTGGGCACTGCTTTGAATGTGCGGCCCCGAGTGCTGATGGTAATGGGCGCTTTGAATGTTTTTACCGTGTCGGATCCATGCGGGATAAACGCATACATGCGACTTTTGCTGTCGTTTAGCAGATAAATGCCGGCTGGAATGTCTTCTTTGTACTTGGTAGTTTCTTGAAAGAATTGCATTTGACCGAGTCCTTTTGCTGCTTTAATACCATTATTATAGCATCAAAAGGATATTCGGTCAAGTAGTACTCAAGTACTACTTAATTTGGATTAAATTGTCCCTGAATATTTCCCAAGCCCGTTGCCAACTCCAACGACTGCTGGCTTGCCACACACGAATTCTATCCAGAGTCAAAGCGTCTGAAACCGCCTGTTTTAAATCGTCATTCATGTAACCAGTAACACCTTGTTCAATAACATCTTCCGGACCTTGACAAGGATACGCGGCTACCGGAGTACCGCAGGCCATGGCTTCAATCATCACAATGCCAAATGTTTCCCAACGACTGGGAAATACAAACACATCGGCCATGGCATAGTACTTGGCCAATTCTGTCCCTGTTTTGAATCCCACAAATTGTACATCAGTATACTTTGCTTCTAAGTCTTTTCTATATGGTCCATCACCTACCATAATCTTAATTGCATTGGGATAATCTAATTTACAAAAGTCATCCAAGTTTTTTTCTTTGCTGACCCTACTAACACATACCAGTATCGGGCCATTACTCAAAGTTTTTGTGCGTTGGTCGGGATTGAATATCTCACGATCAACACCGCGAGTCCAAGGAATTATGTCGCCGTCAAATCCATGCGCTCTAAGTTCTTGAACCATTGATTCTGTTGTGGTCAGGACTTTACCACTATGCTTGTGGAACCAGCGTACTAAAGGCCAAGTAATGGCTTCAGGAATACCAAATAACTTTCTAAGTCCTTCCGGAAACTTAGTATGGTAAGCAGTATTATAGCGATAACCGTGTTTGTCAAGATATTGTCTAACACGCAGACCAACAGGACCCTCGGTGGCGATGTGGATATGATCCGGACGGATCTCCTCAAGTATCTTGCCCACTTTCCGGGGAAAGGCAATCTTGACTTCGTTGTAGCCAGGGCAATCAACATAGCGGAACCGCCCGGGATCAAGATATACAACACGATAGTTGTCGCGAATCGCACACGCCTCAATATTCTTGTAGGTCGTAACCACTCCATTGATTTGATCATATAGGTTGTCTGTGACTATAAGGATTGTTTTTTGCATTCGCTCAATACCTTGAAATTTTTAAACTTCAGCTGCCACTTGATGGTGTTTAGAGCTTGCTCGCAACTCTGTTGGGTGGGAAACTGTATCTCTATTCGTCCTGGCTGGTCGCTGGGATCGTTTATGTGTGTTGCTATTAATATCAATATCCACATCGTCACTCTCCTTGGTCCAAGTTACAATTTCCCACTGACCGTCATGGTGTTCTACCAGCGCGGTACAACTTTCTACCCAGTCACCATCATTCATATAGACTATGCCGTCTATGGTTTTTATTTCTGCGTGATGTATGTGTCCGCATATAACACCATCAAAGCCACGCTTGTTGCAGTAGGTTGCTAGATTTTTTTCAAATTGAAAAATAAAATCCACTGCTTTTTTAACACGACCTTTGAGATATTTACTCAAACTCCAGTAACCAAAGCCCATACGATGACGGATCCAATTAAACTTGCTGTTGAGGCCAAGAACAAAATCGTAGGCTTTGTCTCCCAAGAAAGCAATCCAAGGTGCCAGTCTGGTAATACCATCAAACAAGTCGCCGTGAGTGACTAGATAGTGTTTGGTGTCTACACCAATATGTTCACATTGATTGACCACTTCCACATTGCCAAAGTTGATGCCGTACTGCATCAAGGGCCTCAAGAATTCATCATGATTGCCAGCCACATATATTACTCTGGTGCCGCGTTTGGCATGTCCCAGTATGCGTCGAACCACATTGGTGTGGCTTTGTTTCCAGCGCCATTTGTTTTGTTGTATGCGCCACACATCTAGTATGTCTCCTACTAGGTATAATGTTTCACATGTATTATGTTTGAGAAAGTTGTTTAACTTACCGGCTTGGCAGTCTCGTGTACCCAAATGCACATCAGAGATAAAAATACTTCGATAAGTCTTTTGCATTATATATTTACAACCAATTTAATTACATTTCTGTTACAAATAAAAAAGAGCCTTGCGGCCCTTAGTTCTGGTTACGAGTTCCAGCCGTACTCTATTTTGTACGCGGTTTTATTTAATCTGACTCCAAACTCGTTCACGAATTTGTTTGGTCAAGCTGTCGGGCAATGACACATAGTCAAGGTCAGCAGCATCCTTCTTGCCGTTCTTGAATGCCCAGTCAAAGAACTTTAGCACTTCAGCCGAAGACTTTTTATCTGCTGGATCTTTGTACATAATAATGAAACTGGCAGTGCTTATTGGCCATGTAGCGTCACCTTTTTGATCCACAATGCTCAAGCCCATGCCTGGCACACTGAACCAATCAGCACCAGCTGCGGCTGCTGCAAATGTCAAATCATCAGGACTGACAAACTTGCCATTTTTATTTTGCAGTTGTAGAAATGTCAGCCGGTTCTTCTTGACATAAGCATACTCTACATAACCAATACTGCCCTTGGTACGATTCACATTGGCTGCAACACCTTCGTTGCCCTTGCCACCGATGCTGCTGGCGGCAGGCCATTTGACAGCAGCATTACGACCCACACGCTTGCTCCATTCGGGACTAACTATGGTCAAGTAGTCAGTGAAGTTGAATGTTGTGCCTGAACCGTCAGCACGATGAACCACTGTGATCGGTTGATCTGGCAATTTCTTGCCAGGATTTAGGGCTGCTAGTTTGGCGTCATTCCAACGAGTGATATCACCCATGAACACCTCGGCCAATACTGGCCCAGTGATGCGCAGTTCGCCTGGTTGGAATCCGTCCAGATTTACGATGGGCACAGTGCCACCAATGATAGCCGGGAATTGAACTTGAGCATTTTTGTCTAGTTCAGCGCCTGCTACAGGAGCATCAGTGGCTCCAAATGTCACGGTCTTGGCATTGATTTGTTTAATGCCACCTGAACTGCCAATTGACTGATAGTTGAGTCCAATGCCTGTTTCTTTCTTGTAGGCTTCTGCCCACTTGGCATAGATGGGGTAGGGAAATGTTGCACCAGCACCTGTGATGTCTGCGTGAGCTGCAAATGTTGTCGCGGCCAGTAGAATTGCAAATAGTTTTTTCATTGAATCTTTCCTTATGGTTATACATTTATTTAAACCAGGAAAGATTACAATTCGATTACAATTTGGTTACAATTTGAAAATTTATTAGCCCCGAAGGTAACGCATGATATTCTCTGGACTGGATTCGCCGTAAGGGTCGCCGTTGGCTGGCGTACTCTCTGGTTCCACGAACATCTTCTCAATACTGCCGTTTTGGATGACCGCAGCAAATCTGCGACTACGACGACCAAAGCCAATAGCAGTCATATCAATTAACATACCAAGTGAATCTGCCAGTTGGCCGTTACCGTCTGGGATGACTCGAACATTTTTAATGTTCAACGCATCTTTCCAAGCATTCATTACGAATCCGTCATTGACCGACGCCACATAGATTTCGTCGATGCCTTGTGCTTTGAATTCCGCATACATGGATTCAAATCCTGGCAATTGTTGACTGGAGCAGGTAGGCGTAAATGCGCCAGGCAAGCTGAACAGCACAACTCGTTTATCGCCAAATAGTTGGTCTGTGGTAGTGGGCACGAATTCGCCACCAATCGGGCATCCACCATCTTGGGGCATTTCGTCGCCCTGTCGCATCATGAATGTTATATTTGGGATCTGT
>Ga0209296_1001718_pt1 | contig 16354 bp, 15 predicted proteins | sample S_130206_EF_Meta_FD_187319 | JGI IMG/M metagenome (GOLD analysis project Ga0209296, IMG submission 187319) | Freshwater microbial communities from Lake Simoncouche, Canada to study carbon cycling - S_130206_EF_MetaG (SPAdes) (version 2) | ecosystem: Environmental > Aquatic > Freshwater > Lake ...
CCAACCAGGATGCGAATACGACCAGGTTGACGAACCAGAAGATTGCGCAATGTACCCAATGAATACTCTTGCGCAGTTTGAGCTGCAAATACACAGAGCGCAACAATGCCGAGCAAGTTGCCAATACTTGAGAATGACTGTGTTGCACCATTTGGAAGAGAGAGCATCTCGCGCGTAATCCGCACGCCACGATCACCATTTCCTTGCGGCGAATCGATCATTAAGAAGAGCACTGAGGAGACCAAGATGCTGAAGAAAGCAACGGCGCCAAGGGTTCCGAGTAGCAATGTAGGACGACGCAATTTCCGCCATTCGGCGAAGAAAATTCGGACGATGCTGCCAATCATTTCTGATCTCCTGTCAGCTCAAAGAAGGTTTCTTCCAGGTTTGGCAACTGAGGTGATAATTGCGTGATCAGAATTCCACTATCAAATGCTAATTTATTTAAAGTACCCGCCCATTCCGCCGGACCTTCGATATGCGCGGTGCCATCGCGTAGGTGAGCTTTATGTCCTGCGCTTTCAGCAAGTGCAATTATCTTCGCTAAATCTTGATCGTTCTGCGTCTTTACAATCATAAAGGGTTGTTGCTGATCAAAGAGATCTTGAATAGGTCCGGCAAATACAACTTCACCCTTTCGCAGCATCACCAAGTACTCACTAATTAACTCTAATTCAGATAACAAGTGAGAGGAAACGAAAACTGTGGTGCCGTTATCTGCAAGTGAACGTAGTAATTGGCGAATCTCTTGAATTCCTTCTGGATCAAGTCCATTGGTAGGTTCATCTAAAATTAGTAACTTTGGGTTTGGTAGAAGAGCTGCAGCAATTCCTAAACGTTGCTTCATTCCTAGCGAATAAGTCTTGTACTTTGAACCGCCGCGATCGGCTAATCCAACTTGTTTAAGTAATTGATCAACTCGTTCTTGGGCAAATCCACCGAGGGTTGCCAAAACTCGCAAGTTCTCGGCGCCAGAGAGTGCGGGATAGAAAGCTGGTCCTTCAATCATTGCACCAACGCTGGCTAGGTACTTATCTGGAGAAGTGATTGGTTCACCAAGTATTTGGGCGCTTCCACCGGTTGGGGAGATCAGCCCAAGCAGCATTCGGATCGTTGTGGTCTTGCCTGCGCCATTTGGGCCGACGAAGCCACAGATTGTGCCGAGTGGTACTTCAAAATTAGTGTGTGAGACCGCAAAGCCAGTTCCGTACTTCTTACTCAGATCTTTAACTGAGATCGCTAGATTAGACATGTATTGAATATAGCAATTGCACCTTAGAATTATCGGTGTGAGTAAAGAGACCTGGGGCTATCAGCCACGCAATCAAAGGCCAGCGCCAGATTGGGATGTAAATCCACAAACGGATGCTGTGCGTGCAGGTCTTGCTCGCTCTGGATTTGGTGAAACCTCTGAAGCGCTCTATTTAAATAGCGGCTTTACATATTCATCTGCGCAAGAAGCATTTGATTCCTTTGCTGACGAGACTGATCATTACTTATATAGCCGCTTTCACAATCCAACAATCCAAATGTTTGAGAAACGATTGGCTGCGATTGAAGGCGCCGAATATTGCGTAGCAACCGGTTCTGGAATGTCAGCGATGTTCGCATCTGTCGCATGCCTAGTTAGCGCAGGCGATCACATAGTCGCATCTGCTGCCATGTTTAGTTCTTGCCATGTAGTACTAACTGAGATTTTGCCAAAATGGGGCGTAACTGTTGATTTAGTTAAAGGAAATGATCCAGCAGTCTGGGCGGCGGCCTTGAACAAGCCAACCAAGGTTGTCTTTATCGAATCACCAAGTAATCCACTTATGGAGATTGTTGATATCCGAATGGTTAGCGACCTTGCCCATAAAGTAGGCGCAACGGTAATCGTCGACAACGTTATGGCATCTCCTGTATTACAAAAGCCACTGCAATTAGGTGCAGATGTTGTTATGTATTCGGCCACAAAACATATTGATGGCCAAGGTCGTGTTCTTGCCGGAGCTGTCTTGGGATCGTTCTCATATATTCACGAACATCTAATTCCCTTTAATCGTCATACGGGACCATCACTTAGTCCATTTAATGCTTGGGTACTTTTAAAATCCCTTGAAACTATGGAGATGCGCGTCCAACGGATGTGCCAGAACGCGCAGGCCATTGCCGAATTCTTTGAGACTCGTAAAGAGATTAAATCTGTTAAATATCCTGGACTAAAATCGCATCCTGACTATGCAACTGTGCAGAAACAGATGAGCGCCGGCGGAACCACTATCGGTATTGAATTTGTGGGATCTCAGAGAGATGCCTTTAAATTTATGGATGCTCTACGAATAATTGATATTTCCAATAACTTAGGTGATAGCAAATCGCTAATAACTCACCCATCATCAACGACACATCGCCGGTTATCTCCAGAAGTTCAGGCAGAGATGGGCATAACTCCATCGGTATTGCGCTTATCTGTGGGGCTAGAGCATGTAGATGATCTGATTAAGGATTTAACTCAAGCCTTTAATAGCTGAGCCACAACAAGTAATACCGAAAATAGGCTCAAGTAAGAGATAGACCATTGAAAAATTCTTCCAGCTGCCTTCTCGTAATTATCAGATTTTTCATCTAAGTCGCGAAGCTGAACAGCAAAGACAAGACCTAAGAGAACTGTAACTACCATCGCCCAGTTCTGAAGTTCCGCGTTAAAAATTAGTGCGACCGATGAAGCAATCATGGCAATTGTATAAACCCACATTTGACGAAGTAGGTGACTTTTTGAAGCAACGACCGGAAGCATCGGAATATTTGCTGCTGCGTAATCATCTTTATATTTAATTGCAAGAGCCCAAAAGTGCGGTGGGGTCCAGAAGAATATAACTAAGAAGAATGACCAAGCAGTTATTGATAATGAGTTGGTTACAGCTGCCCAACCAATTAGCGCAGGCATGCAACCGGCTGCACCGCCCCAAACAATATTCTGTGGAGTCCGCTTTTTCAATGCGATCGTGTAAACAATTACATAAAAAGCAATCGCGATAAAAGATAAGAGAGTCGCAAGCGAAGTTGTAAATATTTGGAAAACAGCTAAAGCAAGTGAACCAATGAGAGCCGCAAAAATGGTTGCTTCCAACTTACTTATTACACCAGTTGCAAGTGGGCGCTTAGCAGTTCGCTTCATTAACTTATCTGAATCAGCTTCAATAACCATGTTGAAAGCATTGGCACTTCCGGCCGCGAGTGTTCCACCAATTAACGTTGCGATTGTTAATTTAAGTGAAGGTAGCCCTTGTTTGGCCAAAACCATTGCTGGCAAAGTGGTTACAAGAAGTAACTCAACGACCCTTAACTTCATTAATTCCAGATAAGAAATCGCTCTGGTCTTGAGGGATACGCTCATTTGCTCTTGCACTAGTACAGATTACTCAGCATTGTCGCCTGGTGTTCTCAGGCTCTTCTAAGGCTCATGCCCTACTTTTCACTTAACGAAAGGGGCCAAAATGACACCTCCACAAAAGCCTGAATGGATGGAACTTGCAGACGCAGATTCTGTTCCAACTACAAAGAAGTCTTCTCGAATGCTTCCTGCGCTGATTGCATCTATGGCCCTTGCAATCGTGGGCGTTGGAGCAATTGCTAATCAGGTCACTAACGAGGCGCCAGCGAATGCGACCGAACAGGTGGCTCCAATTCAAAGTAATTCATCTCCTGCTGCGGCCCAAGCAACTCCACAAGGCGCAATGTCTGTTGCCGCACCCGTAACTGTAAAAACGAACTCAGTTGCACCAAAGCAACCGAGTATCGCAACGCTTCCAAAGAGCGGTGGAGATGACGAGGGCGATGACCGTGGTGAGCGCGAGGGTCGCGATGATGACGAAGGCGACGACGACTAAATTTCGTAGGTAAACTCACTCTCTATGAAGCTAAAGAGAGTGAGTTTTCTATTTGTACTCTCTTTACTAGTTCCTGTTTCTTTGAGTGGTGCAAGCGCAACTACGGATGAAACCAAATTAACTCTTCTTAAAACCATTACCGGGGCAATATCTCCTAAATCGGTGCAAGCATCTAATACCGGATTAGTAAGCGCGCATAACATGATGTACCGCCATAGCGTAACAATTTATGATGCGGTAACGATGGAGTTAAAGACGACCGTTGCTGATTCTGTACAACTCTCCAAATTTGGACTCTCTAAATATTCAGGTAATTACAAAGGTGCGCCGGTCGAAGGTGCATACTCACCTGACGGAAAATACTTATATTTCACTAACTATGCGATGTATGGCAAGGGATTTAACAAAGAAGGCCATGACACCTGCTCACCTGCATCTGGTTTTGATACTAGTTACTTATCCCGCATTGATTTAGAGACAAATGCTATTGATGCGCTTTATCCAGTCGGTGCTGTTCCAAAAGTTGTAAAAGTAACTCCTGATAATAAATACATACTGGTCTCAAACTGGTGCTCATATACCGTGACGGTAATTTCAGTGGAAACTCAGCAGACTGTTAAATCGATAAAGATTGGTCGCTACCCAAGAGGTATTTCTGTTTCTAGCGATAGCAAGTATGCATATGTTGCCGAAATGGGTGGAAATAGAATTCACCGCATAAATCTCGAAGACTTTACCGTTTCTTATATTCCAATCGGTTCCAATCCTCGCGCGATCTCACTATCTGCCGATGACACAAAACTCTATGCAACGCTAAACATTTCTGGAAAAGTAATTGCTTGGGACTTGCAAACAAATAAGGCGATAAAGACTGTGGCTACTGGAAAATCTGCGCGCAGCTTAGCGATCTCATCTGATGGTTCAACGCTATTTGTTGTTAACTTCGGCAGTGGAACGCTCTCTAAAGTTCGTACTTCCGATATGAAAGTGGTTCAAAATATCAAGGTTTGCCCTGAACCAATTGGAGTTACCTACGATTCATCTACTTCTCGGACTTGGGTCGCTTGTTACGGTGGATCTATTAAGGTGTTTGCAAATCAGTAATTGCAGTAGCTGTATCAACAATCGGTGCCATTAGAGGCGCAGCGATCTTGGCTAAGTAACGATCTAAAGTTTTGCGCGCTCGATCACTAGCAGCGTTTGTCCGTTTAATCTTGTCAGCGATCACTACAAATGCGTATTCGCGATCACCAGATTGCACATATCCGGCAAGGCTTACCGTGCCAGTTAGTGTGCCGGTCTTGGCCTTTACCAACCCAACAGCATCTGGGGCAGTTTCGACATATCGTCTACGTAAAGTTCCTGTTTCGCCACCCACTGGTAGTCCATCAATTAATTTGGCTAAAACTGGATCAGAATGAATCTTGTATAAGAGTTGCGCCATAACACTGGCAGTTACTTTATTTTCTTTAGAGAGACCACTGGCATCTTTAATGATGATCTTTGAAGGATCGATTCCCATCTCAATCAGTAAGGTCGCAAAGGTAATTGCTACACCTTTATCATTAAATTCATTTCCAGATGATTTAGCCGCCAATCGGGCCATTCTTTCGGCAAGTAAGTTATCGCTCCAAGTTAAGAAATAATCCATAATCTCTTTTACAGATGGAGAAATGGAATAAACAACTTGTTCTCCAGCAATTGTCAGCGCCTTCTCTTCAGTAACCTTTACAAAGGTTGCACTAACTCCGCGTTTTCTATAAAAGGCTTTAAAGGTTGCCACTTCATTGGAGTATAAATCGTTGTAATAAATCTTCAATTTCTTGACTGATCCACCAGAGTTTTTCTTTGCTGCACTTAAACTATTGAAGGCCAGCCGTGGAAAAGAAGTGCGGTGCATTTTGACCGCTACTCGGTTATCCATCGAAATCCATGGATCAAAGTCTCCGTTGATTACTAACGAATCGGGAATGGGTCCAAGAGAAACAGATGTGGCAAAAACCTTTTGTGGATCTAGATACTTTAAGGTCGCAGCAGCCGATAGTAACTTAATCGTGGATGCGGGCTTTCGTTGTGAATAAGCATTGGATTCAAAGACAACTGCACCAGTGCTGACATCAATTAGCGACACTGAGGGATTGCTTAGCTCTGGCGCCGCTGCTAAGCGGGCAAAAACTCCTGCGGCTGATACAGGATCAAAGGCAGATGCACTGGGGGCAAGTAAAAGGCTTGCCGCAACTATGGCAGCGTTAAACCCCAGCGATTTCTTCATCAAATTTATTAGCTACACGCGTTGGCGAATTGAAGGGCAAGATTCAAGGTTTTCATAGTATTTAGCCCTTTCTAGCGTTTAATCTCTATTAAGTTTAGAGTGCGCATATGGAAATGAATACACCTGCCACGATCGGACCAGGAGAATTCTTTCCCGTAGTCGGAGTTGGGCCACACGAGAAACCTTGGCCAACTGGCTCACAATATGACCCAGAATTACTTGAAAATGGCGATCGCCGCAATGTTTTAGATCATTATCGATATTGGTCAGTTGAAGCAATCGTTGCTGACCTAGATACCAAACGCCATAAATTACATATTGCGATCGAAAACTGGCAACATGATTTAAATATTGGATCTGTGGTCCGTACCGCAAATGCTTTTAATGTTTTAGCTGTTCATATCGTTGGAAAACGTGATTGGAATAAGCGCGGCGCTATGGTCACTGACAAGTACCTCAAAGTCATACATCACCCAACAATCGCTGACTTTGCCACTTGGTGCAAAGAGAATAACTTGCCGATAATTGGAATAGATAACGTTCCTTCTTCTAAGCAACTAGAGGGATCGCAACTTCCTGAATCTTGCGTTCTTTTATTTGGTCAAGAAGGCGCTGGAATGTCTGATGAAGGAATTGCTGCTTGTGAAGTTCTATATGCCATTCAACAATATGGCTCGACTCGTTCGATGAATGCATCTGCTGCAGGCGCAATCGCGATGTATCACTGGGCGCTGCAGCACCTACCTAAATTAAGTTAGCGCTCTAGTCACCAAGATCAGTCGGCGCTGGAACATCTTCCATCGCCTCGCGCACTGCAATTAACCGACGATCAATTTCATTGGCTTCATCCATGCGTCCGAGGCTGCGCAGAACCGTCGACATCCGAGTTTCAATATCAAGAATTAACTCAAAGTCTTTTGGCTCATCTTCAGAGATGATCTGCAGAACTCCATCTAGCGTGGCTAAACCATCATCTAATTTGCCTATTAAAACTTCAGCTTTGCCGTATTCAAAAAGCGCAAAAGTTTCGCGGCGATGATCATGGCCGGTTTCAAATACATCGATCGCTTTACGTGCAGCTTCTAGCGCCTTTTCGCCTTCGCCGATTTCTACATAGCAAGAAGCTATTTTTTGATCACAGCGCGCAACCTGAATAACCTCTTTCTCGGTCTTAAAGATCAGGCGTGCTTCTTTGAATGTAGTTATAGCTAACTCGTAATTTTTTAGCTCACGATGTGCACAACCCAAAAGATGCAAATCATTTGCTGCACCAATTTGGTTTCCATCAACAAGGTGTTCTTGTGCGCACTCATCCATGATTTCCACAACTTTTTCAAAATTCTTTGAGGCATACCACCACTCACCTAGCGTGCAGGCCAGTTCAAGTGAGAGTGGTGATTTACTTGCACGCAGGATCTCGACAGCTTTGCTCATTGCAGTAGCTGCTTCATCCATCCGCTTTAATTGATTTAAGTTATAACCAATCGCAGAGTAAGCCTGGGCTAAGCCTTCACTAGATTCAGTTGCTCCAAGTTCAGAGAAAATATCGCGCGCAGTTTCGGCTAGTGCTAACGCTTCGTCATATTGACCGCGAGCAAAGATTCGAGCGGAGAGTTCGTAATAAGTATTTGCACGATCGGCACCGTGAACTTCTGGTATTCGATCCCAGAGCATTTCCTCTGATACGAGCTCGTCTTGGCCTTCATCTTCGCTCATCGATACCCCCGTTGTTGTTTATCGGACTGGTGAACCTTACGGTGAATTACGGCGACATTACTCCCAAATTTTTAGGAAGGTGCGTTATTTTGGGTAAACGCCGTGCGCCATTTTCCAAGCGGGCCGCGATTGGTCGCGCTCAAAATATTCTCCGTAACGCGCCTTATTTGCAGCTGCGTCGCACGGTCGAAGCGATGGCCCCAAGGGCACTTGTTCTCCATCGCACAAACCCAGCCATTGGTAGCCATATTGAGGATCCCCGCCCCCGATGGCCGCGTGTAATAGGTCGCCATAGCTGGAACAGTCTTTTCATTTGGTGCAATTGAGGAACGAGCAATGGTCTCAACAGGTGGGCCTTGGAAGGTAATAGGTGAATCGGCTTCATACCCAACAACGCCCTTTATTACTGAATCTTTTGCAAGCACATCAAAGGGCCACATCTGAGTTTCAATCACCATGTCACGATGAAAACCGAGCGCTAAATACTGCGAACCAAGTAAAACGATTTCTGGCCGACCGAGAGTGCGCCACTCCTTTATATTTGATACCTCAGTGCCATTTATATCTATCCGGTTATATGCAGTATTTCCACCCAGGATAATTAAGTTAACTCCGCGGTCAACGGCTACTTCCACAGAATCGCGCATATTTGTTGTCCAATATTCGCTATGGCCACCTAAGAGAATTGAATCTGTATTTTGCAACAAATTAGCATCTTTATCTAAATCAATATCGGTTGCATAGTTAATACTTAAACCAAGTTTTTCTGCCGCCTTAACAAGTGGCATCTCCATATATTGATATTGCCCAGAGCCATCACCGTCATAGGGTCGTAAAAAAGAAACGGTAGCTGCTCGCGTTTCGCGTTTTCCATCTGGGCCTTTATAGAGCGAGTAACCACCCCACTGGTTATATGACTGCCAAGTCAAGACTGATGAAATCAACGTGAGGTCACTCTTTGAATTTGGGGCGCTAATAGTTATTGGCACAAAACTAGATAACCTTTGGGGGGCTGAGAGCTTTATTAAATAAATCCCCGGCAAGTATTTATTTGTTACTCTAAAATTCCAGCCACTAGAGATCGAAAATTTCTCAACTTGGCGAGCGCCGATTCCTTGGTAGTAACCAGTTCGGTAAATAGTTACCGTTGCCTTTGGTGCGCCCACCAAGGTAAGTCTGGCTTCTTGGCCACAACGCAACGAAGTCGCGTTGAAATATCCTTCGACCCGATTAGCGCTTTTGCGACGCGAGAAATCTGCACTTAGGCGAAATGGCACATCCTGATTCCATTGCTTACTTCCTGCCTTGTTATTTTCGCGTTCCACCCAACCGCTACTTAAGACCGAACAGCTATCGGCCTTTGCTGCTGGAGCGGTAATCACGCCTAAACCGAGTAAGAGTGAGAGCAAGATGGCAACCATGGGAGCTAAAGGATAGGTGGCAGATTTCGCGTGGACAGGCCCAAATAGCCTGAGTTACTATTGCCTTCTTGCAAATCATTCGCATCTAGGACTAGCCCCATCAGGAGCCCAATGAACACGATCGTCAAGGACGCACCTCGCATTCCCCTGAGCGAGCGGCTGACACGGGATGAGTGGCGCCGGATGGCTGCCATGTTCGGCTTCATCGCCTTCCTACATATCGCAGGCGCCCTATTGATGTGGCAAGCAACCAGTGGAAATTACGAGCTAGCCGATGGCACTTTATTTGGTTGGGGAACAGCTGCACTGGCTTATACCTTGGGCATGCGCCATGCCTTCGATGCCGATCACATCAGCGCAATCGATAACACGACGCGAAAATTAATGTCTGAGGGACAACGTCCATTGGCAGTTGGCTTCTTCTTCTCACTCGGCCACTCATCAGTAGTTGCCGCGCTAGCGATTCTTCTCAACTTCGGAATTAAAGCCCTTGGCTCCCAACTAAAAGATGAAGATTCAACGCTGCACCATTACACCGGGCTGGTAGGTACCACGGTTTCTGGAACTTTCTTGATGTTGATTGCGATCTTGAACTTGGTAATCCTGGTTTCTATCGTTGGCGTCTTTTTGAAGATGCGCAAAGGTTTATATAACGAAGAAGAGTTAGAGAAACATTTAAATTCCCGTGGGCTATTGATGCGATTCTTCGGTCCAATTGCACGCCGCATCGATAAGAGTTGGAAGATGTATCCACTTGGAATTCTCTTCGGTCTTGGATTCGATACAGCAACAGAAATTGGTTTACTTGTTCTAGCTGGATCTTCAGTTATCGCTGGGCTGCCATGGTGGGCGATTATTTCGCTCCCACTATTCTTCGCCGGTGGAATGAGTTTGCTAGACACAATCGATGGTTCATTTATGAACTTTGCATACGGTTGGGCATTTTCTAAACCAGTCCGTAAGGTTTACTACAACATCATTATTACTGGATTATCAGTTGCAGTGGCGCTCTATGTTGGTGGCCTGGAAATCTGCCAAGTACTGGCCAATCAGTTAAATCTTTCAGGTGGTTTCTGGGATTTTGCACTCTCCTTTAATCTAAATAGCGCCGGTTACTTCATTGTTGGGGCATTTGCCGTAGTTTGGAGCGTGGCTTTGTTGCTCTGGCGCTTTGGCAAGATCGAAGAGCGTTGGCATAACACCGCTCATGCGGCGCAGCTAGAACGTGGTGAAGTTAGCAATCACGCTGCAGCTGGAGTTGATTTAGGTCCTATTAAAGATGGTTGGAAGATCGATTAGCTCTTACTTAGCTTTATCCGATTCTGTCCAATAGCTGCACCTATCAAAACGATTAGCGCACCAACCGGTTCATACCAAAATAGGCTCTCCTGCAGAAATACAACGCCAACAATTACCGCAACAATTGGAGTTATATACGTAACGCTACTTGCTATCGCACTTCCGGCGATCGCCATAATTTTAAAGTTCCAAATATAGGCAAAGCCGCTGCCAAATACGCCAAGTGCCAACATCGCTAACACCGGTCCTAGTCGATATTCATCTTTTGCTATTCCATCGAATAAGAAGAATGGGAGGAGAGTTAGCGCACCTGTTGTTACTTGAGCTGCCGCAATTGATTCTGATGGCAACCTATGGGGAATAACAAAGCGGCGTGAATAAGGAAATGAAAATCCATAGCAAGTTACTGCGGCTAATAAAACGAGTACAGCCCACAATGGATTTTCGCCAAGGCCTTTCCAAGCACCGAGCACAGTTAAAACTCCAATAAAACCGATACCGATGCCAAGAACCTGGTAAAACTTTGGTTTCTCATCGCGTGTTACGACCATGATCGCAATCAAAGTCATCAGCGGCGTCACTGCATTAATGATTCCAGCCAAGATTGAAGTTACTTCGGTTTCGGCTAGTGCAAAAAGTACGCCTGGAATCACATTGAGCATTAGTGATACCACCCAAAGGTGAGCCCATAACTTTTTAGATTGTGGAAGTTTGATCTTCTTATATTTGGCCCAAGCCAATAGCGTTGCAGCACCTAGAGCGCATCTACCAAATGCGACTCCAAATGGCGTTAAGAATTCAAGGCCAAGCTTGATAAAGATAAAGGAGCATCCCCAAACAAAGCCCAGGGCTAGATAAGGGACTACCCAGCTATTTTTAGGCGAAGGAGAGAGCGAAGGCACCCAGCAATGATGACACAGTCATCCATACCCACCAGACATTGACTATATCTACATGCCAATGATCGTGCGCATAGATTCCAAGTCTGGAGCGGTTCCAGTTACCGAGTGCGATAAATACGGTCAGAATTAAGTGGACCATATTTAAAATTGTTATCAGGTAATAGCAAGATGCGTATGCACCTGAGTAAAAAGTAAATGGCGCATTTGCAATCTGCATATTTTGATAGATGGTTGCGACTATTGCCGCACCCAGCGCAACTAAGCCACCAAGTTTTAACTGTGTTTGATTGGCGGCACGAACCCCACGTAAACCGAAATTATGTGCGAGTAAACCAAATGCAGCAATCGCTGTCACATTCCAAGAACTCATACTAGAAAGCGGAACGATCGCCGGGGTATCTTCTGTCGCATTCGGTAGCCACATATCGTTTACATTCTGACCTTTTAGGTAGAAGAAGACGAAGAGAATACTGAGCGCAAAAGCGATATCTGCCACCAGAATTAGAATTACTCCTAAGCGGTTGCGACTACCGACCACATCTGGGTGTTCGTGATGTGGATTTGCATGTGTATCTAGACTCATGAGCTCGCCTTTCCATAACCATATGCATCCGATGTGACAGTTGGTAGCACCTCAAAGTTTTCTAGAGGAACAGGATTGGCAACGGTCCATTCGAGAGTTTTGGCTTGCCATGGATTCATTGGAGCTTTAACTCCATCGCGCCATGAAGAAATAACTGCGTGGAGCAGAACTAACATTCCGATCATGATTGTGTAGGCACCGATTGTTGTGATCAGATTGCCCTTGCTAAATATATTTGCATAAGCTTCAACGCGACGAGGCTGGCCTTGTAAGCCCACGAAGAACATACCCATAAACGCTACGTTAAATCCGATCTGGGTTAGCCAGAAAGCAATCCAAGATAGACGTTTATTTAACATCTTTCCGGTCATCTTAGGGAACCAATAAATCAATGAGGCGATCGCACCCGTAAGCCCCGCGCCCATTAGCGTGTAATGGAAGTGCGCAGTCACAAACATTGAACCGTGCAAGAAAGCATCTGCTGGAACATCAGATAGATAAATTCCAGTTATTCCGCCGATCATAAAATTCCATAACAGTGCAAAGATCGAAAGTGCCGGAACTGTCATCCAGAGACGACCACGCCAAAGCGTTCCGACGAGAACTAAGAAGAGCATTCCGGTTGGTATGGAAATTAATTCAGTAGTTAACATAAATGGTGCGCTTAGCAATGGAGCCCAACCGCTCATATACATATGGTGCGCCCAAACCAGGATTGAAAGTCCTGAAATTCCAGCGATTCCCATAACTGCAACGTTAAAACTAAAGAGCGGACGTCTTGTAAATACTGGAGCCATCTCCATAAGAGCGGCAACTGCAGGAATCAAAATTACATAAACTTCAGGGTGGCCCATAATCCAGAAGAGGTTTTCATAGAGCCAACCACTGCCGCCGAGCGCTGTGTTGTAGAAAGAAGTTCCGAGCGCCCGATCCATTCCTGACATAACTTGGGATAAGAAAAATACTGGGAATGCAGGAAGTGCAAGCGCAACTGATGCCACGACGCCATAGATAAAGATTGGCGTACGGTTCCAGGTCATACCTCGAGCACGCATACGTACAACGGTGGTTGTGATATTTGCACCGGCAACCATTGTTGAAATTGCAAAGATGCAGATGAACATTATGTAACCATCCATACCCAGCGGAGCTTGACCAGCCAGAGGGTTATAGGCCGACCAACCAGTTGAAATACCACCAATAAATTGCGCCCAGATAAGTGGAATCGCCGCTGCAACAATTAACCAGAAGCTAAGTGCGTTAAGGCGAGGAAAAGCCATATCTCGAGCACCGATCATGATCGGCATGATGTAGTTACCAAATGGACCGGTGACCATGATGATGGTTCCAACGATCATGATGATTCCGTGTGTTCCAACAATTGAGTTATAAGCCTGCGGATGAATCCATCCTCCACCGGCTTTTCCTAAGTTGGTTCTGATCAGCATGGCGAGAATTCCGCCGATACCAAAGATCACCATAGTTATTACTAGATATTGAATACCAACGACTTTATGGTCAGTTGTGTATCGGAAATAACGCTTGATACCCATATCTTTTCCGGCATAGAACATATTTTCTTCATGGGTTAAGTCTTTTCCTTGCACCCATCTAAATGGCGCGATAAGTGCGCCAATTCCAGTCATGAAGCCTATGAACCAAGCAATCATTGAAAGCAGCGTGATTTTATCTTCGCGGGTAAATAGTGGTGCTAGCTCGGAATCGGCGGGCAAGAACGCAAGCGCGAGCCGCCAAACAACAATAGCTGCGATAGCTCCAAGGGCAAATGCAGTAAATACATTTAGACGTTCAATTAGCGCCTTTGATTCCTTCTTGGTTGCGAGAGTAGTCATTATGCGATCGCCCCTTCTGCTTTCCAAGTCGTGTGCCCAGTATCTGGTTGGCTAGCTAGCCATTTTTGATAATCAGCTTTACTTTCCACAATCACTTTATTTTGCATATAAGCGTGCAAGAGTCCGCAAAGCTCGGCGCATCTAATGTCGAAGGTGCCGATCTCGTTAGGGGTTACAACTGTCTGTGTCACATAACCAGGATTGGCATCTATCTTTATACCCATTTGTACAACCCAGAAGGAATGTTTCACATCTTTACTTGTGACATGAAATACCACAGGTTGATCTACTGGCAAGTGCAGAACATGCGATCTAACTCCAGTGCTGCCTGGATAGTCATAATTCCAAGCCCATTGCTGCCCAGTAACATTTATATGGATTGCATTTTTATCGAGAAGTGCTTGATCATCTTTCTGGAGCGCAATTAATCCCACAACCAGCGCGAATAAGCAGAGCAAAGCAGAGATAACTAACCACGTCGCTGTTGCACGTGGCGAGCTGCTTATATTGTGATCAGCTTCAGGTGGTGGATTATCTCCATGGTGACGTTTTTGTATCAGCGCTTCAACGGCAAGTGCTGCCACAAAGCCAGCTACTGGCGATGACGCCCAGGTAAAGACGGTTATTAAATGAATTACATTTTCCATCGTTTCTGAAGCAGGGTTTCCCATCGCAATTACTTGAAATTTACTCGAGAAATATCCGATCAGCCCAGTAAAAATAATCCAGAGGACGATGACCTGTTTGACGTCTTTACGCTTCCACCACTTACCTTTGAAGTAATCTTGCTCTGGGCTACGAAGATCGCTCATCATTTTCTCCTTATGCCTTCACAATAAAGTGGCCGGACATGTAACCCATTGCAGACATTGCATTACCAAATCTTGCGATTGTGCCGTCACCACATGGGAATTCGCAGTTCCAAACATATTCGCCTTCATCACCAGTAATAAAGGTAAAGGTGGTTTTGGTTGGATTCTGAACATATCCACTCTCAGTGGCACCTTCTTCAGCGGCTCCAACCTCTTCATCGATAGACATCATCAGTGGAACGCTGACAAATAGTTGATCTTTGCCATCTGACATACCGTGGAGAGTGAAAGTATGCCCAACCATGTCGGCTGGGATATTAGTTATAACAGTTTCTGGAGATGCATTTGCTTTAGCTTTTGTGTCATAGCTCTTAACAAACTTTGCAGTTCCACCAACGGTTCCACGAACATGGGCAAAGAAATCGTTATTTAGAGTTTCACCAGAGTCATACTGGTAAACCGTAATAGTTACCGCCGTGTGAGGAGGAACTTGAAAATTAGTTCCCGATTTTGCATCAGCTAATATTTCACCGTTTGGGCCACCGAGTGCATAACTAACCCAATCTGGATGAGCACCGCCGCCTGCACCATGGTGTCCACCAAAGCCACTATTTGGATAAACATTTAAATTTAATTTAACTTGCGGATAACTTTTTCCATCTTCGGCAGTAAATGAACCAGCTGGGGTTGCTTGCGTGATACCCGGATCGTTCTTAGCTGCTGCTACATATGTTCCTATGCCAGCGATTACAGCTATTCCGATAATTACAGTCCCAAGCGCACCAAAAACTTTCCGTTCCATTTATTGCCTCTCACATTTATTGCTGATCGACGGAGGGTCACTGTCATGTGATCGCGTTCACAGCAGGGTACGCCGAAGTTTTGCAATTAAATAGAGTTTGCTGAGTATTTCTCTTTTTATTTTTTTAATTCAGGTCTACTCTCAATTAATTATGGAGATGCATAACCATCAATTAAGCGTGTGGGCATCGTGGCAAATCGCCCCAGAAATCACCTTCCCGCTCGTTATCTTAATTTTTCTCTATTTACGCAACGCGAATGTGACTAAAAAGCAGAGTCTCAGTTTTCTCTCAGGAATAGCCACAATCTTCGCTGTGGTCATCACCCCTATTGGTGCGCGAGCTATGGATTACTTCTCGCTACATATGATTCAACATATAACTTTAATGATGATCAGCGGACCGTTGTTAGTGATCGGAACACCAAACTCTTTCTCTCCTAAAAACCGAATATTCACGTTATTTACGCAACCAGTATTGAGTTGGTTCCTTTATGCAGCGCTAATGATTGGTGTGCATTTACCTACGCCACATAAATTCATAATGGATAATCCTTGGGCGCATACTTATGTTGAAATACCGCTTTACATTGCCTTGCCCTACTTTTTTTACTTTAATTTACTTGACCGTAGATATAACGAACGGAGAGTCTCGCAGGCGCTCTCCGTTATCTCCCTATTTTTAATGATGGTTCCTGAAACGCTAACGGGGTTCTTTATATATGTATCCCGCGGCTCTCTCTACAACGATATGTATACCCTCAACGATCAGAGGCGGGGTGGATCGCTGATGTGGTCTGGCGCCATGATCATTGATGCTATTTG
>Ga0209296_1001719_pt1 | contig 16349 bp, 21 predicted proteins | sample S_130206_EF_Meta_FD_187319 | JGI IMG/M metagenome (GOLD analysis project Ga0209296, IMG submission 187319) | Freshwater microbial communities from Lake Simoncouche, Canada to study carbon cycling - S_130206_EF_MetaG (SPAdes) (version 2) | ecosystem: Environmental > Aquatic > Freshwater > Lake ...
CCAATCAGTGGAGATTTCCCTAGTGCTACTGCACGATGGTCAAAGATGAGAGCTGAGAAGCTGGCATTGGAAAGAAAAACAACAGCTAATCACGGCTCGTAAATGGACTCTTGACCACCGAGCTATTTTTTAAATGTCCTAAAATCGCATTGCGACAGGAGAATATACATGGCTGCAAATTTTATCGAACTGCCCGAAGTAGACGCTAACGAGAAGTACGCTGATCCAACCAAAGAAGAGAGTACAACCCCAGAACCTGCTGAAGAAATAGTAGGACAAACTGAAGAGGCTGCTCCAGAACAAGACTTACCTGAGAAGTATCGTAATAAATCTCTTGATGAGATTATTAAGATGCATCAAGAAGCCGAGAAGTTAATCGGACGACAGGCACAAGAGGTTGGTGAGAATCGTAAACTCTTAGATCAATACATCAAGCAACAACTCGAACAGAAGCACGACACACAGCCAAGTAAAGCACAAGAGATTGATTGGTACGAAGACCCTGCTAAGGCAGTAAATCAGGCAGTAGCGAACAACCCAATCCTAAAGCAATTGCAAGAACAACAGGCTCAACAAGCCCAAGTAGTTGCACTGCAGACGATTGAGAAAGCACATCCTGATTATTTAAGTGTAGCACAATCTGATGACTTTGCTTCTTGGATTCAAGGATCAAAGGTACGGATGGAATTATTTGCTAAGGCAAACAACTACGATGTAGATTCAGCATTAGAACTGCTAGAGACTTACAAGTCTATACGCAACGTCAAACAACAAAAAGTAGAAGCTACTAAAGCTGCTGACGAATCGCTGAAGAAAGTCGATGATGAGAATCGAAGCAAAGCACTTAAGACTGCAGCCGTCCAACAAGGTGGCACAGGAGAGTCAACAAAACCTGTTTATCGTCGTGCAGATCTTATTCGCTTAAGAATGCAAGACCCAGCTCGATACGAAAGCATGGCAGATGAAATTCTACAAGCTTACGCAGAGAATAGGGTTAAATAACTTTAATTTAATTTTAGGAGATTTAAAATGGCAGCAGTAACATACCCAGGTGGATCAACATCCATCGTTAACAAAACAGCAGCAGATAAATTCATTCCAGAGATTTGGTCTGACGAAGTTATCGCTGCATATCAGAAGAACCTAGTATTGGCAAACCTGGTCAATAAAATGACCATGAAAGGTAAGAAGGGCGACACGCTCCATATTCCAAAGCCAACACGTGGTGTAGCAACAGCTAAAGCAGCTAACACTGCAGTTACTATCCAAGCTGATACCGAGACCGAAGTAAACGTCAGCATTGACCAGCACTTCGAGTACTCACGTTTTATCGAAGACATCGTCGAAGTTCAGGCTTTGGCATCCCTCCGTCGTTTCTACACTGACGACGCTGGCTATGCTTTGGCTAAGAAAGTTGACGACACCTTGTTCCAATTAGGTAAGTCTTTCGGTAACGGTGACGCTTCTGACTGGACACACAGCACCAGCTATTACATCGACGTATCTACTGGTCTCACAGCATACGCTGAAGACACTGTAGTTACTGCTGACGTATTTACTGACGCTGGCTTCCGTGCCTTGATCAAGCTCATGGACGATGCTGATACCCCAATGGATGGTCGTTTCTTCGCTGTTCCTCCATCACTACGTGCAGCTATCATGGGTATTGATCGTTATAACAGCTCTGATTTCGTTGATGGTCGTGGTGTAAACAACGGTCAGATCGGTCAGCTCTATGGTATCGACATCTATGTAACAAGCAACTGCCCAATCATTGAAACTGACGCTAACAACAGCGTTGGTGGCGATGTTAAAGCAGCTATCTTGGCTCATCGTGATACAATGGTATTGGCTGAGCAAATGTCTGTTCGTTCACAGACTCAGTACAAGCAAGAGTACTTGTCTACTCTGTACACTGCTGACACCCTCTACGGTGTTAAAGTAGTACGTCCTGAGACTGGCTTTGTATTAGCTGTTAACGGCTAATAGTAGTTCCTAAGACTCTCCAGCTTCGGCTGGGGAGTTTTCTTTAAGTGCATTCGATGAGTGTATTTAAACAAATATAGGAGATAAATTTTGGCTATTTATCGTGGTGCAGGTGGAGCAGGTGACGCTGTAGGAGACGCTTCTAGTGAAGTCTTATTAGCACTACAAGCTAAAGATGCTGCAATAGCTGCAGAGGTAGCTGCTGAAACAGCTCAAGCAGCAGCACAGACTTCAGCAACAAACGCTGCTACATCTGCCACTAATGCAAGTAACAGTGCATCTACTGCAAGCACTCAAGCAAGTAACGCTGCAAGTTCAGCAAGTGCAGCTTCAACATCTGCAAGCAACGCTTCTACATCCGCTACAAACGCTTCTAACTCAGCATCTGCTGCGTCTACTTCAGCAACCAACGCTAGTAACTCTGCTTCCGCAGCAAGCACCTCAGCAACTAACGCAAGTAATTCAGCTTCTGCTGCTTCTACGTCTGCATCCAATGCAAGTACTTCTGCAAGCAATGCAGCTACTTCAGCGACTAACGCTGCTAATGCTCAGACTGCTGCTGAGACAGCAAGAGATCAAACCCTAACAGCATACGATAACTTTGATGATCGTTACTTAGGGTCTAAGACTTCTGATCCTACGTTAGACAATGATGGCAATGCCTTAGTAGCTGGATCGTTATACTTCAACTCCGTATCTGGAGCAATGAAGGTATACACTGGTTCTGCTTGGGTTGATGCTTATTCTTCAGGCACTACATTCCTAACCAAAGCTAATAATCTAAGTGATTTAGTTTCTGCGTCTACTGCTAGAACTAACTTAGGCTTAGGTACTATTGCTACTCAGGCTGCTAGTTCAGTATCTATTACTGGTGGTTCTATCACAGGTATTACTGACTTAGCAGTAGCTGACGGTGGTACAGGAGCTTCTACTGCAGCCAATGCTAGAACTAACTTAGGTTTAGTAATTGGTACGGATGTTCTCAGTCCTAGTGGTTCTGGTGCTTCCCTAACATCGTTAAACGCTACGAATATCTCTAGTGGTACTCTAGCTGCAGCAAGACTTCCTGCATTCTCTGGCGATGCTACTAGCACTATTGGTACAAGTGCTTTAACGCTTGCTACAGTAAACTCTAACACTGGCTCTTTCGGTTCATCGACTGCTGTTCCAGTCATTACAGTTAATGGCAAAGGATTAATCACTGCAGTAACAACTGCTGCAGTTTCTGGTTCTATATCAGTTACTGGCGGTGATTTAACAATGTCAGGTAACACTGGCACTGCAATCACTAACGCAACGCTTGCTACAGTTAACTCTAATACTGGTTCATTTGGTAGTTCTACTGCTGTTCCTGTAATCACAGTCAACGGTAAAGGTTTAATTACTGCCATCAGTACTTCTTCTGTTCAAGGAGGAGCAGCTCTTAGCAACGATACAAGCACTGCTAGTGATTTATATCCAATGTTTGCTGCTGCAACTAGTGGAACTCCTACAACTGTATACACATCCAATGCTAAGTTACTATACAAGCCAAGCACTGGTGAGTTAAAGGCTTCTCAGTTAGTTGCTACGAATGGAATCATTGCTAATAGTGCAACCATCGCAGCAAACTACACAATCGCTTCTGGTCAAAATGCAATGAGTACTGGTGCAGTTACAGTCAATAGTGGAGTTACTGTTACTGTAAGTTCTGGTAGTCGTTGGGTAGTTCTATAAGGATAAGATATGAGTATTGTTTTAGTAGGCTCAACTAGCGGAAGTATTACTCTACAAGAACCAGCCGTTGCTGGTACTACTGTATTAACCTTACCAGCCGTTACAGGAACAGTTCTTACAGATACATCACCTAAAGCTGGTAATGTAATTCAGGTGGTTAATGCTACTTATTCAACCGAAATTAGCAATAGCACAGGAACTTACTCTGATGCTGGTTTATCTGCAAGCATTACTCCTAGTAGTTCTTCTAGCAAAATTCTTATTCTTTGCTCACAAGGTATGTTTAAAAGCACGACATCTGCTGGTATTTATATGCAAGTATTAAGAAACTCAACTTCAATTTTAATAAATGGTAGATTAGGTTTAACAGATTCTGCTGGGGTTGGTGGCTATGTTGTATGGAATTGTAATTATTTAGATAGTCCAGCAACAACTTCCTCTATTACTTATAAAACTCAATTTAGAAACTATAGTGGAACAGGTACTGCATATGTAAATATTGACGGCTCAACTGCACAGATTACCTTATTGGAGATAGCGGGATGAACCACGAAACCATATACAAATTAAACCCATCCGTAGTAACCATTCGTGGCGATGTCGCTTACGATGCAGACGGCAACGAAGTCGCATACGATAAAGATGCAGTACAGGCTTATGTAGATGCTCATGCTTATATTGCTAAAAGAGCCGCAGAATACCCATTCATCACCGATTACATTGATGGTGTAGTAAAAGGTGACCAAGCACAGATTGATAAATACATTGCTGACTGCTTGGCGGTCAAAGCCCGTCATCCAAAAGGAGTAGCATAATGGCATCCATTATTAACGCAACTACTAGCACAGGACTTGTTTCTAGTGCTGACAACTCAGGCTCATTACAGTTAGCTACTAATAACGGCACTACTGCGGTAACTATTGATACTTCACAGAATGTAGGTATTGGTACTGCTAGTCCTAGTTACAAACTTCATGTTGCAAATGGCTATGGCTTTTTTAGCGGTGCAAATTATGGAGTTATTTTAGGCGAAGATAACTGTTTAATTGCAGGTACTTCAGCAACATTAAATTCTGCCAATATGGTGTTTTACACAGCCAACACAGAACGGATGCGTATTACCTCTGGTGGTAATGTGTTGGTTGGAAGAACTACAAATACTGTTGGTGCAAAAATGTGCGTTGATGGAGATGCTGGCTTGTCTATTGAAAGAGATAGCAATGGTTATAGAAGAATGACCATGACAAGCAGTATTATGTATTTTTTCAATGGTTCAAACGAAGCAACTTTGTCATCTGCTGGTGCGTGGACTAATGCTTCTGACGCTCGTTTAAAGACAAATATTGAGCCAATTAAATACGGATTAAATACTGTATTAGAAACTCAACCAAGAAGTTTTAATCGTGTAGATGTAGAAGGTGATTACATTGGGTTTGTTGCTCAAGAATTAAAAGAAAAAATACCTGAAGTGGTTTTTGGAGAAGAAGAAAGACAATATTCTGTAGATTATGGTTCGCTTGTAGCGGTAGCATTTAAAGCTATCCAAGAACTGTCAGCATCTGTTGATACTCTAAACGCTAAAGTAGAAGCACAAGCAGTCCGCATCGCTGAATTAGAAGGAGCAAGATAATGTCAGCAATCATTGACGGCTCGGTTGGTAGCCAATTTCCAACAACAATCGGTGTAGGTAACGCTACCCCATCTACTAGCGGTGCTGGTATTACTTTTCCAGCAACTGCATCATCATCAAGCAACGCTAATACTTTAGATGATTATGAAGAAGGGACTTGGACACCAACAGTAACTCCATCAAGCGGTAGTTTAACTGCCTATGGTTCTAGTGGAATATATGTAAAAGTTGGGCAATCAGTTACGATTACTGGAACTTTTATTTTAACAACTCCTGGAACTGCTAGTGGTAGTGTTTCAATCGGTGGTATTCCATTTAATGCAACAAAACCATCAACTGCATATAGGTCAGCTTTAGGTGTTGGTCGTGAAGATGGTGCAACAGGAAATTCTTATCAAGCTGTTTTAGGCGGTGCTGCCAATCAGGTTTTTTTAGGAACTGCCACAAATGGAAATATAACTTGGACTACTAACTACGAATATATTTTTACTGTTACCTATCAAGCATCAGCATAAGGAATAAAAATGGCACTTACTGAAAAAGTCGAAATTGACAGGATTGAAGTAGTAAACCAATGGATTATTCAAGTCCGTAGAAACACAACTATTGAACGAGATGGTAAGTTTGTATCTAATTCATTCCATCGTTGGGTATTAACTCCTGACATGGACATTAGCGACCAAGAACAAAAGGTCAAAGATATTTGTAATGTGGCATGGACTGATGAAGTTAAGTCTGCATACGAAACATTTAAGGCTGAACAAGCTCAAAGGATGACACCGTGACAGAAGCAGAATTAAAACTTCTAAGCCATGAAGAAGTCTGTAAAGTTCGATACGAACAGATACACGCTAGACTAAAGAGACTAGAACAGATTCTTATAGGCACTGCTGGATTCATTATTGTAACGTTACTAACCTTGGTACTTAAATGAGTATAGCACATTCCGTAGGTAAGAACTTAACAGCGAATACGCTGACTACTCTCTTTACTGTTCCTACTCGTAACTTAGCAAAGTGTGTTAATATCCTAGTAAGTAATCACAGTACTTCTGCTAAACATATTACTGTATATTGGTATGATGCTAGTGCCAACGTATCAATAGAGGTCTTGTTTGAATATAACTTAACAGCTAAAGCTTATTTAGTACTAGATAATGGTTTCTATTTTATGATGGATGAGAAAGACGAACTTAGAGCTATCTCACAAACAGGTTCAACCACCACAATTATAGCATCGTTTGAGATAGAGCAACGCAGTTCAGTACAACAGTTTTCATAAGGAATAATAATGCCACTCGCTAAAGGTAAGTCACAAAAGACAATCAGTAAGAACATTTCTAAGATGGTCAAAGAAGGAAGACCACAGAAGCAAGCAGTCGCAATCGCATTATCAACCGCTAAAGTAGCTAAACCCAAGAAAAGGAAATAATATGCCAATGGTCAAAGATAAGAAGTTCCCCTATACAACTAAGGGTAAGAAGCAAGCTAAGCAGTATGCTAAGAAGACTGGTGCTAAGGTAGTTGCTAAGCCAATGAAGAAGATGGGAGCTATGCGTGGCTACTAAGCCTGGCTTGTATGCTAATATCGCAGCTAAACGTAAAAGGATAGCTCAAGGATCTGGAGAGAAGATGCGTAAGGTAGGTAGTAAGGGTGCTCCTACGGCTAAAGCTTTTAAGGAAGCTGCTAAGACAGCGAAGAAGAAATGATTAAAAAAGGTAAGGAAACCTTCTCAGGTTATAACAAGCCTAAACGTACTCCAGGACATCCTACTAAGTCACACGCTGTATTGGCTAAGTCTGGAGATACCGAGAAGCTTATTCGTTTTGGTCAACAAGGTGTAAGCGGAGCAGGTTCTTCTCCTAAGACTCCAGCAGAGAAGGCTAGACAGAAGAGCTTCAAAGCTCGACATGCTGCGAATATTGCTAAAGGTAAGCTTTCTGCTGCGTACTGGGCTGATAAAGTTAAGTGGTAGGGTATTGACTTTTAATCAATTTTATGGTATAATATAGAGATATGAACTACATTCAACTAGTAAATGACGTACTGATACGGCTTCGTGAGCCTGAGGCTTCCTCGGTCTCTGATAATGCCTATGTAAAATTGATTGCTAGATATGTCAATGATTCTAAGAGGGTCGTAGAAGACTCCTACAACTGGAATGCCTTGTCTGATACCTTATCTGCTACGACTACAGCCGATGTATTTAACTACGTTCTAGTTGGCTCAGGACAAAGATTCAGAGTTATTGATGTCATCAACGATACTCAGAATGCATTCGTAGAACTAGCCTCTACTAAGTGGATGGATCAGCAGTTCTTAATGACTACTCCTCAGAAGGGGTCTCCTGCATACTATAACTTTAATGGTACTAACTCCAACGGAGATACTCAGGTAGACTTATACCCTATTCCTAATGGTGCGTATAACCTTCGCTTTAATATTATTAAACCACAAGTACCCTTAGCAGTTAATGCTGATACTTTACTAGTACCTGAAGAGCCTGTAATCCTAGGTGCTCTTGCAAGGGCTCAGGCAGAGCGTGGTGAAGACGGAGGAGTTCAAGCTGGGGAGACATATCAACTCATGCGTCAGAGCTTAGCAGACGCTATAGCACTTGAATCAGGACGGTATTTAGAAGAACAAGAGTGGGTCTGGAACTAATGGCTAGTCCACTACAGACATCTTCAGTAGCAGCTCCTGGGTTCTACGGATTAAACACTCAGGAGAGTAGTGTTACGTTGTCTTCAGGATATGCTCTGAAGGCACAGAACTGTGTGATTGATAAGTATGGTCGTATCGGTGCTCGTCGTGGATGGACACCAGTAAACTCTGCAGTTAACACAGACTTAGGTTCTGGTAATCCAGTGGAATTTATCTTTGAAGTAGTCACTGGTGGCGGCACAGATGTGCTTAGTGCTGGTAATAATAAGTTATTCGTAGGAACAACTACGATGACTACTAAGACAGTACGTAATACTACGAACAGTGGTAACGCTACATACACGATTACTGCTAATGACTGGCAAGGTGCTGCTCTGTCGTATGGCGATGTTAGCGACTTCCAACCTCATGTGTACATGGCACAAGCTTCTCATCCTATGCTAGTATATCATGAGCTACCTGTTTCTGGTAATCCTTTTAATTCACATGATAGCGGTACATTTGGTTATCAGCGTGTAGGAGATGCTGCTGCGTTGCCTTCTAATCACAGCACAGCAACATTCATGCCTAGCTGGGTGTTGTCTGCTTATGGTAGGATCTGGTGTGGTGGTATCAGCGGAGATACACAGACAGTTTATTTTAGTGATCTCTTAGCTGGTACAGACTTTCAAAATGGTTCTGCTGGTTATTTAAACCTACAAGAAGTTCTTCCTAATGGAGATCCTGTAGTCGCTGCTGCAGCACATAATGGATATATTATATTCTTTGGTAAAAAGAACACAGCTATCTACGCTAATCCCTTAGATACTGGTGCGTTAACATTAGTAGAAGTATTAAACAACGTAGGCTGTATTGCTCGTGATTCAGTTCAGAGCTTAGGTACAGATGTAATATTTTTATCTGACGCAGGAGTTCGTAGTCTACAGCGAGTCATCCAAGAGAAGTCACTACCAATGCGTGATATCTCTAAGAATGTTCGTGATGACTTAATGGCTGCTGTGGCTTCTGAGACAGACCTAACTAAGATTAAGAGTATCTACTTTGAGCGTGATGCTATTTATTTATTAACGCTTCCTGCTACTAAGTTTGTATACTGCTTTGATACCAGAGCTCCGCTACAAGATGGAGCAATGCGTGTAACTATTTGGGATAGTATTGAACCTAAGGCTTTCTGCGTAACACAAGATAGAAATTTATTTATAGGTAAGCCTGGTTATATTGGTAAATACTTCGGACATGCTGACAACACTTCTTCATATCGTTTACAGTACTATACTAATTACTTTGATTTTGATGCTGCTACTTCTTTAAAGATATTAAAGAAGATTGGCTGGGTATTGATTGGCGGTACTAACCAATCAGTAGCTATCAAGTGGGGCTTTGATTACAGCGAAGGCTATCAAGCTACTACTTATCTTTTAGAAACTGCTGTAGTATATGAGTATAATAACTCTACTGTAGATACTACACCAGGATCTACAGAATATAACATTGCTGAATATACCTCAGGTATTGTTTTAGATCGCTTCTCTATTAATGCAGGTGGTCAAGGAACTGTACTTCAACTAGGCTTAGAAGCAGATATTAATGGTAATCCTCTGTCTATTCAGAAGATTGACGTAGGAATCAAACAAGGAAAGATTTTAATCTAAGGAACTGATATGAGTAACTATACAAAAGCAACTAACTTTACAGCTAAGGATACTCTTCCTACAGGTAACTCAGGTAAGATTGTTAAAGGTACAGAGATTGACACTGAGTTAACTGCTGTAGCTTCTGCTATTTCTTCTAAGGCAGACTTAAACAGTCCTGCTCTGACAGGAACTCCTACTTCTCCTACGGCTAGTGCAGGAACAAATACAACACAAGTAGCAACTACAGCTTTTGTACAGACAGCTTTATCAGCAGCATTTACTACAGGCATGATTATGATGTGGTCTGGTACTATCGCTACCATTCCTACAGGATGGGTATTATGTAATGGTTCTAATAGTACTCCTGATCTTCGTAATAGATTTGTTATTGGTGCTCATAGCGATACTGCTGGTGTTGCCTATACAACTGTAACTGGAAGCAATACAACATCTGGCGGCTCTAAAGATTCTATTGTTGTAAGCCACACACATACAGGGACAACTGCCTCTACATCTTTAACAGGAGACATTACTGGTGTTTCTGAAACATTTGGTCTTTATGGATCAGCAAGTGGGGTATTTACAAGACAAACAGGATACTCGCTGCAAGGAACACCAGCCTCAATCGATGTTAGTGAAGCTGGGCGAGCAGTATTAGACGCATCACATACGCATACATTTACAACAGGTTCTACAGGCTCTAGTGGTACAAATCAGAACTTACCTCCATACTACGCTCTTGCGTTTATTATGAAGACCTAATATGAAAGTACCTGTAGTCCTTAGAGACGACTACACAATGTACTTAGAGCTACACGATGCAGCATTGTGGTTTCATACAGATGTACATAAGTGGTCGCAGGAAGTAAAGAAGAAGTACTTAGAAGATTTAAACTTATTACAGTATCTTACTAATGTTCCTCTGTTAGCATTAGTAGAAGAAGAGAATACTAAGCTTGCTAAGTTTGGTTCAGTAACAGGATGGGAAGTATTAAAACCTATAGAAGTTAACGACAAGAAATACACTATATTTATTAGGAGCAAAACATGGGCGGTATAGTTAGTGCAGTATTAGACCCCTTTACAGGGGCTAGTGGGGTACGAAAAGCAGGAGAACAAGCTGCAGCACAACAGCGACAAGCTGGTATAGATGCTGCTAATATCTCTGCATTCCGTCCTGTAGGCATGACTACCAGATTTGGTACGTCTCAGTTCACTCGTGAGATAGATCCTCGTACTGGTGTTCCTTATATTTCTTCAGCAGGATACACTGCAGCTCCTGAATTATCTGCTTTGCAGAACCAACTATTTGGTAGATTTGCTCCTACGTTAGCACAAGCAGAACAGATGGCTGGTCAGTATGCTCCACTGACTGGTGCTTCTGAACGCTTGTTTAACTTAGGTCAACAATACTTAGCTACATCACCAGAGCAAGCTGCTCAGGATTATGTTACAAGTCAACAAGCTTTACTAGCTCCTAGCAGACAAGCTCAGCTATCTAATGTTAGAAGTGGTTTGTTTGCTCGTGGTCGTGGTGGCTTAGGAGTTCAGACTGGTACAGGTGGTGCTCCTACGTCTCCTGAACTACAGGCATATTACAATGCACTAGCTCAGCAAGATCTACAGTTAGCTGCTCAAGGACAACAAGCAGGACAACAGAGAGCACAGTTTGGTGCTGGTTTGTTTGGCACTGGTGCTGGATTATTAGGCACACAAGTACAAGGACAAGCTGGTGCATACTCTCCATTACTTGCTCAGTTAGGATTGTCTAGTCAAGTAGAGCAGATGGCTCAGCAACCATACCAGTTAGGCTTACAGCTAGGTTCTGCTCAGATGCCAGGTCAGCAAGCTGGTGCTCAGACAGTATACGGAGGTGCTGTACAAGGTGCTCAGACACAATATGGTGCTAATCTACAAGCTCAGCAAATGAATAATCAGTTCCTGTCTAGTTTGATTGGTGCTGCTTCTGGTAATATCGGAGGAGGCGGTGGTGGAGGTGGTACTCCAGGTATGTGGAATGCTTCAATGCCTTACACCGATGTAACTCGTGGGTATGATCCGTGGTCTAGTCCTTCTGCATATTCATATAATCAACAATCTTATGGCGGTTTATTCTAAGGAACAATTATGGGACAACCAGTAAATCCACTATTAGGTAATCAACAGGCACTGCTTGGTGCAGATCCTGAGCTATACCGTCAACAGTTAATTCAACAAGAGCAAGCTCGTATTGCTGCTCTACCTGCACAAAGCCAATTAGGAGCACAGCTTGGTTCATTGCTTGGCAGAGGTTTAACTAACGTAGCACAAGATCGTGGCTTCTTTGAAGTTACTAATCCTGTATTGCAGAACTTAACTAAGATTCAATCTGTATATAATACTGCTATGCAAGCTGCTGATCCTAACGATCCATTATCTTTCTACAGAGAATTACAGACAAGATTCGCTGATGCTGGTCTAGGTCAACAAGCTTTCATGGCTACACAAGAACTGCGTAAAGCAGAAGACTTAGCAGAAAAAGCTAAAGGAGAGAAGCTTAGAACTCAAGTTCTTGAGACTGAACTATATACTAAGAATCCTACACTGCTTGATGAGCAGATTGCTAAAGCTCGTGATGCTGGTAATGACACACTTGCTAAGCGCCTTGCTGAACAGCGTGGTCAGATTCAAGTTAATATTGAGACACAACGCTCTAAAGATTTGGCTGAGATTGCTCTACGTAATGCTCAAACAGATGCTCAAAAAGCTCAAGCAACTAAGCTCAGAGAAGACATTGAATCTGGCAAGTATGACTGGAAAGTTATTACTGACATTACAGGAGCTCCAGTTTCTATGGCTAAGATTGATAAAAGGACTGGTAAAACAGAATACGAAGCAATTCCTGACAGTGCAGTAACTCGCCCTGGAGCAGCTCCTGCAGCACCTGCTAAAACAAGCGGTGGTCGTCCTACAGGAGTATACAACCCACAAACTGGTAAAATCGAGCCTGTAAAATAATGCCAATAATTCAAGTACCTGTCTTAGGAACTATAGAGTTTCCTGATTCGATGTCTAATGAAGAAATTGCTGCAGTAATACAAAAACAATTAGGCACTGAACCTGGTAAACAATACGGTGTAGGAGAAACTATTGCTCGTGGTGTAGAGCGTGGTATTACTTCGTCTATTCGTGGAGCAGCTCAACTCTTAGGAGGAACTCCTTCTACTATTCCTCCTGAGGAACAAGACTTAATTACTCAGATGCAGGGAACTCCGTTAGGCGATCAGATATCTAGCTTAGCAACTCCTGGTAAAATACAACAAACAGATCTACAGCGTGAAGCAGAGTTTAGAGCAATGGCTCAGCAACGTCCTGTTGCAGCTTATGGTTCACAGATTGCTGGAAGTATCTTAGATCCTATTAACTTAGTTCCTCTCGGAGGAGTTCGTACTGTTGCACAAGGTGTTCGTAACATCGCAGGAGCTGGTGCTGTAATGGGTGCATTAGAGCCTGTCTATGGTGATGATAGTAGATTATTAAACATTGCTGGTGGTGCTGTCGTAGGAGGTGTTCTCGGTGGTACAATCGGAGGATTGATTCAGAAATACGGTAAAGAAGCTGTTACTAATGCTGGTAAAGAATTAAAAGATAATCGTGCTGTTCTCTTAGGAGGATCAGGTAAGATTACTCAGGACAATGTACCACTAAGTTCTATTGCTCAAGAGATTGCTGATGTTACTGCTACTAAGAATATTGAACTACAAGACAGTATTGTTCCTTTGCTCCAACAGTTAGAAGACTCTGAGTTAGCTACTAAGCTAACCAATGAGATTGCTGGTGGAGACTATCGTGCTCTCTTTACAGATGCTCCATTTAGATTAACTGACATACCTGCTTCAAGATTTACTGCTGCATTTAGTGCAGATAATCCATTACGTGAACAGAACTTAGCAGCGTATCTCAAAGCTGGCTACAAAGCAGAAGATCCAGAGCAGTTACTTACTCGTATCGTATCAGCTAACAAAGGAGCTATTGCTACTGAGTTAGATACAACACCTCTCAATATTCCTGCTGACTCCGCAGTGAACTTCTTACTCAACCGTAAGGTGCAGGAGATTGGCGGTCGTGATCTAATCAATGCTTACATTCCTGCGTTACAGCGTGGTGTAGATATGATTAACTCTATCGATGAGTTATTCTTAAATGGTCGTGCTGCTGGTATGACTGATGCAGAGATTGCTGCAGTATTTAAGAAAGACTTTGATGAAGTTAAACCTATTCTCTTCTCTGCTATTGGTAACGTATCTAATATTGGTCGTGCCTTAGCAGCAGCTAAAGCTCAGAAGAAAGTAATTGGTTCTACTGAGGAGATCCTTAAAGGATTGTCTAAGAATGGTGGTAAAGAATTATCAGACATCTTTGCATTACGTGATGCTGTGTCTGCTATTAAGTCTGCTCCTGGTACTAGCTTTGATAAGAATAAATCTATTGCTGAGCTTACTAAAGAATCTGTTAAACAACCAGGCTGGGCAGACAAGTTCGGTGAGTTTGTAGTTAACTCCTACATTTCTGGTCTAGCTACTACAGCAGTTAACGCATTCTCTGGTGTTGCTAAGGTAGGCTTGCTAGGTACTGAGCGTATCCTTCAAGCAGTTAATCCTGCAAGTAAAGTTAAGATTGGAGAAGTTCTTCCTGCATTCAGAGGATTGATGGATGGTGTCTTAGAATCTGCATTCTTTGCTAAGGAAGGATTCCTACGTGGTAGTCCTCTCGATGCAGCAATGCCTGAGATTCGTGGTGCTATAGGTACACAAGAAGGTGCTACTAAAGTTGAAAAGGTATTAGGAGAAGTAATTCGTACTCCTAGTCGTCTTAGCGTAGGTGTTGACGAATTCTTCAAGTCTGTCTTCCGTCGTATGGAATACAATGCTCAAGCCTATCGCTTAGCTTCTTCTGGTAAGTATGGAGATACTGAGACTGTATACAATGCCCTACGCAAAGTAAACACTAAGACCACAGATTGGAAAGATAATGTTCTTAAAGCTCCTGAGTTAGCTACATTACCTGACAGTGCTCGTGTTAAGCTTGTTGATGATGTACGTAACTTTGCTAAGCAAGCTACATTCCAGGCAGATTTAGGAAGCTTTGGTAATCAATTACTAGCTTTAAGAGCATCTCATCCTTGGGTAGCTCCTGTTATTCCATTCGTTAAGACTCCTATTAACATTATGAAGGATGCTCTGTCATATACACCATTAGGTGTCTTCTCTAAGAATACTCCTACGGATGTTAAGGTAGCAAGAACTGCTATTGGCATGGGTATAACTGCTGCACTAGCTCAACAGGTAGCTGACGATACTGTTACTGGTTCGTATCCTAAAGATGCTGCTAAGCGTAACGCTATGATTGCTGCTGGTATTCCTGAGTATAGTATTAAAATCGGTGATACATATTATTCCTATGCTCGTGTAGAACCTTTAGCAACTATCATGGGAGCTTCAGTAGACGGTATTAACGCAGTGCGTACATATGTAGAAGCTCCTAAGTATGACAATAAAGCGTTTAATAAAGCGGTGATTGATGTTATAGCAGGTGTGACTAAAAACATCGTATCTAAGACATACTTAGAAGGTATCTCTGGTGTCCTACAAGCAGCACATAACCCAGAGCAATATGGCGGTAGTTTTATAAATAGTTTTGCTGGCTTATTAGTCCCATCTTTCATAGCAGCTCCTGCACGTTCTGCTGATCCTTATGCTCGTGTTGTGACTAGCTTTGGAGAAGCAGTGCAAAACCGTATTCCTGACTTTGGTTTAGGTCTTCCTATCCCATCTCGTGAGCAACTTCCAATACAATCTAAATTATTTGGAGGAGCAAGAGAGAATCCTTCGTATGGTTTAACAGCCTACACTGGACTACAGACATCTCCTGCTACACGTACTGCAGTACAAGAAGAAGTTAAACGTACTAAGGTAGATTATGACTTACCTAGTAAGAATCTTCGTGGTGTAGAATTAGAAGGTGTTGATCAGGCTAAGTATCAGGCTTTATCTAGTCAGTATGCTGATACAATTCTACCACGTATCATTGAATCGTCTGGTTATCAAAATGCTCCTGATTCTATTAAGAAAGTAATTTTAGAAAGAGGATTAAAGAGAGCTCGTAGTGCTGCGACTAAAGAACTATTAGGAGAGAAGCTACAAGATCCAGAATTTAGAACACAGTTCATCAGAGCAAGACTTGCTAAAAAGGGATTAGAACTAGAAGAATGATATATGTCAGATCAATTTGGATTTTTAGAAGGAGCAAAGTCTGTAACTAGTAGCATGGACGCTAGTCGTGAGGCTAGTAAATCCATTACTAAAAGTATTGTCGATGTACAGAAGGACGCTGCAGCAGTAGCACAGCAGAAAGACCTAGAGCGTAGAAGGCAGATAAAAGAATCTCAGGTCTTAAAAGAGCAGTACTTCAAGAGAGCATTGATGGAATGGCAACGTCAAGAATCCATCCGTATCGAAGAAGCTAAAGTCAAAGCTGATTTCATAAGAAAGCATGGAGTTAAACGCTGGACTGAAATCGAAACCATTAAACAAAAGATAGAGAAACAAGACAATGAACTTACTAGAGAGTTTAAAGAAGATTTGGCAAAGGTTCGTAGAGCAATGTTCATGTGCTATGCAGTGGCTGCGGTCATTGCTTGGTATCTAACCTGGGGAGTTAAACAATAATGTTACCATTGA
>Ga0209296_1001721_pt1 | contig 16346 bp, 10 predicted proteins | sample S_130206_EF_Meta_FD_187319 | JGI IMG/M metagenome (GOLD analysis project Ga0209296, IMG submission 187319) | Freshwater microbial communities from Lake Simoncouche, Canada to study carbon cycling - S_130206_EF_MetaG (SPAdes) (version 2) | ecosystem: Environmental > Aquatic > Freshwater > Lake ...
AGCAGTGGAAGGCTGGACCATGGCGGCGAGCGCCACAGTCGCCACCGAGCAAAGTAGAACGCGTTTCTGCAGGATCACAACCACCTCCTTTGAACCGGGCTCGTTGCCGACCTTCGGCTAAGCACCAGCTGACATTCTATCACTAACGGATGGCCGCCAACGAACCATCTTAATTCATTGAATTGCCATATAAATCACGTGACGGTGACCGTGCCCACCATGCCCATCGCCTCGTGCATTGTAACGCCAGCTATGAAGTAGTCCCAATCACGCGGGTACAAAACATCCGGCAGGTCAGCCAGCCCCGCCACAGGCATTAAACATCACTAAACTAGCGATCAGTCTCAATTTATTCTATCGACCTTGTTCCCATTCTCATCAACCAAGTTCCCATCCTTATCAACCAATCCATTATTGTTAATCCAAACAATCGCATCTGAGTAATGGGGGCGATCAAGTGTCTTGAGGAAAAACTCCTTAGTGGGAAGATCCTGAATCGTCCGCTCCATGGCAGGGAATGCCGCCTGAGTAGTACCAGGCGGAACGCCTTGAACAATCTTGGTTTTGGTAGACTTGATGGTAGCCTCACGGATAGCGATGAAAGAATGCCTACTTGGCTCATCCTCTTTGATCACCGTAACCCCAACAGGCTTTTCAGAATCCACAACATAGGCCGGCATGGCAGTGATGCGGTAAGTAGACGAAATTCCCGTCATCTCACCGGTCTTCGGATCAGGCATGCCATCAGCGTTGCGCTTGAGTGCATAGTAAAGCGCGACACCATCTTCATGCTCACGAATACCTTGCTGGCCACCGTCCTGGGAGAAAGTGTTCTCAGTATATATTTCGCGCCAGTTGCGATAGCCGCCAATCAGGCCCTTGGCATTGCCGTCCGCGCCGATCTCCAGACGGATCTTGCCCTTTCGGATGTCGGCGTCGCCGACATGGTTGTACCACCAGGCGATGCGGGGTGCATGTAATTCGGCGACCTGTTCGGTCTCAACTACACCATTACGAATCTTGGCCTTCAGCTTGGTGTACTGCTCGCTCTTGCCTATGCGGTAGGAATAATCCGCCGCGACATCGCCGCGGGCATTCTTGGTGATCTTGTCAGGCGAATAGCCGATCTCGAGGGTGGCGTTGTCGTCATTCATCGGGTCCTTGTTGCCCGAAACGCGGATCACCATCGTGTACAATCCGCCCTGCATCTTGTCGTTGGCGCGCAGGTGCAAGGTGGCGTTGCCATTGCCGCGCCAGGGCGCGTCGCAGCCCCACGCGCGATAGAGCGCATGGTCGATGCCCTGTTCGCCATCCTCGGCGACAAAACCGCCGGTGTTGGAATTATTGTCCAGATTGAAGCCGGTGGCGATCTTGCCGGTCACTTCGGGCTGGCCAGGATCCTCCGCCGCCCAGGGATTCACATAGGTCTCGATGCCGCGCTTCCAGCCGCGATAGGTGATAGCGCGATTCCAGATTTGGAAACGCGTCAGGACTGGCGCCTTGACCTGTTCCAGCCCCGGCGGCCGGGCGATGCTTTCGATTTCATACTGGCTGCGGAAGGGCTGCTTCAGCGCCGCTTCGGTATTCTTGTCATTGGCGAAATGAACGCTGTTGCCATGGAGACAATCGGAGCCCGGCTCGATCTCGCCAGCACGTTCGAACCCGGCGCGACCGCCATAGCGGAAGGCATATTCATAGGTGGCGACGACATAACCGCGCGACCAGGGCGCAGCAGTGGAAGGCTGGACCATGGCGGCGAGCGCCACAGTCGCCACCGAGCAAAGTAGAACGCGTTTCTGCAGGATCATGACCACCTCCTGTGAACCGGGCTCGTTGCCGACCGTCGGAGAAGCACCAGTCGGTATTCTATCATTAACGGATGGCTGCCAACGAACCATCTTGAATCATTGAATTGTCATATAAATTACGTGACGGTGACCGTGCCCACCATGCCCATCGCCTCGTGCATTGTGCAGATATATTTGTAGGTGCCTTTGGCCGTGAAGGTGTGGCTGAAGGTGGCGTCCTGCGCCATTTCGCCGGAGTCGAACGGCGCCACGCCGGCGGGCAGCACGACATTGCCGGGCTTGGTCGCCTTAGCGGGATCGAAGGTCACGCTGTGCAGCACCACGGCGGGATTGGTCCAGTTCACCGTTTCACCGACCTTGATGGTGACAGCGGCCGGCAGGAAAACCATTTTTGCCCGCCCCATCGAAACTTCGACGGTCTTGGCTTGCGCGAAGGCCGGCATGGCTGTGACGGAAAGCCCAAACCCGGCAAGCATCTTGGCGGCGGTGCGGCGGTGAATTCCCATGACGTCGTTCCTTACTCGGGGGGTGAAACCTGGTTGATGAGCAGATCGGAAAGGGCGGCAGCCTCAAAGCCCAGCGGATTGTTGCCGTCCATGATGCCCTTGCGGACAACGATGTCGGCGCTGACTTCAAACGCGGTCACGTTCTTGGGGTCTTTGCCGTCGGCGAAGAAGGCCGCGCCGGAGAAGGGACTCCAGCTGCTCCAGGCCGCAGCGCCCGCCAGCTTGTAGCGCCAGACCGGGCGCCAAAAGGCCATGCGGAAGCTGTAGCGCTTGCCCGCGCGCGCCGGATCGGTGTTCACCGGGTCGGGGTCGGCGTCACCCTTCATGCGGCCTTCCACAAGGGTGAACCAGGTGCCGTTCTGCGCCAATGTGTGCTCGGCAGCGCGATAGGCGAGATACTTTTCGATCGCATCGCGCGAGGTAAAGGCCTTGCCCGTCACCGCCAGGGTGAAGCGGGTCGGATTGACCGTTTTGATGGAAAAGACGCCCGGCTTGGCGGCCGGGACCATCGGAAGCTCCGCCGCCGGGGCCGGCTTGGCGGCGGGCGCTTGCGCAACAGACGCCAGCGGCATTCCCGCGCCAAGGGCAACCAGTGCAAAACCAAAAATCGTGCTGCGTCTCATTGTTTTCCCGCCCGTTTCAATAGTGTTTTTATGAAGTATAGCAGAACAAACCCTAGAAATAGAACCCTGTCGTCACCGCCCATACGATAATCGAAGCGATCACCGCGCCCAAGGCAAGCCGCCAGACCGGGGCAACCTGAAGCTCTTGCCCGACCGCCTCGCCCTTGCGCTTGCCGGTTATCATGGTGGCGACCAGATTGTGACGCTTGTAGGCGTAGTAGAAACTCACCGCCAGCAGATGCAGGGCGATGACCACCAGCAGGATGTTGAACAGCGTGCCGCCATGCAGGCGCGCGATCTTGCGGCCCTGCCGGTAATCGACATAGCTGGACAGCGGCCCCGAATAGAGCACGTCGAAATCCACCGCGAACAGGCCGGTCCCCACCACCGCCGCAACCGCGCTCAGAAGCACCAGCACGCTGATCGCGCCCAGCGCATTGTGCCCTAGGGTGGCAGGCGTGTTGCGCAGGTGCAGGGTGCGCACATATTTGAAAACAGTCCTGGGTCCGCGCACGAAGTTGACGAACCGGGCGGTGGACGAACCCACGAACCCCCAATAGATGCGCAGCAAAACGACCCAGAGGGCGACATAGCCGCTATACTGGTGATATTCGAGCTCGTCGTTCTCGCCCGTCCACCAGCAGGTGGCGATGGAGATCACCAGCAGCCAGTGCATGGCACGGGTCGGCGAATCCCAGACGCGCAGAACCCGAGCCGCCTTTTGATCTGTGCCGATCTCGTCAGGCGAACTCATATGCTCACCTATTGTTGTTCGGCGTCTTTTTCGTATTCCGGAGAACGGTAATCGTCATGACAGGCCTTGCAGCTCTTGCCCATCGCAATGACCTGCGCCTTCAGTTCACCGGCGTCCTTTTTTGCAGCCGCCTGATGGAGCTTGACGGATGCGGCCTCCATATCCTTGGCGTGCTTGGCGAAATCACCGGCCTTCTGCCAGATTGCCGGCAAGGCATAGGTCTTGACGCCGGATTCCGGGCCGCTGCCCTTGGGAAACCACTTCAGCAGATACGGGCTACGTTCATGGAGTACCTGGACGTTCAGCAGGATGACATTCTCCCAGTCGGGAGACCTTTTCTTGAGCTCATCGTCGACCTGCTTAAGGGCGGTGCCCATATCGCGCAGTTTGTCTTTTCGGGATTTTATAAGGGCGACATCCGCGGGTGCTGCCGTGACGATGGCGGTAGCGGCAACGGAAAAAATAAGCGCCACGCCCGCGACGCGGGAGAAAAGAACTGAACGCGACATAACCTTGAAAACTCCGAACAGACGCAACATCAGCCAAGCCAGCAGCTTGTTGCTCCAGGGTTGGACAGAAAACGAACTAGGCCAGCAATTCGCCGAACGGACTCTTGGTCTCCATCGAATTCATGCCCCAGCTGTCAACGCCGACACCCATCGCCTTCATGGCCGTCAGACCCACGCGCGACACGGTGCTGTTGTCGCCAGCGATATGGTAACCGCCCTTCATGCGCCCGCTCGCCAGGCCGGCAACCAGGATCGGCAGGCCATCGACGGCATGAATCTTGGCGAAGCTCTGGTCGGTATAGGCAAAGACCAGACTGTGATCCAAGAGGGTGCCGTCGCCTTCCTGAACACCGTCCAGCTCCTTCAGCATCATGGCGAAAAGCTCCATGCTGTGAACGTTGTACTGCGCGACGCGCGGCTGATAGCCCAGGATGGGATCGATGGGCTCTTCGTGCGTGGACTGGTGGTAGCCCAGGGAGTCGCCCGGGATGAAGATCTGCGAGCCCGGCTCGGAGATGCTGAGGTTGAACACGCGGGTCTGGTCGGTGGCCAGGGCCAGGGCGCCCAGACGGGACATCAACGGCACATTCTTGCGGATGTTGGGAAGCGCGTTGTTCACGATCATGTCGCCTGCGGGCGCCGCCGGAATCTCGACCTTGGCGGTCAGTTCAGGACGCTGCAGCTGTGTCGCCATCTGGGTTTCAACTTCGCGCACCGAGGTGAAATACTGATCCATGCGCGCCTTGTCGGCAGCGCCCAGATGCATCATCGCGCGTTTGCGGTCCTCGGCAACCACGGACAGCACGCTCTGCTGCACCATGATCGAAGGATCGGGCTTCCAGTTGGGAGAGGACGGATCCTGGAAACCGGGTCCGAACAGGCGCGTATACAGCGACAGCGGCGAGGTTTCGGGAGGCAGGGTGTTGAGGCCGCCCAGGCTCGAATAGCTTTCCTTGGCATTGCCCGAAGCGGCGGCGGCCACCGACTTGTAGCGGGCGCCGCGGCTGATCACATCGGCAACCTGCTGGTCGATGGTCTTGGAGTCGAACTGTCCCTGCTTGCTCGGCGAAATGCCGGTGGCCGCGGCGGCAACGCCTGACCAGTGCTGGTAGTTCGGATTGTCGTCGAACGGAATGCGCAGGCCGCTGAACACGTTCAGCTTGTTGCGATAGGCCTCCAGCGGCTTCAGCTGGACGGTCATTTCATAGTCCTTGCCGGCGGTCTTGGGCACCCACAGCGACTTGGTCAGGCCGCAGCCAAAGAAGAAGGTGTTGAAGCGCGTCGGCAGCTTCTGCCCCGTCGCGGCCAGCGCCTGGCCCTTGCTGTCCAGGAAGCAGTCCAGGAACGGCACCATCATGGTGGCGGCCGAGCCCTGGAACATGCCGCGAAGAAGGAACCTGCGATCTAATTTCATGACTGTGTCTCCCAATCTCTAGGGTGAAGCGGTTTTGACATGTTCGGCGGATGCTTCCTGCACCGGAGCCGAGGTGTTGAAGAATTGCGGGCTTGTGACGAGCCCCTTGAGCAAGGCACGCAGGCGATAACCGGACTTCTGGAAGGCGTCCTGTCCCTGCTTGAATGCCGAGGAGTCCACCTCTTCGCTGTTCAGTCCGTTGGCGTAGGAATAGAGCTTGCGTGCGACACAGGCAGGATATTTGGGGTTGTTGTAGAGGAATTTACCCAGCCCTTCAGCGCCTGAGAACGACTTGCCCTGGATAGTGGCGGAAACGTCGATCGTTTCGCCGTTTTCCTTATCGCGACGCCCGCCGATGGTGTCGAAACCTTCCAGGGACAGGCCAAGGGGATCAACGGCGTTGTGACAAGAGGCGCAGGTCTTGTCGGTGGCATGGGCCATCAGGCGCTCGCGCACCGTTTTGTTCGGCCCGTTGGTCTCAGTAACTGCAGAGAAGTCCACATTGTTGGGCGGGAGCGGCGTCGGCTCGCACAGCAGGATTTCGTTCAACGCCACGCCGCGCTTGGTGGGCGAACTGCGGCCGGGATGGGAAAACATTGCCAGCATGCTGATCTGGGTGATGAGGCCGCTGCGGCCGGTTTCCGGGCCGAACTCGTAAGGCGTCCATTCGCCCTTGAAGGAGAAGGGCACGCCATAGATCGACGCCAGCATGCGATTGATCTGGGTCTTGCGGGTGACCATCAGGTCACGCATGTCGCCATTCTCGTGAAGCGCCAGGGCGATGGTGGTACGCAGCGTTTCTTCCGCGGCCGAGGCACCCATGGGGCCGGCCCATTTGGGATAGAATATGCCATCCTTGGACACGTTGTCGAACGTCGACAGCATCAGCATGTCGGAGAAGAAGGCGCGCATGCCCGATTCCAGGCGGGGGGACGCCATCAGCCGGTCAACCTGCTTTTCCAGTCCCGCGGGCGTGTTCAGTTCACCGGTTTCCGCCGACTTCAGCAGTTCGGCGTCCGGCGTGGTGTCCCACATCAGATAGCTGAGGCGGGTGGCGCGGCTGTAAGGATCCAGGGCGTAGGCTTTGCCGTCCACCGGCACCGCGATTTCCTTGCGGAACAGGAATTCCGGCGACTGCAGCAGCGTGGCCAGGCCATAGCGAAGCCCGGCGTAGAAATCGCCGGACGACTTGGCCATCGTTCTTGCCAGGCTGACACGCGACCGCAGTTCTTCGGCGGTCAGGGGGCGGCGGAACAGGCGCAGGCCGTAATGGCCGAGGAATTCGGCGGCGCAGGCATCGTCTGGCGCCTTGGCGGACTTGGGTTGGCAGGAGACCAGCCGCTTGCGATGTTCTTCGTTGGTCGCCTGTGTCGCGATCGTGTCGGCCATCTTTGAATAGGATTCAAAGCCCGCCGGCGTAATCGACAGCACGGCGGTGCTGGCGGCGGTCAGGCCGCCGATGCGGATGCCCGGCTCGAAAGTGCCCTGCACCACGATATCCTTGCCGAGGATGTCCGCGATGGAATTGCGATATTCTTGTTCCGTCAGGCGCCGCATGCCCACGACCTGGCTGCCGCTGGCCTCCAGGGCCGCAGCACCTATCCACGTGCCGCAGGCGACTATGGCTGCAATACCGAGGACAAATTTTGTACGCACTGGATGCTTCTCCATGCCTGATTTGCCGCGTGCTTGCTGCACGCTTTGGTCTTATTTCGGTGGTGACGCAATGCCCGACAATTAGTCAGAATAGTTGGCTTCAATAAAGACTTTTCAAAGGCTTTTCGCAACATTCATCCCAGCAGAATTCCCGAAATTGCTGTGAATTCGGGCTTTTTGAGACATTTTGCGACACAACTTGCGACACAACATTAGGTCTTCGCTGTGATTCAAATGTCGCAAAATCAGAAGCTTCGCACGTGCAGCATTGCCTTCTCGGTTGCAACTAACGACTCGCCCAACCTGTCCAAAGCCACCCAACTCAGGCAAGCCCTTCATGCGACCGGCGCCGGCCGCACAGCAAAGTGATATTCACCCGGCGGTTGGTGTAGCCGCTTTGAAAAGCGATCCGGTCGGTTTCGTGAAACAGATCGGAATCGAAAATGACGGCGCGGTTTGCGCGATAGCGAACGGTCATGGACCGCGCGTCCTTTTCGGCGAGAAAGCTGCGGATCGGCGGCAAGCACCGCCAGGTACAATCGCTCGGCGTCAGCAAGGTCGCCGGAATTTTGCGCATTCAGGGCCTGATGAAGAAGCTCATGCAACCCCATCGCGCCAACCTATAGGGATACCGTCAACCCGCAAAATAAAACACCAGACATGATCCAAATCTGTTCCGATTCGATCATGTCTGGCGTCGTTTTAGAAACGAATAAAAAAGCTATCTCTTAAACAGCAGTCGTCGTGGGGGCGGCGGCGATCGGGACCGGCTTGTTGCTGCTAGTGCAGCAATCCGATGCAGCCACAGCAACGCCAATAAGAATAGCAGCCGCGCCAACACCCACCAACACAGTCGTTCTGTCCATCTGGGCCGCACGGACACCGGCAGGCTTGCCGGGTGTTAAGGCACTATTCTCAGCCAAAACGACCGTGGGAACGAGAAGGCTCGCAGACAGGGCGGCAATCAGTAACTTTCGCATAGGACCTCTCAAAATATTTCAGTGCGCTTTCCGCTTCTAACGGCGGCGTCATTACTAATTATCGATGCGGACACCGATGTGATACATGCGACCGACAGTGTCATACAGGGTCGGATTTGTGCCGTTGTTGGCCTGGTTGAAAGCCGTGCTGTAGATCCGCGGCGGGTCTTTATCCAGCAAGTTGTCAACCTGGGCATAGATCTTCCAGTGGTCATTCAGGGTCACTGAGCCACCGGCGTTGAAGTAGATGATGCCCGGAACGTGGTTGTCGTTGACGGTCGGATTTTGCAGGGTCGAAGTCGGGCAGGATCCAATTGAACACTGGACCCAGTTGTTGTTCATTTTGCCTTCCGAAATCCAGTTTTCAGACATATGGATTTCCCAATTGTCTTCTTCGTATTGCTGGGTGAGGAAGCCCTTCACGTGCGGGATATTGCCCGAATTCATGCCAGCAGAATTGATGATGAAGGTTCCGGGCAGACCGGGATTGTTGCGGAACTTGCTCACATAGGTGACCAGGTTGCGGAAGGTGAAATTACCCGGGATCGACATGAAATCAGAGAAGCGCGAGTCTGCCAGGCTGAACTGGTAGGTCATTTCCCAGTTGAAGCCATCAGTGACAGTGCTCGCGGTGTTGAATGCTTGTGCGTTCACCTGGATCCAGCTTGAGCTGACCGCGGGGCTGAGGCCGCCCGCCACCTGGATGGCGGCGCAGAACTGGGTCAGGCCGGCATAGCAGTTGTTGACGCTTGTCTGTGTCGGGGTGGAATTGATCTGCCCGCTCACAGCAATGCGGTAATAATCCAGCGAAGTGTTGAAGCCAGGCAACCAGCTGGGCGTGAGGACAATGCCGAGCTGGGTATTGATGGATTTTTCTGACTTCAGAAGCGGGTTGCCCAGGGTACCATTGATCACCTGGATGTTGCCGTTTCTCCACGGATCAGTATTGGAGCCGTTGGCGGTGACTGGCGCCGCGAAAAGTTCGCTGAGGTTGGGAGCCCGGAAATCGCGAGATTGCAAGGCGCGAATGCGGACGCCATCGAACGGCGTATCGTAAGTCAAGCCTACCTTCCAGGTATTGGCGGACCCGGCGGTGGTGTACTTGGCATGACGGCCCGCCAAAGACACGTCGGCCTTACCCCATGTGGGGCTGTCGATCAGCGGAACCTGGATTTCAGTAAAGGCCTCCCGCACGCCGAAATAACCATTGGCATTGTGGAAACTGCCGGCATACCAGTTGGTGCCGTTGACACAATTCAACAGCGGATCAACACATTCGGAGCCCGGCGCACCCTTGGGGCCGCCGGCCGTGCCGTTGCCGGCACCATCACCGCGCACCGAATAGCCATCCTCGCGCCAGCCCGCGCCTAACGCGATCGAGACGTCACCGGCCCAGTTCTTTATAGGTGAACCGCTGACGACAAATTCTGCCGCATTCTGGAATTGCTTCGATAGCTGTATTGGGCCTGGGCCCCAGTTCTTGCCACCATAGACCCAGTCCTTCTGGGCCGAGGTGTATTCATCACTGAACGGATTGATCGGCACGCATCCCATCGCGCGGGCGACGGTGTTGCGGCAGACCGCGACACCTTGCGAGTCCCGCACGGAATCAACCGCACTATACATATAGGGCAGCAAGGCGATGCCGCGCACTTTGATGCGGGTGTTGTTCTCGCCATGCTGCGCATAAGCCGTGGCGGACCACTCCGTGTTGAAGAGGTTAAATGTACCATCAAGGCCCATGGCATAGCGGCGATTGTCGCGCAGGGAATGGACCTTTTGCGGGCCCAGTCCATAAAACAGCGAGCCGAAACCAAAACGAGTGATGTTGTTCGCACCGCAGGCATCTTTGATATTTTGAGGCAGAAATGCATTATCGCATCCAACGCCGGCGGGTATCAGATCCTGACCCAGATTGAAGATCGCCGTGGACTGGATCGTATTCGCGCGGGAGCCGCCGTAATCAAGCTGCGCGTTGGTCCAGGATCCGGGCGCTTGCTGGCCAGCGCCACCTGAGATGCCCGGCATGGCGGAGCGCCATTCGGCGGAGTTGGGGTTATTGGAGGTCTGCTCCTCCGACATACTGACAGTCGTCCAGAGGTTCCAGTCCGGCGTCAGGTCATAAGACAGTCGCGCATAGATGTTTCCGCGCGTGATCGGAGTGGCCATGGTGCCGCCCGAACCTTGTATCGTCGAGAGGTCTCCGCCGATACAGTAAATGGCGACGCAATTGGCGACCGTGCCAGAGGCGGTGAGGCTGCCGTCACGGTTTGGAACGCCTGCGACCCCGGTGAGGCCGACACCGTAATCGCGGCGGTAAGTCGTGCCGTCGGGATTGAATACGATACCCATAAGCGGGCCGCTATTGATCATGCCCGTGCGCGCGATCTGATTGGGCACGGCATAACCCGTATTGAAGTATTGCGGCTGGCCTGCCGGCGTCGCAGCAGGCGAGCTATACGTCATCGTAGTCGGCGCCGTGTACCAGGTACGTCCATGGCCCAGCGCTTCCGTCAGCGAGTTGCCGCAGCAGGCGAGCTTTTTCCAGTCGCCTTCCACGCCATCGCTATGGCTGTAATCGACCGACACTGTGAAGTGCCCGCGACCACCCGCAAAACTGGTGCCGGCGGCGGCCCCGACCGTGAGGGTCGCATTGTCGTTATAGTCCGAAATGCCGGTCGAGATGTTCGCCTTGAAGCCGGTGTACTTCTTGTCGGTGATGAAATTGACCACGCCAGACATCGCGTCTGAACCCCAGGAGGCCGAGGCACCGCCGGTGACCACGTCGACGCGCTGGATCAGCATCTGCGGGAACTGGTTGATGTCGTTCACGCCGGTGACGTTGGCGGGGATGTAACGCTGGCCATCCAGCAGGGTCAGGGTACGGATCGTCCCCAGGCCGAACATGTTGAACGAGGCCAGACCATTGCCGCCACCGCTGGTGCCGTTAACACCGCTCTGCACGCCGGTGCTGCCCATCATGGACGGCAATTGCGTGATCATATTGAAAACGTTGTCCTTCGCCTGCGATTCGATGAAACTCGTGCTCAGGACAGTGGTGGGGGTCGGCGCAGTCATGCCCGTGTTCATGATGCGGGAGGAGGAGACCGTCACCGATTCCACACCCGGCTCCTGCGCGTAGGCGGCCGAGGCCACCAAGAGGGCGCTCGCGCCAGCCGTGGCGAAAAGCGATGCTTTTTTCAGCAAACCAAGCGCCGATCGGGCAGCGGGACGGATGTCGGTGGAACGCGTCATGTGCAAAAACTCCCTCATGCTTTTTCGAACTAGGCCGAATTGGGAGCTTTTTAAGGCAGTTTCAGGCCAAATACTGTATTAAATTTGCCACAACCGGATAGATAACGGAATTGTTAGCGATCACAAATGCGCGAGTGATGTCGCCGTACATCGCAGATGCAAAAAACGGCACGGAAAATACAAAGCGGTAGCCGGTGCGACTGCCTATTTTTCGCAATAGAAATACGATGCGCAAAATTTGTCCCGCGCTGACAGGGGTCGTGAAGCTTTATGGATGTGGATTCCTTGCTCCAGCGGGCGATTGGCGCGCACCAACAAGGTCAGCTGGACCAGGCGGCAAGCCTGTATGAGCAGGCTCTCCAGCAGCAACCGGAAAACACCACGGCGCTGCAGCTGCTGGGCGCGCTGCGCGGACAGCAGGGTCGAAACACCGAAGCCATCCGGCTGACGGAAGCCGCCCTGAAACAGCAACCCGGCGATTTCGGCACACTGGTCAATTACGCCTCGGCGCTGATGGCGGCAGGGCGCTATGACGAGGCCCTCGAGAAGCTGGACAGAGCCCTGTCGGTCAAGCCGGATTTTTTCGAGGGGCTTTACAATCGCGGCGTCACCCTGGCTCATCTCAAGCGTTTCGCGGAAGCCGTGACCAGCTATGACAAGGCGCTGGCCCTGAGGCCGAACAGCCCGGAATGTTTCTACAATCGCGGTATTTCCCTGGCGTCTCTGGGATGGCTGCAGGACGCGCTGGCCAGCTACGACAAGGCTCTCGCACTCCATCCCAAATTTGCCCCGGCCTTGGACAATCGCGGCAATGCGCTGCGCGGACTTGGGCGGCTGGAACAGGCGCTGGAGAGTTACGACAGAGCTCTGGCCCTGGCCCCGAATGACTTTCGTACCTTGTACAATCGCGGGATCGTCCTGGCCGATCTGCACCGCTTTGAAGATGCCGCCGCAAGCTATGAAAAGTCCCTCGCGCTCCAGCCCCAGTTTGCCGATGCCCTGTTCAATCACGGCCTTGCCCTGCTGTGGCTGGAACGCTTTGCCGATGCCCTGGCGCGTTTCGAGTCCGGGCTCGCCCTGCGCCCGGGCGATGTGGAGATGCTTAGCAATCGCGGCGTGGCACTCTGGCATTTGCAGCGCCGCGATGACGCGCTGGCAAGCTACAATCAGGCGCTGGCGGCAAATCCCGATCATGCGCAGACACGGTTGAGCCGCGCCTTGCTGTTTCAGGCGCTGGGCCGATCCAGCGAGGCCCTGGCGGACTATGACAGGGTCCTTGCGATCGACCCGAAGGATGCGCGCGCCTGGAATGGCCGCGGCGCCGTCCTGCATGCCTTGAAGCGGGGCCGCGAAGCCCTGGAAAATTTTGACCGGGCGGTGGAGATCCAGCCGGACCTCGCGGACGCCCTGACCAACCGCGCCACGTTGCGCTGGGCGGAGCGCGGCGACTATGCGGGCGCAACGGCGGACTTGCAGGCGGCGCTGGCCGCCAATCCCGGCCAGCCCTATGCGGCCGGGGAATTGCTGCATCTGAAGATGCATGGCGCCGACTGGTCGGATTTTGACGCCAGCACGGCGTCGATCGATGACGGTGTTCGGGCCGGACGCCGCGTCGTCCGGCCCTTTGTCTATCAGGCGCTTTCCCGCATCCCGGTGGATCTGCAGGCCTGTTCGCGTATTTTTGCCGGAAGCCTTTTTCCGAACGCGGCGGCGGCGGCGCGGCCTGCCGCATACAACCACAGCAAAATCCGCATCGGCTATGTTTCGGGAGAGTTTCGCGAACAGGCAACCGCTTACCTGATGGCGGGCCTGTATGAACTGCATGATCGCGAAAAGTTCGAAATCATCGCCATCGACAATGGCGGGGGCGATGGCAGCGACATGCGCCGGCGGCTGGAAAAGGCCTTCGACAAGATCCTCTATATCAACAGGATGACGGACTCCGAGGCCGTGGACCTGATCCGGGCGGAGGAAATCGACATCCTGGTGAACCTGAATGGCTATTTCGGCGCGCCCCGCATGGGATTGTTCGCGCGGCGCGCAGCCCCGATACAGGTCAATTATCTGGGATTTCCCGCGACCCTGGGGGCGTCCTACATGGATTACATCATCGCGGACAGAATCGTGATTCCTCCGGAAGAACGCCAATATTTCGATGAAAATACAGTCTATCTGCCGGACAGCTATCAGGTGAATGACCACAGACGCGCCATCGCGGCGATGCCGGGTCGCGCCGCGATGGGCCTGCCGGGCGACGCTTTCGTCTTCTGCAACTTCAACAACAGTTACAAGCTGACGCCTTCGACCTTCGCCGGCTGGATGCGCATCCTGAAAGGGGTGGAGGGAAGCGTGTTGTGGCTTCTGGCCGGCAAGCCGCCCTTTGCCGACAATCTGGCGCGGGCCGCCGAGCGCCACGGGGTGGCGCCGGACCGGCTTGTCTTCGCCCCCGACTTGCCGCTCGACCGGCACCTGGCCCGGCTGAAGCTGGCCGACCTGTTCCTGGATACCCTGCCCTACAACGCCCATACCACCGCCAGTGACGCATTGTGGGCGGGACTGCCTCTGCTCACCTGCCGCGGCACCAGCTTTCCCGGCCGCGTCGCCGCCAGCCTGCTGGCCGCGGTGGGGATGCCGGAGCTGATAACCGAATCCCAGGACGCGTTTGAAGCCATGGCCATCCGGCTGGGACGGGACGCCCATGCCATCAGCGCACTGAAGCAAAAGCTTGCGGCGAACAGGCTGTCATGCCCGCTGTTCGATACCGACCTGTTCGCGCGCAATATCGAGGCGGCCTACACCGCAATGGCTGAGGCCGCAAAGCGGGGCGAAGCGCCAGCCAGCTTCGCGGTCGGCCTTCAGGAAATCAGCTGATCCGCCTCGCGGCGGATTTCGCCGTCAGGCGTAACCGCGAAGCTCGCGGGCGGCTCGCTGCGTTTGGCCAGTTGCAGCATCTGGCGATAAGCCGCTTCGATGCTTCTGCGGGTACGATCGGTATCGAACAGAGGCGCCGCCGCCTTGTTGCGGGCAAGCTTTTCGCGCAGCACCGTCAGCGCGGCCGCATCGCGCGCCAACCTCAGCGCCAACGATTCATAATCCGCCAGACTGGCGGTGATGAGTTCGGGAAGCCCCGCCGCCGCCAGAAGGCTGGATGCGACGCGGCCGGCAAACGCCTCGCCCTTACAGGTGATCACCGGAACGCCCGCCCATAGCGCATCGCTGGCGGTCGCATGGGCATTGTAGGGCAGCGTATCCAGGAAAATATCCGCCAACTGCAAGCGTGCCATATGCTGATTGAAACCCACGCTGCCGGCAAAAACCAACCGGTCCGGATCCACGCCGCGCGCCTGGGCTTCGCGCCGCAGATTGGACCGCGCCACATCCCCGCCGTCCCGCAGCCACAGGACGCTACCGGGGATCTCGCGCAACAGCCGCATCCAGACATCGAACAGGGGCGCGGTGATTTTCCAGTTCTGGTTGAAGCAGCAGAATACCAAGCCATTCTCTGGCAATCCGGCATCCTGCCGTGCCGGCGGCGGGCCAATCGCCCGGCGGGAATCCTGCACAAGGAAACTGTCGGGCAGATGGACAATCGCCTCGGCGAACGCTTGCTGGTGGTCAAAGGGCGCAACGACAGCATCCGCGAGGATATAGTCCATGCAGGCCGAACCGGTGGTCGCGGGGAAGCCCAGATAATTCACCTGCACCGGGGCCGCCCGATGCGCAAATATCGCGGGACGACCGTTCTGGGTATGGCCATTCAGGTCGACCGCTATGTCAATTTCGTGCTGGCGCATCAGCTCGGCCACGTCTCGGTCCTGCATCAGGCGGACATCGTCAAAATGATCGAACGCCCGCACCAGCCGGGCCCGCATGTCGCTGCCGTCATCGGCACCCAGGGAAACTCCATAGATCGAGAAGGCGGCCCTGTCGTGCCGCTCCAGAAGCTCCACCAGCTGATGGGAAACCGGGTGATTGCCGAAATCCGACGAGACATAGGCAATGCGTATCTTGTCATGCTGGTGCGCGACGCGCGGGCGCGTCCCATCACGGCATTCGGCGCCATGGTTCTTGAGATGGGTCCTGGCGCAGCGAAGCTGGAGCGCGGCATCCGCGCTGTAACCCAGCAGCGTAAAGGGCGAAACCACCGACCTCCCCTCGCGTACATCCGTCGCCAGCCTGCCGGCCAGCGACTCGGCTCGCGCCCAATCGCACAGATTCAGCGCTGCGTCGGCCATGCCGCTAAGGGCGTAGGGATGAAAGGGACTGGACGAAAGCGTGGCGTCGAACCTCTCTATCGCCTCCTCGAAGCGGTTCAAACGGGAAAGCGCGGCCGCACTGTTGTACAGCGCACCGCTGTTGGCCGGGTCAAGTTTCAGCACGGCCGCGTAACAAGCCAGGGCTTGGTCAAAGCGCTCAAGCACTGTCAACACCCCACCCTTGTTGTTCAGGGCATCGATATAATTGGGCTGGAGGGAAAGCGCCTGATCGAAGCTGGCCAGGGCCTCTTCGTAGCGATGGAGGCTTGCCAGCGCGATGCCGCGATTGGCGAACGCCTCGATATGGTCGGGCTGCGAGACAAGCGCGGCATCGAAACTCTGCAGCGCCATGTCGTAGCGCTCCATGAAGCAGAGCAATATACCCCGGCTGTTGAGAATTATCGGGGCACGCGGCGCAATTTCCAGCGCGAGATTGTAGCTGTCCAGCGCCGCCTCTAGCTGTTTCAACCGCCATAGCGCCACGCCACGGATGTAAAGGGCATCCACAAGATCGGGCTTGAGCCTTAACGCGGCATCGGCGCTGGCCAGTGCGTCGCTGAAGCGGCCCAGTTCGCAAAATGCCGC
>Ga0209296_1001728_pt1 | contig 16298 bp, 27 predicted proteins | sample S_130206_EF_Meta_FD_187319 | JGI IMG/M metagenome (GOLD analysis project Ga0209296, IMG submission 187319) | Freshwater microbial communities from Lake Simoncouche, Canada to study carbon cycling - S_130206_EF_MetaG (SPAdes) (version 2) | ecosystem: Environmental > Aquatic > Freshwater > Lake ...
ACCCTGACGGCTCTATATCAGGCGGCAATAAAGTATTAGCTATGCATCGGGCTATGGATATTATTAACTGGCAGAAGCATGGAACGTCCGGCAAACTAAGAATTTTATCTCAAGTCGTTCCGTTCATGAATGCGTATATTCAGGGTATGGATGTTTTAATTGGCGCTATACGTGGAAAAGCAATTAGTGGTACAGCAAAGAAAGAAGCCCAAGCTTTATTTCTACAAACAGCTATTAAGATTGCAGCGCTATCCATGTTGTACTCAATGTTAATTGCCGATGATGAAGAGTATCAAAAATTAGATGATAGAACTAAAGTAAGATCCTTTATTATCCCAGGTGCGGGCATTAAGATTCCTGTGTCTGCTGAAGTTGCGCTGTTAACAAAAGCAATTCCAGAACTTATGTATCAGTATATTACTCGTGAGGGTACAGCAACTCCGATGGATGCTACTAAACTACGTAATGAACTTGGCGTAGCTCTTCTTGATGGATTGTTAGGTCCTAACTTATTGCCACAAATTGCGCGTCCTACATTAGAAGCCATAACTAATTATAACTTCTTAACTGGTAGTCCACTTGTAGGTAGAGGCTTAGAAAATTTAAGAACCTCTGATCAATTTACAGAAAATACTTCTGAGCTTGCTAAACTTATTGGTAAGTCTGGTATTATTTCACCATTAAAAATAGATCATTTAATGAAAGGATACGGGGGCACTGCAGTTTCAGGCGTACTTTATGGCACTGACGCAGTAGCTAATGTGTTCTACGAAGATAAATTACCTACCACTCCATTACATAAAGTTCCAAGTATTGGCTCATTCTTCTACAACCCTAATGGTAAAGATCAACTCAATGATTACTATGACCTTAAAGATAGAGTAGCAGAAGTAGTAACTACATATAACCGACTAGTGAAGTTTGGTCATCAAAGTGACGCGTTAGAATACGCACAAGAAAATAAAGAAATGCTGTCTATCAAAACTCAAGTTAATGCTATTAATACAAACATGACTAAGCTTCGTGATTTCCGTAAAGCTGTAATTAATAGTAATATAAGTTCAGATGCAAAACGCGACCAGCTAGATAAAATTGATCTTCAGATTAATGCTATGGTTAAAAACATAGGAATGCTAAGGGTTCAAGCAGGACTTTAAGCAATACGCCAAGCTCTAACCCCAAGACATTCGTCTTTTATAGTTACAAACGCTTTTACTTTTACTCCCGCTCGTTTGGCACCCGATTCTAATGCATAGATCATAGGTGAAGGCTTTAAGGTGGGGACAAAGAAACTATCCCCTACACTCATTGCATCAAACGGAAATATCCACTCAGGTTCAGTAAGGTGACTCAGAATCTAATCCTTTTACATCATTTGGAATTGTATTTAAATCTATCTTATATACACGAGTAGTTGACTTACCTACATCTTTCCATCCTGCTGACATACGTTTAACTGAACTCTTGCCTGCATCAATGTCAATACCTAGCGCCATGATCTGGAATATAAACTCTTTCGTACTGATACTCATCTCATGCAAGTACTTATCAAACTCTGTTTTAGATATATACATTGTGTGAATATCGTTTTCAACACGAATAACAAACGATGTACGAGGTTCCATAACAATCTTATTGTCTTTGAATGCAAGAATACCTGTTTGGTTTCTATTAATATAGTCTGAAAGTATGGACTCATAGTTAACGCTATTAACTTTAACTACGTTGTCTCTAATCGCTACCATCTCAGCTACAATCTTGTGATAGATTCTTTCCAAGTCAAACTGAGTAATACCCGCAGCATTAGTTATTTCACCTGCAGTCATTGCAACGGATACTACGTTTTCATAGAATCGATACGCAGTGTCTTCTCCAAAGTTCTTCTTAAAGCGTAGGCACCATTTGTCGACAGCCTTGCTAATACCTGATTCACCTAGTTCATATACGCCCTTAATAAATTCAGGACCAGCCCAACCATAGTTAAATCTAAATTGATCAAATATATCTCGACCTAATGCAGAGTCATTTCTAAATGCTTCTGGTTTTCTTACAGTAAGTTCAATCAATCGTGCAACTTCGCCATTAGGATCTTTCTTCAATGTAACTAACTTATCATACAAAGATTGGTTTGATGTAAAGATTGCAACTAATGAAGCTGACATTTCGTGATCTCGTTCTGCGTTAACAGAAGCTTGCATTCTAATCTTTGATTTACCTTGTGATATTTTATGGATCAGCTGAGACAATGTTTTAGGTAAGATGTTACCTACTTCGTCTAACCCGAATGGAATATTATGTAGACCTAAGTACCGCCCAGTCATACCGTTCTCTGTTGCTTCTAACACTGATAAGTCTTTAGGATTACCCCATACACTTAGTGCTGCATATAAAGCGCCTGTCTTAGCTGCACCGGATTCACCTGTTAAACATATAGTGACACCTGATGTCGATGTATAGTCCATCAAAGCCGAGCCAAACCCTGTCAACATTGTAAATGCGTGAAGTTCTAAACTTGGTGTATTAAGTTTGTTTGCTGCTTCCTTCCATGCTTCGTATGTACCAGCTGTACTTAAATGCTTAGCGATACCTCGGCAAAGCGGAGAAGTCGGAGACGATACTTCTTTGCCATCTCGTAAATACTCCGTAGCACCAATTACAAACGATTCTCTATTAGGTGTCCAACCCATTTGCATACGCATGATTTCTGCGGGACTCTTGTTCATGAGGTATTGACCCCATTTAATTATGTAACTCATAAGATAACCTACTTCCTTGTTTCCTGGATTAAATAACACGCCGTTACTAGCAATGACCTCTTTAAATTTCTCTAGCGCATAAACATGCTTAATGGGCAACAAGAATTCTCTCTCAGGATCATTGGGTAACATGGCTTTCATAAGTAAGCATTCGCCATCACTGACACTAAAGATGCGTTTGACTGGATAGATATCATATAAAGAAACGATAGTAGGTTCTTTAGGAATCGGCACACCATCTCCATCATATTCTATAGGAGGCATATAATAAATCCCTCCGTTCTTTCCATATACAAACGGTTGAAGTTCTTGCGGAAGTCCGTTCAATCTAGTTAAAGCTTTAGATTCTGAATGGACTTGAATTTGTTGTACGACTGTTTCTACTACTGGTTCAGCAGGTTGAAACTCTTTTCCAATATTAATTGGGGTATTGACTTTTGTTTTAAATGCGCATCCTTCGCATCCACCGGGATTAACTTCTTCCATCGTTTTACAATAATAAGGTTTTAATCTACCGCCATCAGGTAGAATTGTTTTCCTAATTGTAGCGTCACGAGTATAGCCTGGATGATCCTCTGACATCATATGAATAGCTTCATCACCATCACTGCAATTCACAGCAATAGATAAGCCTGCTCTCCATACAGGTTCAGTTAGATTCTTTGAGTTCTCTAAAATAAACTTAATTTGATTACAGCCATCACCATTTAAAGATTTAATAGCTAGGTCAGAAAACTTAGTTTGATAATTATCAAGCTTAGCCGCTTTTCTTTGTTCTTCTGATAAGTTACCTCTAGGAATAGATGCAAGGATGTCGTCTTGACTTTGTACTATTTCACCTAGAAAGTTTTTAAACTCATCAAATGAATAGATGGGCATGTCTGTACCTATTACTTTAGTAGGTGTAGGAGGTTCAGTCTTTTGATTAAATGTATCTGGGCATCGTAGAATACGAGCCAAGTCTGCGGTAACTACAGGATCAATATTAAGTCCATGAGATAAGCAGAAGTTCTTAAACTTTTCAGCGTAAGGTTTCCATTCATCTGCAGGAATATCTTTATCAAACAACCAGTAAGCGTGAACACCACCACCTGAATCAATACGAACTGGCGGGGGTAATTCATTAGCTTCTATAAATGTATCAATGGCATCTAATGCATCTTGCTTAGTATCATATCCTTTGCCTTCACCTACATCTAAGTCTACAAAGAAAGACCTTACAGATTTAGCTTCATCTGCTTTACGACTATAGCCTTTGAATGAACTCATGGCTACAAAGATATTAGTCTTGGTATTTTTTTTAGATGTTACGAAACTTTCTAAGTCGTCAATTGATTCTACGAATTTGTGTTTTGTTGTTTTGTCAATCGGATCTATGGTTGCTACGCAGTAAATGCCAGTCGAGGGTAATGCTTTTTTATAAAATTCTTTAATCATAATTGCAGTGACTTTCTATTTTTTTAGTCAACAGTTCTCCAACGTACAAATGTACGGTTTTTTCGGTTTATATCGGAGCAAATCTATTTTACTACGTTTTTATATTCTGTCGATAACTTTCGCATCAATAAAGTTTTTAGCCTCGTTTAGTGACATAGCAGGTAATCCGCCATTGTCAAGATCCAGCTTAACTAACTCTATAAATTTAGCTATCTTTTCATAATTCTTTTCTCTAACGTATTGACCTCTGAACCAACTATGTATAGACATTCTTGATACATTGAAGGCTTTAGCTACGTAAGAGGTAGGAAGGTTTGCTTTCACACAAACCTTACCCAGTTGAACTCCGATCCTTGTGGGATCAGCTTTGTTTAAATCAAGTAAAAATCGTTCGCTATAAGGACGTGCCATATTATCCCCTTATGACTTAACAGACCATTTATTGATGATGCTACTAACATCAGCTTTAGGCGCCTGTGGTTGTGCAACGGTTGATTCTCTTAATACAGGTTCAGCTACATCTGTCACCGGCGCAGTTGGTGTTGTTTGCGTAGGGGTTGGTGCTACCGCTGCTTGAGGCGCTTCAATTTTTAATAGATCCTCTTCAGGTTGGTACACACTTAATTTAATGTAATTTTCCGCAGCTGTACTTTGTCCTACTTCTTCTATCACTGGTATCACTTCTGGTGATACAGCACCTGTAGCTTGGAAAAGAATACGTGGATGTTGAACTGCTGTGTCGAATTGCATACGCGTCACTACAACGTTATTGCTGATACCGTTTGAAGCTAAGTATCTAACATAAGGTTGGAACGGACGACGACCTGCTTCTTCTGAACCCCAACATGATTTACCTGGGATCACTAATTGCATAACTTCTTTTGGATCGTTCGGTAAAACAACTGCTGTTCTCCAGTGTAGACGACAGCCTGGGTTTGCACCTTTGATACTATGTGGGCATTGATTACATGCAGGCGCTTGAGGTTCTTTAACTTCTTTATCAGGCACGCGTGAATCTGATGACCAGCATGAAGGGGTTACTTTCTCTCCTTCTTTATATGATGATGCATAAAATATTCTATGTGGGTTGTGTGCCATACGGACAAAGATAACATCCATAAAGCGTTCATCAATGGCACCCATTTCTTTACCATTAACATATTTTCTAAATACTCCGCCTTTGATAGAGATACGTTTGCTACTTGAACCGGCACCGCCAGCGACAGCTAATGTATCTTCGTTAAGACCTTTAGTAACTAATTGTGAACTTTGTTGTAACTGACTGATTAAATCTGTACTCATAATAACTCCTTATCGACTCGTTGGTTTTCTAACTATGATGCTGTATTCTCTAACAGAACTAATACCTGGTGGTAATCCTTCTGCTTCCTTACCTTGCATATACTCTTTAAAGTTTCCGTTGTGTATACGTTGTTGCAGTAACTCTAATGCGTTGTGTTCTATAATATACTGTTTGAATTCATCCCAATTACTGCAGTTGTATTGTTCTTTAACTGTCTTAGTAATGGTGCCGTTGTTTGTTCTTAAGCTTTCTACTTTTAGTTCATTACATTCATCAAGCATAAAGTGTTCTAGCTGTTTCATTTCCGATTCTAATTCTTCTTTCTTCAGCATATATTGCCTATATAGATTATCACTAGCATTACGTATTGTCAAGTACGCTTTGACTAATTCATCAAGTTTAGGACTTTCTTGTATTGGTTGATCTACTACTTGTTCTTCACTCATAATTACTCCTCTATTTTTTTACCATAACTAAATAATGACTGTTTGGGTACTAGGAATGCTTTCTTTGATGCGGTATCCCCAGTGCCTACAAACTCCACGAACTTTAACTTATTTAAAAATATACAATTAACTATATCCATCGGCTTCATAATGACAAAATCAATATCATCGTAGAACACCCAATAGTCTGCAGTCGTTGACATAAGTCCTGATGGTTTACCAAACATCTCTATTTCAACTACAATGTTCCCTGTATTATTACTCATCGGGTCATACTTAACTTCTACAGATTCTTTTAACTCGGGTACCCAGACATCGTACCCTTTATACTTATGTATCAATGAGGCTGAAGGATACTTCTTCCTAATCAAGTCTAGAAATTTTAACTCTATCTTGATACCTCGTTGCAAATCTTCTTGGAATGTGTTAGCTATGATTCAATCTCCTCTCGATAAAGATCAACTAATTTAGTATGCATATCTACTTTACCTTGTAGCATAGCGTACATCTTCTTCTCTACTTCTGAACCCTGTAAGTGAACGACTGTCATTTTATTAATCTGACCTACACGATCCATACGTGCGATACATTGTAGATACGTTTCAACCGACATTACTGGAGACCAAAAGACTACCGTGTCAGCTCTTGTTAATGTGACACCATGTGAAGCTGATTGAGGTTGAACTACTAAGACTCTAGGTTCATCCATCGTTTGAAACATATTAATAATTTGTGCTCGTTGGGTAGCTGATACATCGCCTTGAATAATCGCAATGCTGACGTTGTTATCTGTTAAGTGTCTAGCTACAACTTCTATCGTATGTCTATAAGGAACAAAAACAATAACTTTCTGTTCTGTTTCTTCGATGACCTCGTCTAACGCTTTAAGTCTTGTACTAATATCAAACTCAATGACTTCTCTCTTATCCGTGTAGACTGCACCGCCTGAGATCTGGAGTAGTTTATTAAGTCCGGCTGCAGCATTCACAGCACTGACTTGAGTACCCGCTGTCTCAATCATCATTTGTTCTTTAAGCATCTTGTAATACTTCTGTGCTTGTGGGGTCAGAGGCACATCTCGTGTTTGATACATCACATCAGGTAAGTCCAAGCAATCATTCTTAGCGAACCGAATAGCCGGTTGTAATACTTTAAATACTTCGTGACGTGCGTTTGTTTTCGGTATCCATTTGAATCTTGTAATCTGAGTCATGACTTTGTCACGCCATGCCATACTAAACTTAGGTACGTTCTGTGGGCATACTAAGCGAGCAAGTCCATAAGCATCTACAGGGGACTGGGATGCAGGTGTCCCTGTTAACATCCATAACATCGTTTCAGGTTTAAGAAGTTTAGCCAGCGTCTTCCAGCGCGTAGTAGAAGGGCTCTTATATGCATTGGCTTCGTCAACCACGATCAAATCAAAGTTACCCTTTTCTATATCTTCGCGAACAATCTGAACGCCGTCATAATTAATTACTACGAACTCGTATCCGCCGTCAATAATCTTTTTTCGTTTGGCAGCTGTACCATGTGCAACCGCGATAGTTCGATGCATAGCTGTGTTCATTACGTCCGATTGCCACGCTGAATACATAATAGATAAAGGACATATGACAAGAACTCTTTTAACTAAGCCTTGTTGCATTAAATAATCGGCAGCCCAAATAACAGACGAGGTCTTCCCAGTGCCTGCTTCGTTAAAACAAAATGCACGGCGATTGATACTTAAAAATTCTGAGGTAGCTCTTTGGTGATCGAAGGGTCTATACAATCCAGGAAAATTATAATCTCGTGAAATGGGAGAAGGAAGATTACTTCGGAATGAAACGAGCTGGTTTAACTTTGTCATCTCAGGTACGCCCCAGAAGACAATCATGTCTGCTAAGTTACCACGCCATTCAATAACTTCTGACTTCTCAATATTGCTTGTGATATGTGGAACGATGTGTTCCGGCACGGTGATTTTTAATGCGGTATTTTCTATAAGTTCCATACTAATCCAATTAACTAATGTATTAACTCGTTATACTAATCCTGTAGTATATCAGTGCTACTTATAATGTCAAGTATAACTTAACACTTATTTCATTGAGCTATCTTTATTTCTTTTGAATGATCTGTTCTTACTTGGGGCTTCTAATTTAATACCATCTTTATTAGATCCACCTTTTGATAGCGCTTTAACATGGGCTACATCTTTGCCTTTGCGTGCAACACCTTTAGCATCAAGCTTACGACGTGCGCGTTGGCGTTCCATACGGGATTCGTGTTCACCACGGGCAACCTGTTGGGAGTATTCGAGTTTATAGGGTCTTGGTTTTTTAGTATCAGCCATATTGATATTATATCATGCGCGATTAAAATCACAGGACTTGACTGGACAATATTTGCATAATGGTGTAGGGTTTGGCGCCCATACATTATTGTCATATGAGCTATCAAGGCGCTCTAAAGGTCCATAAAACTTTTCCCATGACTTGTCAATATCTTTTCTTTCATACTCTTCTGTGATAAATGAATTGTGCATAACAAAGAGAAGTCCAGCTTTAATCTTATTGACTTGGGGGAAATGCGCAAACGTCATGAGAGACATAAGCCTTAACTGTTTAGGGTCGGGATACTTATTACTGCCAGTTTTATAATCCACAATGAAAGCATAATCGTTATCAACGATAAGTAAATCGACAATGCCACGAACCCAACGTTTAGGATCAGTGAAGTCGCATACCGTACGATCTTTATTAAGAGCCATTTCATACTCAGGATACTTAACCCCAGGGATAGCAATAAGGCTATCAACTGCATCTTTAAATCTAAGATAATTAACCGCAAGTTCTTTTCCGTCTTTAACATAATCCTCAAGAGCTTTATGTACTTCTGTTCCGTATACCATTTTCTCTGATGGAATAATTTCGTAATTCTGTGCGACTTTAATTTCATAGTATTGTTTAGGGCAATTTTGATATTGCTTGAGGGATGAGTATGACCAAGTAAAGTCAGCCATTATTCAGCTTTCTTTTGAACTTCGCCTGTTGATTTATTAAGTTCATATTCAGTTTCTTCAGGTTTCTTCTTCCTAAAGATTAAGTCAAAGTTCTTTTCAAACATATCTGAACTTGGTTTACTGTGAATAAAATCACCTGTGATATCGTTACGTGCAGTCTTTTTCATTACCATACCCATGATACGAAACTATCTCGTATCCCTTTCGTCACTGGATTAACTTTATGCGGATACAAAAAGTTAGACGGGAATATTAATACATCCCCTTGTTTTAATTTAATTTCCATGTCGTTAAACATGATAAATTCCCCACCTTCATAATCATCATTAAGAAACCCTACGATAGATAATGTAGGTATGCCTTTCATTTTACCATCAAACATGTCATGAATATGATCACAATGTTTAGCCATAGTCTTGCCTTCTCTATACCGATTAAATCTTATATGAGTAAAGCCTTGCCATCCATTAAAGTAATCATTCTTAAAGTCGGTTAAGATATACTGGCTGATAGCTTCCCATACTTTTTGAGTTAGTTTATCTCTTGTAGCTATGTTGTCCCATGATACGTCTAGTTCTTGTTCCCCACTTTGAGTCACATACTTACCATCGGCATTATAAAATACATGTTGTTTCCATGTAGCTTCATCTATTTCTTTTCTTACCTGATCGCATAATTCTTTGTCAAGCCAAGGATATACTTTAATATAGTCTGTTAGCTTATCCATTTTTAAATTCCGTTAATGACTTGTTATCACCAAGCGTTCCTTTAATGAATGAATTAAATGCAAGGCTAACTCTTACATCATCTGCTACTACATCTTCTACATGATGCGTTAGGCTTGAAGGAAACATAACTATGCCCCCTGTCTTAACATTGAACCACCATGAATCTGAATTCATAATATCAAAAGTATCTGTCATTAATTGAAGTTGTTTGTAACCCGCTCTATGAAATGTAATCTTATCTTTGGTAGAGTCAGTAGATATATAAAGCACGCCTGAAATAAAACTATTTGGATGTTCATGCTTATGATGGAATTCACCCTTCTTAGTCCAATTAAGCCATGACTGCGTAACAAAAGCTTCAGCAGGAAACTTAGGTTTATACACTCTTTTAATATATTCATTAAGTTGTTCGGTAACAAACTTATTTAAGTCCGCCATCTCAGGCTCATTAAGTATATAGTTGTTATTAGATGTAACATTACCTACATTACGATTGGTAGATGTTGAGTGGCTTTCTATGTATGCAAGTTCTTCTTTAGTGAAGTCTCTGCCGATGCTATTAAACATGACAGGAGTAGGAAATAGTAATTCAAAGTTTGGTTCATTCATAATTAGTCTGTATGTCCTTTAATAAGTCATTGAAGCTTAACTCATCTTTATTTTTAGCAAATTCAATGCTCATTAAGTATCGGGTCGTTTCAAAATTATACACCGTATGAGGCACTTGCGTATTAAATAAATAATAAGTACCAGGTTTATATTTTAGCTCTTGTATAGGAGAAACGATTTGATCTGTGTCAAACTTAAACGCACAAAAACTTCTAGTATTGGGGGTAAGTAACATGTTAATCCCTACGCCACGTCTTGTATCTGTATGCCAATCATAACAAGTATAAGGATCGTACTTTAATATACCCGCAATAAAGTTATATCTATGGGATAACCATATAAAGAATGGGTCTTCATATAAAACTTCAGGCGGTATAAGTCTTGCACCGAAATGATAGTAGGGTAGCCATTCACCCGGGGATATCGCTATGTCAAATAGCTTATCAGTGATGGTAGATTTCTTACCTATCTCGTAGTAGGGTTTCATAAGTTTTTAATATCCATTTTGCAAATTTAATAAGTTCTTCGGGAGTCGCATTACCTTTCATTGTATTAGCTTGATGACTAATCACTTGTATATTTCCTTTTGTATATCCTTTAGTATTATCTATCCTATCTATAGAAGGAGAATTATTATGTGGTCCTGATCGTACATCTACGCATATGTGTTTAATAATCGGTATGTCTAATATAGGACAAGTCTTAGGGATTTCAACATCTACAGCTTCTATATTAAATTCTAACCCCCGTTTAATTGCTCTTTGTCTAGCACCATTCATCAATACTCTATGAGGGTACTTTAATCTCCATGCTTTAACTCTTGCATAAATTTTATCTTTATTCTTTTCTCTATATGCTTTTTTATTAGCACTCTCCATAGCTTGCTCCATGATGTGCTTCACACGCTACGGGTAGCCCTGTTGCCCAGATAGGAGGAGTTGACATAGTGGACGTAATAAAGGAGAGAGCTTCATCCACTTCTATCTCTGGAACAACATTGACTACCGCATCGTGAACAGTGAGCACAGGTCGATACTTCTTATTAATCTCTATCATCTGTTCGCCTACAATGATTCGTGCTAGTGCTTGAACTACATTCTCTACAACTGATCCGCCCCATATAGAGTTGACACCGCGTCTAGACTTATATGTGAATTTAGATTTAGCTTCTGAGGTATCCCATTTAAGATCAGGATAATAGATATACAGTCCGTTAGGTAACTTAATACCTTTAGGCGTAATGAGTAAAGACTTGTGTGCATCTAAATAGTAAGGTGCTTTTCCGTCTTCCCATGATGACATGTCTTGTAGCGCATCATCACATGCTTTCCATAAGTCAATCACTTTATTATTAACTTGGCGATACACACCTACTAAGCGTTTACATTCTTGGTCATCTAAATCCACACCTGCCGATATCTTTAATGTCTGTTGTAGTTTAGTTGATCCAGTGCCATAGCCTAATCCTAGAATACAAGTCTTGCCTACCGCACGTTCAGTCTTATCATCTTTAGTAATCGTCTTGCCATAAATCTTTGATGCGAATTCTGAGTATACATCTCGACCTTCTTCATACCATTTAACGACATCGTTCTGTCCGGCTAACCATACAAGAACTCTTGCTTCAATTTGGGATGAGTCACAGTTAATAACTCGATGTCCCTCAGGGGCTATGATTGCATTCTTTAAGGCTTTCTTTTTCTTATCTCTTGCTGGTAAGTTTTGGAAGTTAACTTTGTCCGATCCTGCCCATCGACCCGTATGTGCGCCGTAATACTTAAGAGGAATAGGCAACTTGCCCTTATTACGCGACCCAATACCGATGAACCTTTCAATTCTACTCTCCTCAATAGTTGACTTTGTACCTAACCTTACTCGACATAGTTCTTGAATGAAAGGATCTTCATGCTCGCATAAATCTAAAAAGCCTTGATCACCTTTAGCTAAAGCGAAGGTATCTTTGCCGGTTGCAGGACTTACCTTGAGTGGAACTACAACACCTAGCTCTTGTAGTATCTCGGCAAATTGTTTATTACTCGCGAGCTTTGCCCTGACGCATTCCTCAGTCTCACACTCCATCCGAATCATTAAACCTTTTAATAGCTCAGACTTTTCAAGTTGGACTTCTTCTAATCTATCTTGCAGTAAGCCATCGTCGACTTCTAGGACTGGCTCGGTATACATGCGAAGGGTTAAGTCAATCAGTTTGATCTCGGACTCTGGGAATTCTGGGGCTAACACTTGGAATAATTTGTAGGTAAGTTCTACGTCGTTCTTGCAGTATGAACCATATTGCACTAAGTCAGCAACACTAAAGTCTTCCAGTCGTTTACCTTTGGCGTCAACGACCTCTGTTCCTTTGCGACCTAGATTGTATTTCTCCACAAGAAAAGCGAGACTTCCACCCACGTCCACGCCATGTTTAGCACGTGCCATAGACAACGTATCCAAATAGACAGCAGGAATGATATTAAAAATGAATGAAAGAATGCCTCCGTCAAACTGCGTGTTGTGACATAAGAGGACAGAGCTTTTCCAATCGATTGTATCCAGCTCTTGCTTAATTGCATTGTGTGTGCCTGTAACCCACTTTGTTTCCCCATCATCAATCTTAATACCCACGCCGATGACTTGGAATTTATCATGTCGTATATACTCTTCGGTTGTAAAGTTAGTGAGTGAGAACCCTGTTTCATAAAAGGTCTCAAAGTCTAGTGTAACTAGTTGCATGTATGCTTTCTATAAGATAGATAGTACGACTACGAACACAAGGAATAAACCTAGCATAATTCTGTTAGTCATCTTTTCGTCTTGTTCTATTTTATCTTCGCTTTGGTATGTTCCGCCCCATGCCTCTTTAGCTGAACGAGGTGTAGGTTTACCGAGTGCGTCGGGATTAAAGAATCTCCAACCTTTTTTAGAGTTCTTTTTAAAGACTTTCATTTGCCATGCTTCAAATTCTTTTATAGCTAATCTTGCGGATGGATCAAAGTTATTGGTTGTTTCCATTTCAATTCTCCTTTTTCTTTTGATAGCTTTCAAATTCATTTCGGCATTCGATTGAACACCAACGTCTGTCATCTTTAATTGGTTCTTCACACCATATACAGTTCCCTGTTTGATTAGAAGGTTTTTTGATTTGGTCATGTGCGTTCCTTATCCCAACATCGATTGCATGTTGCATTAAATCGTTAGCTACATCAGCTTCGTCGCTCATCTTGTAGCTTTCTTAGTTTGAGCCCGTTACGTAATCCTAGTGGCATGGGTTGAGGTAATGTGATATATCCACTATCCTGTAAATATTTTAGTCTAGATCTGCTGACAACACAGTTCTGTATAATTTCTTTCAACGTAATTTCAGGGTGAGACTCAATATACTCAGTGAGAAACTTTGCTTGTCGTTGATCATCTAATACGGTATACATTAAAACAAACACTCCCCTACTAATTTAAATAAATCTTCTTTGACTTGTTTTACTTTCTCAAGTCTGATTACTTTAGCATGTGGGTTGTTATCTGTAAACCATTTAGCTTCCTTGACAGACCATCTATATTGGCGTATGACTTCACCTTCATCATCTACGACCGCATAACTAAATGGAATCATCTTCCCACCTCGTTTTAAAGTGCCACCATTGTTTTCTTAGTTTGTTTATTTTATCGTAAACTCTTTTATTCTTGTCAGATGTTCTCGCCTTAACAACACGTTTTCTTAAACTAAATAAACCTTTAACCTGATATACAATCATTAGAGAGTTCTTTGCTCAAAGCATTCAAGGTGGGACTTAACATAAAAGTTAGGTCTGATCTCTTCATATAATTCACCTTGCACACATTTAAGATTCATGCTGTATTTCTTTTGTGTATGCGCGTATTGCATGACTGCCCACATTAAACAACATCCAATAATAAATCCTACTATGCTATATCCTGTGCCTTCATATTTGTCGTTCATACTGTTCTCCTATATGTTCTACTTATTCTACACATTTTGTAGCCATGTGCAACATTAACTAAATTACATTTTGTGATAGGTTTGTTGTTGGCTTGTAGGTATTGCTCGCCCGCCAATTGAATGCCACCTTGTATGGCTATGTTGGTCGCTACTTCAGCACATCCGGTTAAACTAAAGACCATTAAAAGCATCAGCAAGTCTTTGAGTAGACTCCCGATAACTTTTGATTCCTGTAATCTTTTCAGCATTAGCTTCATCTTTATATAAAGGAGTGATGACTATATTATGTTTCTTGGTTGGCAAATCGCGAATCCAAGAGAGTTCTACCGGTCGTGTCTGCATGATTGATGACCATACAAGTTCGCCGTCACTATTGAATTCCTCGATTGCCCATGCAAAAGGTTGTTTAAGGGTTGTTTGCATATCTGCTATCGCCTTGTTTATAAAATATTAAATGTGACCACTTTACCACAGGTTTTAAATTATACCACGACTTTGGCTTCTTAATCGTAGTATCGTGAAAGTGTGTCGCCCCGTAACTATAATCTACTTCTAATCTATGTAATACTCTGTATGCTAAATTTCTATACTCTTGTCGGATCACCGAAGGTGGCTTGGTTAAACCATACCAACTAAACTGCGCGGGTCTCTTCATTTCATTGCATACTTCTTTATGATTAAACTCGGCTCTACGCATTAAAACGTAGCCTACGGCGATTTGCGCTTCGCGTGGCTCATGAGCGGACTCCATGTAAATGGTTGTAGCTAGGCACAGTAAGGCTTGGTCAAGCATAAGCTTCCCCCTTCTTCTTTGTCACTGGTTTCAGTGAACTTCTTTTAGGATTGGTTTTCTTCCACGTGAGAAATAAGGTGATTAAGATACCAACGCGCCTTGCGTAAGTCCTCAATACCATTCTTGTTATTCCAACGCCACATATACTTTAGTATGTTGCCCGTGTCAGTGGCTTCAATACCTCGTAGATGTTTGGTTGCTTCTGCGATTGCGTCGATGCACTCGATCGAACCTTGAGTGTAATGTGATGGGTGGTTAATAATATCTCCCGCACCCGTATGTTTTACTGCTTTACTTCCTGTGTAGCTATTCAATATCTTCTTTAACCTAGTCATTCAATCTCCTTTACTAGAGTCAATAGTGCCTCTATATTATCCTCATTTACCACGATTGCCAAGCCCTGATTGCGTTGTATCTCTTTTATGTTGTGTTTTTGCAACAACGTAGTTTCGTTCTTTCCGGCTTTACATTCTATACCAATGAACCTTCCTTTATAGCAAGCGATGATATCCGGCACTCCACTCCTACCAAACCCCCCACTCATTGGGGAAAAGTGATATGCGCCAATGCCATCTAATATCTTCTTGACTTGCTTCTTTACTTTGGCTTCGGGTTTCATATGGTAGGTATTACATTCAACTCTGATTGACTCGATGTCCATACCGCACCGGCTTCGTTACCTTCATCGTCTGACATGGCGACTATCCAATGACCGTCTTCAAACTCAATAACAATCCCGTTCTTAGTCCATGCCAAGTCCTCAGTTTCCCTATCGTTTAGGTATCTCACACGTCGAATGGTTTTACCGACGAGAAAGTTACTTGCTAGGTTACCCCAATGTTCTCTAAGTTCTGCCTTATTGTGATCCATCAATTCGCTCTGTTCCATTTTGTTTCTCCTTTTTAAATCGTTCTGCGCCTGTGGTTATCATGCGGGCGTATGCACTTGCGTCTTCCAACGCACTGTCTTCAAACATTGATTGCTCTTGTATGGCGTATTCCAAGTCTTGATCAATCTTCACAGACACCTCCGATACATGCGCGTGCTATGATTTCATTTTCTATATCGTTGTATGCGTCTGCTTGCACAAGGTGATCCGCGTGTTTCTTTTGTCTGTCATATAAACTATGATCCACTTCCGTTGCATATGCCTTGACGACCATGCCTTTTTCTCGTAATGGCTCTGAGATTATGGTAGCAATGTGATCACTCGGTTCAACACCCCATTTCTTAACTTCTTCATACTTTGTTTCTTCCATGCTTA
>Ga0209296_1001729_pt1 | contig 16287 bp, 26 predicted proteins | sample S_130206_EF_Meta_FD_187319 | JGI IMG/M metagenome (GOLD analysis project Ga0209296, IMG submission 187319) | Freshwater microbial communities from Lake Simoncouche, Canada to study carbon cycling - S_130206_EF_MetaG (SPAdes) (version 2) | ecosystem: Environmental > Aquatic > Freshwater > Lake ...
CTACTACAAGAAAAGAAAATGGCCAAACTCACAATCTTGCCACGACTGGGTTGTGAGGGGCTGGCTGACATGCTTTATAAGTATGTCAACGGTGTTTACATTCCGGACATGTGGGGACCGGGTGAAGCAGAGCGTCTCTGGTGCTATCGTGTAGAAGTACGCGAAACACAGAGCAACATGGCTTTCAGAGAAGGTCATCGCGAATGGATGGAAGATCTATTCGTTTAATACAAAAGGAAAAATCATGTTAGATCGAATCTTAAATGGCGTTGACCGTGCATTGGCCTACAAGCTCATGCTGGCACATGTCATTATTATTGCTATCAGCAACTATATTGTGCAATTCAAATTCTCAGTGTTTGGTGCACCATTGGCAGCGGCCGCGTTTACATTTCCACTAGTGGTTGTGTTAACCGACTTGACTGTGCGAATGTTAGGCAAACAAACTGGTCGTGCTGTGATTGCCTTGGCATTCATTCCTGCTATCATTGTGTCAATGCTAGTGGTCAAGCTAGGCGGTGCACCTGACTCAGTGGCCTTCCGCATTGGTCTTGGCAGCGGTTGTGCCTACTTCATCAGCAACTTGTTGGATGTTTATGTTTTCCAATACATTCGTGAAAAGTATGCTACCTGGTGGATCGCACCTGCATTGAGTTCCATTGTTAGCACGTTTTTTGATACCTATGTGTTCTTCTTCACAGCGTTTGCATACGGTGCAAATGAATTCATGGCTGCTAACTGGCACATTGTTGCAACCAATAATTCAATTAGCAAAATTATCGTAAGTCTTGTGGTTATCCTGCCTGCTTATGGTTTGTTGTTGAATCAACTGCAAAAGAAAATTGTCAATGATGAAACACGAGTTTGATATATCCATAATCATGCCCACTCGTGGGCGTACCACCATGCTTGAACGCAGTATCAAAAGCCTGGTAGATCTAGCTGATGATATCAGCAAGGTTCAAATTCTTTTGGGATTTGACAACGATGACCAAGTTGGGACTGAATATTTTTCAGAACACTTGCAGCCTTGGTTAGACGAACGCGACGTGGCATACTCTGCACTGAGTTTTGAACCTTTGGGTTACCCAAGACTAAATCTTTATGTCAATGAACTGGCAAAAAATTCCAGTGCAGAGTGGTTGGCTTTCTGGAACGACGATGCTGTGATGCAGACTCAAGGGTGGGACACCGAGATTAAAAAATACAACAGCCAATTCAAATTACTGGCTGTGCATACTCATCATGATCATCCTTACAGTATTTTTCCCATTGCACCTTACAAATGGTACGAAGTCATGGGATATCTGAGTCCGCATCCTATTTCAGATGCATGGCTGAGTCAAACTGCTTACATGTTAGACATCTGGGAAAGAATTCCTGTAGATGTACTGCATGATCGCTTTGACTTGACTGGTAACAACAATGATCGCACTTTCAAAGAAGGTGGGCCAGCAAATCAACCAGAAGGCAATCCCAACAATCCCGGTGACTTCCATCATATCAGTTGGCAACAACGTAGAATGGCAGACACTGATAAACTGGCTGCTTATTTGAAAGCCCAAGGCATTGATACAAGTTTCTGGGAAAATGTCAAACTTGGCAAACAAGACCCTTGGGAAAAACTTGCGGCCAATGACATCAACAAACAAATGGTTCAATTTTCCATGCAAGTGCCATCGGGGGTGGCCATAATACCGGTGTCACAAGGAGCAACAGACAATGCCTGAAACTTTAGAGGAACGCATTCAACGGTACTGGAACAATCAACCATGTAACGTCAGACACGGTCAAAGTGAAGTTGGTACTTTGAATTTTTTCCAAGAAGTATCAGCACGTAGATACCGTGTTGAACCGCACATTGCAGAATTTGCTGGGTTTCATCTATGGCAAGGTCGCCGTGTGTTGGAAATTGGACCCGGCATTGGATCTGATGGTGCTGAGTTTGCAAGACATGGTGCAGAATACTGGGCCATTGATTACAGTGAAGAAAGTATCAAGTTGGCCAAAAAACGCTTTGAAGTAGAAGGGCTAGAAGGCACTTTTATTTGCGGCGATGCCAGTGATCCCAAGGTATATGAAAACTTGCCTGACTTTGATTGTGTGTACAGTTATGGAGTGATTCATCACTTTCCTGCTATAGATAGAATCATTGATAACATTCATCATGTGCTCAAACCTGGTGGAGAGTTTAGATTCATGGTGTATGCCAAACACAGTTGGAAGCAGGCCATGATCCAAAAAGGCCTAGATCAGTACGAAGCACAAGCTGGATGCCCGTATGCAAAGAGTTACACCAAAGATGACATCTTTGACTTATTAGGTAAACGATTTGAACTTTTGAGGTTGCGTCAAGACCATTGTTTCATGTACAATGTAGATGCATACAAACAAGGAAGATATGAACTTGAGCCTTGGTTTGAAGCCATGCCCGATGCTATGCGTGAAGCAGTGAGAGAATATTTGGGATGGCATCTATTGGCCAAGGCAAGAAAGATATAACATGTTAGACAATTGGTTAGAACACACAACATCACAAATCAACAAAAGTGTTATCAACACTTATCCGTTTGAACATGTGATTGTTGACAACTTTTTACCAATTTCTAATGCACAAGAGTTTTATCAAGGTGTGATGCGGATCAAGACCGAACAACAAACACAAATTTACGATCATCCAGACAACGGAACCAAATATCAATTTGGTCAAGAAACTGGTAATCCACATTTGAAATTTTTGTTGGGTGTATTTGGTTCTGCTGGATTGTCAACTGTGATTGCCAAACACTTTGACTTTGAACAAGAGTTGCATCCTGATCCTACATTTGATGGCGGTGGCGTAACTTTTAGTCCTCCGGGTACTTTTCTTAGATATCATTGTGATTTCAATTACTCCAGCAACACCGAACAATATCGGGTGATCAATGCAATTTTGTATCTCAACTACAACTATGAATCCCACTTAGGCGGACACTTACATTTGATTGATCCGCAAAGCGACACAGTAGAAGTAACAGTGGAACCAGTGTTCAATAGGTGTGTGATTTTTAAAACCAGTGAAAATTCTCCACACGGTGTATCAAGAAATAATCAAGATTTTACACGAGTCAGTTTCAACTCATATTTTTATGCAGATCAACCTTTGTTATCAACTCAAACTTCACCACACAAAACTCTTTGGAAAAATTTATGAAATTAAAAGTCAGTGAACTATTTTACTCTGCACAGGGCGAAGGACGATTTGTTGGAGTTCCTTCTGTGTTCTTACGAACCTTCGGCTGCAACTTTACATGCGCGGGGTTTGGATGCGCTCCCGGCCATAAGAGCACCGAAGCAGACGAAGTGGCCAAGTCAATCCATCTCTACAAGACTTTTGAACAGCTTCCTCTTGTTAATACAGGATGCGACTCGTATGCCAGTTGGCATCCTGCATTCAAGGACCTGAGTCACACACTCACACACGATGAACTGATCTCAAAGATGCTGGCTCTTACACCCAACCATCGGTGGCAACAAGACAATGGCAATGATGTGCATCTTGTGATCACAGGTGGTGAACCATTGCTGGGCTGGCAGCGTGGTTATGAAGAACTGCTGAGTCAAGATGCCATGAGTGATTTGAAGAATATCACCTTTGAAACCAATGGCACCCAAAAGTTACAGCCAGCATTTCGAACATTTTTGCACGAGTGGCGCCGCCCTGCACTAGGTGCTATGCCCACACGAGAAATTACTTTTTCGGTAAGTCCCAAACTGTCAGCATCGGGCGAATTATGGAACGACGCTATCAAGCCAGAGATCATAGCAGACTATCAAATGCATGGCACAGTATATTTGAAGTTTGTGGTAGAAACACTGGCACACTTTGAAGAAGTTGATCGTGCTGTGTCTGCATATCGTGAAGCAGGTTTCCGTGGTGTTACTTATGTGATGCCACAAGGTGGCGTGGTCACCCCATACGAACGCAACCGAGTGAATGTGGCTGATTGGGCACTTGCTCGTGGTTACAACTATAGCCCAAGATTGCATGTGGATCTTTGGGGTAATGGGTGGGGCAAGTGATTAATTACGCAGGCGTTCGCTTTGAATCAAAAGTTTTTTTATTATGTTTTCACTCATATACGGAAATAAGTTTGGTATGAATGCATGGATGATACTTAATATGCCTGCAAAGATTAGTACTATTCCGGCCCAGACAGCAAATACAGTGTGTCGTGCCCATCCTTTGCGAGAATTGTAAATATGATTTCTTTCGTACATAGAATTAATTATGCGTTTTGAATGTAAGTCTGATATTAAGATATTCCATAGGAATTGGTATAGTCGTGATGATCTTGCTTGTGGTGTAAGCTATTGGGTCAAATATCTAAATTCAAAATATAATGCCAATCACGGGATGCCACTTGGTGTTGCACACGGAGTAATTACTTTTTCTAGCATTTGTTGCTATCTAGCACTTTACAAAATCAAAATGCCGTTTACTTGCATTGATAGTCACAATGTAGGTAATGACCGAACACCATGTCAAGCAAGAATAATCTTAGGTGAACCTTTTGCATCAATTGAATCCAAGCTAGATATTGATTGCACTGATTATTTTTTGCACGGACTAGCAATGGGTCGACATCAAGAGCATGATGATTTAGTATTTGAGTTAGCGGACGATCATTTAATTTTTAGTTACACATCTGGATCAACTAGTACCAAGAAATCTGTTATCACCAAAGCAAGTCATGAAGGAGCGGCAGTTCAAACAGCAATAGATCAATATTTTAGCTGTGATGATGTATGTTTATTTTCACATGAAATGACTCATCGAGGAGTGCATACCACTGCAATTTTGCCTGCATTGTTTAGTGCCAGTGAGATTATGTTTGTTAATGCACAGGAATGGCCAAGGGTAGTAACCCGAGCTACACATTGTCAATGGTTTCCGATCATGCGTGACTACTTCAAACTGACTCCTAACATTAAAAAAATTACAGTAGGTGGATCCAAAATTGATGACGAAACTGCTGACTATCTGTTGACCCACGCACCTGATGCAACCATATACGATATCTATGGGTTAACTGAATGTTTGCCTCCATTAGCCATTAGAAAACTTACAACCATTGCCCGTCCTAACGAATTTAAAATTTGCCGTCCAGACTTGAAGTTTGCCGATAACGGACAATTAACAATCACAGACAACAATAACATTATAAAAACTGGCGACCATGTAGAATTTGTTAGTGACACTGATTTTAAATTCATTGGAAGAGTCAAACAACTTGTAAGAGTCAACGGACACCTGCATAATCAAACAGACTTACAAATTTTACTTGGTAAAAATTTTCCAATAGACCAGTTCAGTCTAAATATCAATCAAGAAAAGTTAATTTTACAAGTTACAGGACACACTGATCAATACATTGAGTGGTGTCAAAAAAATTATGTTGAGAACTTTACTGTGACAAAAGTAGATAGAGTTGCCACTAGTGGCGGTATTAAAACTGTGAACAACGGTGAATATAATGTATCTTGATGGAGTATTTGAAATGTTTGATTGGTTAAAGAAAAAGAAAAAAGTCACCAAGCGTGAACTGCCAGAAGTTAGCAAGACTCCACCTATGCCGGAGGTTAAGGCACCAGTAAAGTCCGAAAAGCAAATTGCTACCGAAGCTAGTGAGCCTTGGGTTAGTGTATTGCGTATGGATGTGGATCCCAACAACTTGCATCAAGGTGCGTTTGAACTAGACTGGAATGAAATCTTTGTGGCTCGCTTGGTCAAGGCTGGCTACATGATGAAACCCACAGACTCAGATGGAGAGATTGTGGATCGGTGGTTCCAAAATGTCTGCCGACACGTTGTGATGGAAACATGGGAACAAGAGCAGGCCATTAAGAATTCTGGCATGTATGTACAAAAGCGTGACCTTGGAGATGGACGGAGTGAGATCGGATGATATTCAATCACATCAAACAACTCAAATCCGATGGCAAGAAAATTGGCATCACTTTCTCAACCTTTGACATGCTCCACGCTGGTCACATTGCCATGCTCTCAGAAGCCAAGAATCATTGTGATTACTTGATTTGTGGATTACAAACAGACCCAACTATTGATAGACCTGAAACTAAAAATCGCCCTATACAAAGTATTGTTGAGCGACAAATACAATTGGCCGCATGCCGTTATGTGGACGAAGTTGTTGTGTATCAAACTGAACAAGATCTCCGTGATCTTTTGTTGATCCTGCCATTGGATGTTCGTGTACTGGGCGTGGAATACTGCGACAAAGATTTTACCGGTCGTGACGAATGCTATGACCGCGGCATCGAAATTGTGTTCAACGGCCGAGATCATTCGTTCTCAAGCTCAAGCCTGCGCAAGCGTGTGGTGGCTGCCGAAACAGAAAAAGTGTTACTACAAAAATGATATTATATGTAAATGGATGCAGCCACACAGCGGCTGCTGAAGCGGTGGTGCCCGATGTGTTTGCTGTAGATGATGGTAGATATGGCATTGACCGCAGACCACATCCAATCAACTTGGAAGCCAGCTGGGGCCGGCACTTGAGCCGAATGCTCAACACTGAATTTTACTGTGATGCCGAAACAGCAGCCAGCAATGATCGTATACTGCGCACTACCACAGATTGGATCCACAACAACTATAGCCGCTTGTATGATACTGTGATGGTAATTCAATGGACCACATGGGAACGAGAAGAATGGGTGTTTGAAGGCCGACACTATCAAGTAAATGCCAGTGGTGTAGACATGGTGCCACCAGAGCTTGAATCACGCTATCGTCAGTACATTTTGGATGTGAATTGGACTCAAAAAACAGATGAATGGCACAACAAAATTTGGCACCTGCATTGTAAGCTAAAAGATCTCAATGTACGACATCTTTTCTACAGCGGCAACAGCACATTCAGTGATATACCAAATCAGAGAGATTGGCAAAATCACTATATCCAGCCCTACTCAAGAGAGCATAGTTGGGACGCTGTACTAAAAAACAACGGATTCGAGCATGTGAATCCCAAAAGTTATCACTTTGGAGCCAATGGCCATAGATTTTGGTCGGAATATGTGTTACACTATATGAAGCAACACAAACTTCTGGACCGCTTTGATGAAATATCTACTGATTGATACTGCTAACATGTTCTTCCGCGCCCGCCATTCGGCACACAGGGCCAGTGACACATGGACTAAATTGGGCTTTGCACTACACTTGACTATGATGAGCGCCAACAAGGTAGCTCGGCGTTTTGGTGTAGATCATGTGGTTTTCGCACTAGAAGGGCGTAGCTGGCGTAAAGATCACTACAAGCCCTACAAAGCCAATCGTGCTGTAGCTCGTGGTGCTATGAGTGAAACTGACGCAGAAGAAGACAAACTGTTTTGGGAAACCTATGATGAGCTGACTAAATACTTGTCCGAGAAAACAAATTGTAGCGTGATCCGTTGTGCAACAGCAGAAGCGGACGATGTCATAGCCCGCTGGATTGCACTACACCCCCAAGATGAACATATTATTGTCAGCAGTGATTCAGACTTCGTTCAGTTGGTTGCGCCAAATGTGCAACTCTACAACGGCATAAACGATCACCTGTTCAGTGTTGATGGCGTAACTGATGCCAAAGGCAACCAATTGAGTTTTACAATCGAAAGCAATTCAAAGATCAAAGTAGGTAAAGCTGACCGGAGCTTTGTGACTCCACCTGACTATCAAAAGTGGGTGTTGTTCTTGAAGTGCATGCGTGGCGATCCGGGCGACAATGTGTTTTCGGCCTATCCAGGTGTGCGTGTGAAAGGCACCAAGAATCAAGTGGGACTTACAGAAGCCTTTGAGGATCGTGACAAAAAAGGCTACTCGTGGAACAATCTCATGTTGCAACGTTGGTCTGACCACGAAGCGGTTGAACACAAGGTGCTGACAGATTACGAACGCAATGTCACGCTGATTGATCTTACAGCACAGCCCCCAGAAGTGAAAGACACAGTGGATGCTGTGATCTGTGAACAAATCAGTAACAAAGACACAGGCATGGTGGGCGCACACTTTCTCAAGTTCTGCGGCAAGTATGAACTTACCAAGCTGAGTGACCAAGCTGAACCAATTGGTCGCTGGCTTAATCAAACATATCAAGGAGTGTTAAAATGATCGTAGCAAAACCAGTGATTGACAATCAATACTGGATTCTTAAACAAAACAATCAAAAGATTGGCAACATCGAAGCCAGTGCTGATGGGTATGTTGTAAAAATACAAAATCAAGTGTCCAGTTACAAAACCATGCCCATGGTTAGAGAGGTGATTGACATTACTTTTGAACCTCCAGAAACTGTAACTCCATCACCAAATGACACAGTACACGGTTACGAAACTGGATGCAACGCCCACAATGGATTGTGGAATGTGCGACTGAAGTTGCCATTGTTTACCAAGCAAGAAAATTCCAAATCGTGGTTTGCAGCCGGTTGGTACACTGTAAAACAGCATCGTGCATGGAAAGTCGTGCGTAATCCCAAACTGATTGCGTTAGAGCGTTATAAGTATCAAGGACCATTTTACACAAAGGAGCAAGCAAATGAATCCATTTAAAGACCATCAAATGTTTATGTTGGCATCAGGCCAAACTACTGGAATCGAAAACGTCGATCAGTATCGATTGTATCACACCCTTATCAAAGAGGAAGTGCAAGAACTAGAAGATTCAACAACTCGTGAAGATGATGTTGATGCACTGATTGACATTTTGGTTGTTACAATTGGTGCATTATGGTCAATTGGTGTGGATGTTGAAGCTGCCTGGAAGGAAGTACATGGCTCAAACATGGCCAAAGTAGATGCAGGCACTGGTGTTGTGTTGCGTAGAGAAGATGGCAAAATCCTCAAACCTGAAGGTTGGCAGCCACCTAACTTGAAACAATACCTGCGATGAGTTTACACATCAATCGGTTTATTGACTCAATCAAGGCAGCAGAAAGCCGTGGTCAAAAAGACCTTATTATGCTCATGCGTGATGCCAAGGACTTGCACGGCGATATAACCAAACTGTTATTGGCACTAGAGCAATCACGACAACAACACACTACTGTAAATGAGCCAATTGAGGTGGTTTTGTCAGGTGGCAGTTTTAAATCTACATAGATATTGGGATAAATAAACACGGAGTTTATCTATGTCAAGACCTAAGCCACAGGTGCTAATTGAAATCACCAACAAACAAACCTACAAGACCGAGCAAGTGTTGGCCTCGGAAGGCGTGTGGGCAGTTTTTTATGATAACAAACCAATCAACTTAAAAACTTCAAACATGCTTACCCAGTATCCAGGACCTAAGTATAAAAAGGTCAGTTTCTCCAATCCTGGGCATGCTAAAAATCTAGCTCGCAAACTCAACACACAGTTTCAGACCACAAAGTTTTCAGTGGTGCTATTAAAGTCTGGGGATACTGTGTACCCCAATGCTAACTAAACAATCGATCACTCAGCAGATATTGACAGGTCTTCCAGAGGACGATCGTCCTACCTATGACGAAGCCTGCAAGTCATGGTGGATGAACTTTAGAGAAGGTGGCGGCATGAGATTGACTAATGCTGGATACATGGCCTTGAGCACATGGGAGTTTGAAACATACTCATTTGCTGTTCCTACTAACATAGTTGCTATTGCTAGACATTTGTTAATTTTAGACAAAAAATTAGATTGTCCTTATTACATTAAGATTGGCAAAAATCCGCAAATTGTTTTGTTTGGCAGCCGGCAGGCAGTGATGTTGGCCATGTACAACGACTTGGAAAAATGGTTAAAGTATCTTACTCGCACATGATTGTGCTTGCCGCACAAAGTTTGCTTGTATCCATTTAGGGTACGCATCAAGAACAAAATCTTGTTGACGTTTTAATCTTTGTTGGTATGGTATGAGATCACAATTGCCTAGTATTAACTCTTGATTGAGTTCTAAGGCAGCCTCAGCTCGTTGGTCATTTGGCAACCAATCATATGATACGTCTACTAAATCTTCAAACATATCAAACCCTAGTTCTTGACAATCTTGCACAATGCCTGGATGCCCAATCACAACAGGCACCTGTCCAGCAATCATTGCTTGTAAAGTTTTTTCAGTAACTATGCCTGGCCTGGCATCATATTGTGTTTCTGTCACAATGTTTACAGCACACTGAGAATATAATGGTGATAGTCGCACAAAGTTTTCATCGTTTTCTGTGCCACGATATGTTGAATACGCCCACTCAGGTAATGCAATTTGATTGCCATAACTTAACATACCATTAGGCCACGTTTGAAGAACATCAGCCACTCGCTGGCGGTGTGCGCATTCACGACCATTCAAACATTGCCACGACATAGTGCGCAGTTGATCAAAGTATGGCAGCCACTCTGATTGTCTTTTGGCAATTGATTGGCAGGTTGCTAGATTGTGATTGCTAAATTCAATGAGATTGACAGGTCCAGAGTATAACTGGTCTAGACCATGGCTCCAATACGTTACCACTACCTGATTGGCATACTGACCATAGTGTGCTTCAACTTGTGCTATTTCTGCCAGCCCTGGAGTAACAAAATCTTGAAAGTGTAGCAATACCAAGGTGCGTGGACCAAATTCAACGTCAGGTAACCGCAAAGGCCATCCAGATTGTGAGTTGTAAGGAGGTTGAAAACAGTTGTATTCGGCTATAAGGTCTATGCCCAACTGTTGAAAAGTGTAAGCAATTAATTCAGCATAGTTCACAGGAGTATTTACTAAGTAGATCTATGTACTGGAATAATCCCTTAGTTGAAGCACACTGGCCTGGTCCACAAGATCCTGTTCAAGACAGTCTGCATAATGGCGCACATTGTTTATTTTGGAACCCACATGCGGAATTTCAAAATTTACCAACAAACCAAAGGCTTGGCGAACTGTGTAGATGGGCCATGGAATGGCTCAATCACGACGGCATAGATGGATTTGCAGCCGAACCACGCAACCACTACGACATTGCCAACTTGGTCAAGCTAAATCTTTGGATTCATGATATCCGAGCACAAGGCATTGTGAAACCTTGGTTGTTATTAGACCAAGACAGCACACTAATTCCCGGCACCGGCGATAGCAGATTGCGATGTTTGGAACGCATACCCACAATTAAAACTGTGCCTGCATTCATAAGTACACATGTCAACAGAGCCAATCAATACCAGCATTTAGAACCTGTGACCACGTTGGATCAGTTTGCCAAATTGTGTGGTGCGCGACCTGGGCAGTTGTTTACTTTTAGGCTGACAGATCCTACCGCACCATTTGGTATGTATTGGTACGAATACAACAGTGACCAAACCAGATGGGTCACACCCAGCGAATCAGATTGTGTGGCAGCCTTTGTGGCCTATGCTAGAGCACACCCAGGAATCAACATTACTCCTGAATGGTTTGATGTGTTGGTTGATTGGAATCAATACCACAATATTGTAAAAAAGTAACTGATTGAATTTGCTTCCACTGTGCAGATCGATCAAGCGATGCAGGCACATTTACTCCCATCCAAGGCAAACTGTCGTTGCAATGCCCTGCAAATCCTTGTTTGGGCAACAGCAAATCTTTGGACCATTTCCGCAAAAATCTGTTTTGTAACAACGGTTTACCTTGCCGCAGCGGCCATGGCAAGTTGAGAGCAAACTTTATAATCTTGGGATGCATAAAAGGCGACCGCGGTTCTATACTATGTGCCATGGTCATAGCATCCACACCTCGTGCATCAACTGCTGTGATCTGCACAAGATAATCCATTAGCAAGGTGGCAGCACCTGCATGTCCTTGCGACGCAGACACACATTGATTCCAAATATGCTGGCTGGCTGTGTCTGATGGATCAAATCGACTGTAAGGACTTGCAGATGTGTCTGTAGTAAATTGCATGTTTTGGTATTGACCGTATCCACCAAACAGTTCATCAGCGGCTATGCCAGTAAACAAAATACGTTGTTGACAATGATGAGCAATATGCCATTGACCTACAAAACTCCAACTTTGCACAGGCATTTGAGTGCATTGTATGATGTCAATATAGTCTTGTGCCCAATCACGTTCAGTCATAGGCAACTCAACAAGTTGTCGACATTGCTGGTCAGTCAAGAACTCTCTAATTCTTGTGCTCACAGTGTCTTTGCCTTCACACACTGTGGTATACAATCCTGCAAACTCAGGCATGGCAGCCAGTATGATACCAGAGTCCACGCCGCCGCTAAAGGTCAAACCTGCTGGTTCCGCGGGGCGCATGTCCGCTATCACTTTGTCAAATATCCAATCAAATTCTTCTTGTGCTTCCGATTCACTCATGGACTGTGGATTGAGACCCCAGTCAAATATGCTGTCAAGTTGAAAACTTGCATCAGTTTCGGTATACAATCGACCTGGCTCACAGCGTTCAATGCCCTGGTAAGGTGTGCGCTGTATGGTGGGCCAATGTTTTTGACTCCAGGCGCCGACTTGAACTTGGGGCTGAACATAGCACAAGATTGCTGACACTTCACTGCTCACAATCAAAATGTCATCATCTTGATATCGATACAAACAACGTTCGCCTTGTGGATCAGTGGCAAATCTCACTGACTCAAAATCAGTATACACCCACGCCCAAGGTCCTTCAAAGTAAGGAATCTTCTTGTAGTTCTGTTCTCGCACAGTGCGATAAACCAATTCTGTGTCTGTAGTGTATCGGCCAAACCAACGATAGTTGTATACTTCGCCATTGTAGGCCAGGAAGTCTGATCGTAGTTGGTGATAAAACTCATCTTCACCTGTGATGTGTAGCACAGTTTGTGCTATAAAAATATTGTTGTGATGTTGGTAATGCGTAAAGTCTGGGCCACGAGCATGTATCTTGTTAACTGCCTGTAGGTGTAGGTCAAGGCCAAGAGGCCGCTGACTTTTTACAAACAACACGCCACACATTATTTTATTTTTTCAATTACGCCAGGAAGCCACCTGGCAAAGTCATTTGGCCAATTAGATTGCATTTGTGCCAACAAGTTTTGGTTATGCTGTGCGGCTTGTTCACAGCGTTGACACAATTCATTCCAGGGCATAGCCTTGAACCGTTCAACAGCATCGTGTCCTTCACGCACAAAATCTACCATCTTGTCCCCAAATTCTCCAGTTTCTTTTTCAAGTTCATAATCATAATTGTGAGCAACTAAATCATCCATGACATCAAACCCCATTTGTCGAAGATATGCTACGGTGTAGCGGCCTCCATACACAATCCACGGCACTGGTGTGACCAATGCTCTAAATAATTTTTCACTGAGTGCTATCACAGTATCACCCGAATATGTTTCCACAATCATGTTCATCCAGGCATGCGAATGCAATTCTTCAAGAGTCTTGGTGTGATTGCGGTAAGGCATTTTAGGCAACATTTCTTTGTGGGTTTTTTGATATATTTTTTTGAGGTTGTCTGGAATAAATTCTATTGCCTCAGTAAAATTTTGCTGTAATGCCTCTGCTGAATCGTTGCTACTGCCCCAGGCCCAACAATTAAAATTAACAAAATCTCTATCAAGGTCCAACAACAATGGATACACTATGTCGCCACAATTTCTAGGATCAGGCTTGGTGGCACGAGTTATTAGTTCAAGAAACAATGTCATGCGTTTGGTATCAATGCGATTGACTGAAAAACTAAATCTACGCTCAGGGGTCCATTCAGTGATAGACGGTGTATAGTTATAAATTCCAAAATATGATTGTGGCAACTGTGCCACTTGATACTGTGTGGGAGAATTAACTTGATTGTCTGTGATCACCACAGTTTTTCTATCAAACATCTGTGCCATGGGCAGTATCTGGTCCATTGGGCCACAGGTGGCAAAGTCATCTGCCAGGCATACCACCACAGTTTGTTCTCCGCGACGCCAAACTTTTCTGCTGTCATTAGCAGGCGTATAACCAAGGCCAATCAATTGGCTACGAAAAAAATCCATCATGATATTTTCATGCCATATGCATTGTGTTTTTTGAAATACTTCGCTGGTGTAAATGTTGTGATATAAGTCAACCGTCATGTGGGTACTTAGCAACACTCGTACCCCTGAGCCAAAATAGCAAAAAGTACTACTTTTTGCGACCCTAAAAAGTAGTACTTTTGTTGTATTTTTGCAACAGGCATTTTGGTTGACCAAAAATGCCCGAAATGCTATAATACACACATGATGAGAAAGAAACGTACTGATCGCAGCCACATAGTGTACTGTATCCAAATTGGATTTGAGTACTACATTGGTATTACTGCAAAAACCCAGCGCACAATCACGATGTCGCTTCGTAGCCGTGTTAACAAGCATATCTACCGTAGCCGCACAGAAGACAAAGCCTGGAACCTGTACGAAGCAATTCGTGCAAACGGCACTGAAGCAATGAACGTGGCTATTGTGGACATTGTGCGTGGCAAAGATGCCGCACACAAGTTGGAGCGTGAGTTAATACAAAAGTATGCACCTGCGCTGAACACGGACGTTCGCGTGAAGCAAAACGGTTGACACCAAATCACCGTTTTGCTATAATACACACATAGACAACAAAGGAGCCTGAAATGAGCAAGATTACAGTTACAGTTACCTTCACAGAGAAAGAGCTTAAAGAATTGTTGATTGATGGGCTCGAGGGGCTCAAAGTTACCGACAAGGTCAAGATGAAGAAGATCTTCAACAGCAAGAGCTTTGCCAGAGATCTTGCTGAAGACTTAAAGTATATCTGGACTCAGAACTTGCAAGACGAAGCCAGTTACGAGTTGCTGGAATGCATGGGACTGGAAGAGTGTTGTGAAGACACAACACAATGGAACACTTGACAGGTTTTCGATCTGGCATTATAATACACACATCGCAACAAGGAGCCCAACATGACTAACTGGACTGACCCTATCATACATTGGAATCAACTGCCCGGCACAGAAGTCAAACGACTGCTGGCCACATGGGGCATGGATGAAAAAGCCATAGCCCGCTACGATGCCAAACATGGCTATGAGCACCAGCCGTTGAAAGTGCCAGCGCCCGTGCCTGCAAAGGCAGTGGCAGCAAAGCCTGTTGTGGTGGCAGTGCCTAAAGCACCTGCAAAAAAAGCAACACCTGTAAAGCCAGCGGCTCGTCAAAAGCACACTGGTGCTGACGGTGAAGTGAAGTTTGTGGAGCACCGCAATCTGTATGTGGGCTTCTGGGGTGGCCGGGTGGTGGTGACCAAACGCACCGAGGCCGCATGCCGCGAATTTTTAGCAAAGGTAAACGCAACATGAGTAAAGAAATTGAACTGGTGCCTGGCGGCGGCCGTTTTTATCGTGCAATGACCTTTCATTGGATCACCGTGGCTGTGCTGATTGTGCCTGTGGCGGCAGCACTTGTTGTGGCCATTGTGAATCCCTTGTGGTTCCGCAGTGCCATGTTTGACTGGGTTGAGCGTGGTGTGAACAGACTGAGCCAGTGGCGTAATTATCAAAAGTATCGCATCTACTTGGGCACTGATCCTAAGATGTGGCATACCTTGCGCGGAGATTTGAAATGAACGATAGAATGTTTGCACTACTGGCTCAAGCCCGTAATCAACCTGTTGATGTGGTCAAGGCTGCACCTTATGGATCGGCCTTGCTTACCCCTGCACAATTGGCAACATACACCAAGTTGGTTATTGAAGAATGTGCCAAAATAACCAAACAACATTTAGGAGTTGAATCGTGAACGATAGAATTCGAGAACTTGCTGAACAGGCTAGAGAATATGCTACTACCCGGCATCCTGTATCAAATATCACATTGTCTGTGAATTCGGACTTGTTCGAACAAAAGTTCGCCGAGTTGATTGTTCGGGAATGTGTCCAAGCTGTAAAAAATGTCGGTGGCTACAACGAAGACTATCATATGAATGCTATCAAAAAATATTTCGGAGTTGAAGAATGACCAATGAAATCACTGCGGAGATGCTGGACCGCAAGATTGCATGGTGCAAGCAAACGCTAGCGGACAACAAGGCATCGGCCATACAACGTATGCAGGATTTCTACTTTGAAAAGACTCGTGCCAGTGTGAACGAGTCTTGGCCTGAAACATTCTCATCGCAGGAACTGGCTGACGCTTTGGGTGTGGAACAGGTACGATATAGGATTTACTACAGTCAGGATAATCTCACTTGTAGACTGTTTGTGTTTCGCCCTCACTGCACGCCTTTTGAAAGGGAAACAATGTTGAGCATGGGATTTGTACCAGCCAAAGATGGTGATTCAGACAACA
>Ga0209296_1001730_pt1 | contig 16282 bp, 15 predicted proteins | sample S_130206_EF_Meta_FD_187319 | JGI IMG/M metagenome (GOLD analysis project Ga0209296, IMG submission 187319) | Freshwater microbial communities from Lake Simoncouche, Canada to study carbon cycling - S_130206_EF_MetaG (SPAdes) (version 2) | ecosystem: Environmental > Aquatic > Freshwater > Lake ...
AAGCATGGGCGCTACTGTCCATGCACAACACTGAACTGCTACTGGAGCGGGCTGAACTATTGGAGCGTTTACGCAACCAAAGCATTTGGGAAATCCTCAAAGCGCGGTGGCGCAATATGTTCCGACTTGAGCGTGGGGGCTGGTAATGAACACGCCTCCCCAACACCGCATACGAATGCTATTGCAGAAGTACCACGATGGCCTAACGCTAATTGATATATCAAACTATCTCAGCATGAACTACACCAACGCAGGGCGTAGCTTAGAGAAGATGCCTGACGCTTACATTGACCGATGGATTCCCAAGGTGGGCAAAGGGCCGGGCAAGTGGAGCGCAGTGTGGTGCGTAGTTGTACCGCCTGAGCATTGCCCTAAGCCAACCGGAGAGTACTTACTATGAACGACTTACCGAACTTTGCTGCGTGGACTAACGAAAACTTGGCTAGGTTTGCTGAGGAGTCGTATGTCCGTATGCAAAATCAGCAAGAGCGTATTGAGGAGATGCAGATGCTACTGAAGAATGCGGCTGAAGCAATAAACAATTTACGCAAGCTGATGGGGCCTTGGAATGAATGATATGACTATTTTTATTAGCCTTGCTTCTTACTGCGATGGACTGCTAGAACAAACTGTACGCAACGCGCTTGAGAAGGCAAAACATCCAAGCCGGTTGCGTTTCGGCATAGTGGAGCAGAACTTCTATGAGAGAAGGCTTAAGTACGACGATATCAAGTCTCAGGTGAGATACGTAGGCATTGATATCAAGGACGCACGAGGAGCTTGCTGGGCGCGTTCGCTTGCTATGAGTCTGTATTCAGGGGAGACATGGTTCATGCAAGTCGATGCCCATACAGTATTCGATCAGGACTGGGATGAATCACTACTTATAAAGGCAGCGGTGTGCTCAATGATGTCACCTAAGTTTGTGATGTCAAGCTACCCCTCGCCGTTCTTTATGCGTGAAGGTGTCATTGTCCCTGAGAAATCAACTACTGGAGTAATGGTAAGTCTAGTCAATCCTACGAGTGAGTTTCGGGAAGAGGATTTGATTCTCACTTTCATAGGTAACAAGATAGTCGAGACCAATACACCTATTGAGGCATTCCACATTGCTGGCGGGTTTGTATTTACGCATGGTCGGTTCGTATACGAAGTGCCTTATGACCCCAATATGTATTTTGAGGGGGAGGAACAGACGCTTACTGTACGCGCCTACACACATGGGTGGAATATCTATCACGTACCCAACGTCCCTGTGTATCACCTGTATAGCACATCTGATGTAGCAAGTAACTTCCGTGAGACTCATTGGGTAGAGCGTGAGGACAAGGTGCGTAGTGAGCGATGGTGGGACTTGGATAGGAAGGCCAAGGCTAGGATGGTAGCGATGCTTCAATACAACGCAGACCTAGGTATCTATGGTCTAGGGAAACAAAGAACACTGGCTGAGTTTGCGAACTTCTCAGGCATTGATTACCGTAATAAAACTTTATCCAAACACGCGAAAGAACGATGATGACTGAACACGAACAAAACCTACGAGACCTTGCAGCTATGTTTGCTATGGCAGGACTACTAGTACGCAACTTCACTGAACATGGAGAAGCTATTATCCCCACCGCATTTAACTTAGCCGACCAATTTATGGAACAAAGGAAAGCACCACGAGATGATATGCCCCCTGTGTAAAACCAAGACGGAAGTAGTAGACACCCGCACACTGAAACGTAACCAAGTAAAAAGAAGGAGAGTATGTATAAATGGTCACATCTTTAGCACCAAAGAGGAAGCAGTCACCGCGCCCGAAGACAGAAGTGCTAAGTCAAGAAGAGCTTAGAACATGGTGGCCTTTCGATAGAGTTGATGGAAAGATTTTAGAGAAGCTAAATCGAAAACACTTGACAAATAAAAAACCGGACTTATCATCCATTCCCCCTTCACCCTTTTAGGAGAATTTTATGAAACGCAAACTAACAGCAGTAGATAAAGTACGTCGCTACATGGCGAAATCCCCAACCGCTAAGCCCCAAGATATTGCTGCGGCATTGGGCATCCCTGTGACTACTGTGTATGTATCACGTAACACATTAAAGAGGAGCGGTAAGTTGCCCACTGCGAAACCTAAAGCACCTAAGGTAAGCGTAGCAAAACAAGCCGCACTGGATTTGGTGAATCAGCCCCCGCATTACACCGTTGGTGGCATTGAGACGATTGCTTATATCAAAGCCAAGCTGACACCTGAGGAATTCAGGGGCTACCTGAAAGGTAATGTTCTCAAGTATGCGAGCCGCGCAAACTATAAGGATAATCCTATACAAGACATCGACAAGATGGTTTGGTACGCACACGCTTTGCAAGAGGCAGTATGAGCCTTATAACAATCGACTTTGAATCGTACTACTCCAAAGACTTTGGGTTCTCAAAACTAACGACGGAAGAATACATTCGTGACTTGAGGTTTGAAGTTATAGGTGTAGCGGTTCAGGTTGACGCTGGAGAGCCCCAGTGGTTCTCCGGTGATAGGGAATCCATGCGTAAGTGGCTATGGAAGTTTGACTGGAAGAACAGTATGGTGTTGGCACATAACACCCTGTTTGACGGTGCGATTCTCCGTTGGCACTTTGGCATTACACCGATGGTCTACCTTGATACCCTGTGTATGGCGAGAGCCGTACATGGCGTTGAGGTTGGTGGTTCTCTAGCCAAACTTGCTACACAATATAACATTGGTGAAAAAGGCACAGAGGTCAACGATGCCATAGGCAAGAGGCGGCTTGACTTCACGCCTGAGGAGCTGGAGCGATACGGCAGCTACTGTTGCAATGACGTACGCCTGACCCACACTCTGTTTGAGATCATGTCCAAGGGGTTCCCGATGGAGGAGCTGAAACTGATAGACATGACACTGCGGATGTTCATTCAGCCCATGCTTTACGTGGACGAGGATACGCTACGAGATCGGCTTGATGACCTACGCAAGGAGAAGTCCGAGCTACTGTCATCCCTGATGGAGCAGCTTAAGTGCGAGACAGAAGAGGACGTACGTAAGAATCTATCTAGCGGACCTAAGTTTGCCAAGGTGCTTGAGTCGTTTGGCGTGGTCGTGCCGATGAAGGCAAGCCCCACTACCGGCAAGCAAGTCACTGCACTTGCTAAAAAAGACGAGGGCTTCATTGCGCTGACTGAGCATGAGGATACATTCATCCAACACTTATGCGCTGTACGCCTTGGGACTAAATCCACGTTGGAAGAGAAGCGGATTGAGCGTTTCATGGAGATCGGCAGACGCAATAAGGGAATGATTCCTGTCCCCCTGAAGTACTATGGTGCGCACACCGGACGTTGGTCGGGTCAAGACAAGATCAACTTCCAGAACCTACCTAGTCGAGATGCCAAGAAAAAGGCATTGAAGAAGTCCATTGTCCCGCCCGAGGGATACAAGGTAATCAACTCAGACTCATCTCAGATTGAAGCGCGGGTGTTGCCGTGGTTGGCTGGTCAGGACGATGTGGTCAAGCAGTTTGCTGACGGAGAAGATGTGTACTCGATCTTTGCAACGGAGGTCTATGAGCGCAAGATCACCAAGGCAGACCCTACCGAGCGATTCGTGGGTAAGACTTGCATCCTTGGGCTGGGTTATGGCACTGGGGCGGTGAAGTTGCAGCATACTCTTTCTACCGCACAGCCGGTTAGCGTCAAGCTACCCGAGGAAGAATGCAAGCGTATCGTGGGTGTTTACCGCGCCAAGAACAACAAGATCATTGACCTGTGGGCTGATGCGGATCGGCTTTTGGAAGACATGATGAACCATAAGTTCACTAAACCACTGCCGTTTGGAGAGCATGGTTGTGTGTTTTACGATGCTGAAGGCATCATCCTCCCTAATAACCTACGTATCCGGTATCCCAACATACGTCGAGAGTATGTAGATGGCAAGTCGCGTGTCGTGTATGACTCACGTAAAGGGCCTGTGTCTATATGGGGCGGAGGCGTGGTGGAGAACGTGGTTCAAGCCCTGGCTAGGATCATCGTTGGGACTCAGATGGTTGATATAAATGCTACCTATAGAGTTGCTTTGACAGTCCATGACGCTGCTGTTGTAGTCGTGCCTGATGACGAGGTAGACGAGGCTATAGCGTTGATAACTGGTCTCATGTCAAAGCCGCCGGTTTGGGCTAAGGGTTTACCCGTGGCTTGTGAGGCGAAAGCTGGTGCAACTTACGGCGATTGCTGATAATATTGAACCCTCATAACTCTTAGTTCTATAAAATCATGCAACTCCAAGATATCAAATGGTCTTACTCAGGCCTTAAAGATTACGTCAATTGCCCTAAACAGTATCAAGAAGTAAAAGTATTAAAAAGGTTTTCCAAGTTTCCTACACAGGAGATGCGCTACGGAACAGAAGTTCACTCTGCGCTGGAAGACTATGTCAAGGATGACAAGCCCCTAGCCAAAAACTACGAGCGATTCAAGAAGCAAGTTGACCCGCTGAAAGAGATGGAGGGAATCAAGTTCCCCGAGTATCGTATGGCGGTTACTTACGAGAAGGAACCATGTTCATTCGGGGCAAAGGAATACTGGGCGCGTGGCATTGCCGATTTGCTAGTAGTCAATGATGAGAAGGCGTTTATCGTGGACTACAAGACAGGCAGTAGTAAGTACCCCGACGCAAAGCAGCTTCAGCTTATGGCAATGATGGCCTTTGCCCACTTCCCTCACGTTACCGATATCAGTGCTGGTCTACTCTTTGTGATGGATGAGAAGTTCATTACGGCTGAGTACACTAGAGATAACTTGGATAAATACTGGAACGACTTTGCTGGCGATCTTTCCCGCCTACAAAACTCCTTTGTCACCGATGTGTGGCAGACAAACCCTACGCCACTATGTAAGTGGTGTCCCGTACGAACCTGTGAATACAATAGAGGATAACAATGTATATAACATCAGTAATAGATTACTCCTATCCAATGATGGCGGCAGAGAAGTCGTTAAAAGAAGCACACCTATTCATGCTCGACAAGAAGTATGATGAAGCTCTTGACGAACTACTTATTGCCGCTTCCGAAGTCAAGATGACTATAAATGCAATACGCTACATGAAGGAGCAAGAAGATGCCCTACGTAAACAAACCGAGACCGTATAAAAAAGAGTACCAACAACAGTTGGCACGAGATGAACACGGCAACCGCATGGAGCGCCAACGCGCACGGCGTGCGGTAGATAAAACAGGCAAGGATGGCAACCATAACGGCGAGGCCGATGCACGTGAGGGCAAGGATATAGCTCATCGCAAGGCGTTATCTAAGGGCGGCTCTAACAAGGATGGGTACTTTATCCAGTCCGTGAAAGGCAACCGTTCATTCAAACGCAACGCATCCGGTGCTTTGGTATCCGAGGTGAGCAAGCGGGAACGTAGTAAATAGCCATGCTCATCAACATAGTCGACCACAATCCCCACGCTCCAGCGCAATTTGCGTTTAGTGATTTGGGGATAGTCCTGCGTGATATGTTTAAAGAAGCTGGACACCAAGTTACATTGAAGGATAACAAAGCCCCACAGAAAGGCATATCTATTTGCCTAGGGTGGTCGCCTCAGTGGGTTAAAGAGCAAAACTTGGATAGGAAATCTACTATCCTACTGAATGCTGAACAGCTATTCAACGACGGGGCATGGACTGATAACGATGCTTACAAGGAAACTTTTAAGCACTACTTTATCGCTGAGTATCACGAGAAGAACGCGCCTATGGCAGAGGGCCATGCCCTAATCCCAATCGTACCCACCAAGTCGGTGGCTTACAAGACCCCCCAAGCCCCCAAGGATATAGATGTATTGTTCTATGGCTCACCTAATGAGCGTAGGGATAAGATCATCAGCAAGCTAAAAGATAGTGGCATCAATGTAGAGGTAGTCGGTGCTTATGGGAAAGACTTAGCGCCGTACATTGTCAGGTCCAAGATAGTTCTTAATGTACATTTCTATAAGACAGCGCTTTTCCCGATCATCAGGTTTCTCCAGCCCATAGAGCAACGTGTGCCTATTGTGTGCGAGACATCCGAGATGAGTGCCCATAACGACTGGACTAATTCAGGCATTAAGTTCGCAGACTACGACGATATCCCCAACGCTTGCGCTATGCTTTTGAATGACGATAAGGAGCAGCGGCAGAGGGCTATCTCTACGTTGAAGTTTGCCAACCGCATGGACTACAAGCCCCAACTGAACAAGTTGCTTGCTGACTTCATGAAGTGGCGGCACTTCTTTGCTTAGGGAAACTACCTAGAAATTCCAGTCAAAATAATACTTGACAAATGAATTTGTGCCCCGATAATACTTAGACCGTTAGGCGTGAGTGGGTCAAACAGGGGTTTTTGCTTCCCCTTTAACCGCGTCAGTTAGTCGGTGGCGTTTCTCCTTTCTGGTCACAGGATTAACCGGATGGGGGGGTTGCTCCCCCCTTTCGTTACATTAGTTTAAGGATAGTATGGAATTAGTTGATAACACTGCTCTGAAGTTTCATTGCTCACATGATGTGGCAAGGACGATCACGCAGTACATAGATAAAAGTGAGTTGATCGGTGAATCCGAGAACCATGCCGAAGTGCTGGTGTACTGGGGCATCGAAGAAGTTCAGCGCTTGTCACGGATGTTGTCACCAACATTCAAGATACCTTCCCCTATTGAACGCGATTACAACTGGCCCGGAATGTTCCAGCCATTCGATCATCAACGTGACACAGCCCGATTCCTCACGCTACACCGCCGTGCTTTCTGCTTCAATGAAGCTGGTACAGGCAAGACATCCGCAGCGATTTGGGCAGCAGACTACCTTATGAACCAAAGCCTCATCAAACGAGTATTGGTCGTGTGTCCTCTGTCCATCATGCAGAGCGCATGGCAAGCTGATTTGTTCAAGACTGCTATGCACCGCACCTGTGCTATTGCTCACGGCACACGCCGTAACAAAGTAATTCAGGGGGACTATGACTTTGTAGTCATCAACTACGACGGTATGAATTCAGAACGCGCCGCAATCATTGAACGTGACTTTGATCTCATCATCATTGACGAAGCAAACGCATACAAGAACGTGAGCACTGTGCGCTGGCGTACCCTTGCCAAGATCGTCAAGCCATCTACTTACTTGTGGATGATGACAGGCACTCCCGCTTCCCAATCTCCTGAGGATGCGTTTGGTCTTGCTAGACTCATCAACCCCAACGGCGTACCCAAATATAAAACTGCGTGGCGCGATACAGTATTGACTCAGGTGTCCCGCTTCAAATGGGTCCCCAAGCCTACGTCGCGTGATACAGTATTTAAGGCATTGCAGCCCGCTATCCGCTACGAGAAAGACCAATGCCTTGACTTGCCTGAGGTGATGTATCAGACCCGCGAAGTGCCGCTGACTGGACAAGCATCTGCATACTACAAGTCACTACTCAAAGAAATGCAGATCAAAGCTGCTGGCGAGACCATAAGCACAGTCAATGCAGCCGCATCCCTGACCAAGCTACTTCAGTTATCGGGTGGTGCTGTATATACAGACGATGGCAACGTGGTCGAGTTCGATGTATCTCCACGATTGCAGGTTCTCAAAGAGGTGATGGAAGAGGCGCTGCATAAGGTCATCGTGTTCATCCCATACAAGCACACAATCCGATTGGTACAAGACGCACTAACAAAGGATGGTGTATCAACTGAAGTTATATCAGGTGATGTGTCAGCTACCCAACGTACGATGATCTTCAATAAGTTTCAGACTACATCTGAGCCACAAGTTTTATTGATCCAGCCACAAGCAGCATCCCACGGCGTAACGCTGACCGCTGCAAGCATCGTGGTGTTTTGGTCTCCGGTCATGTCTGTAGAGACATACCTACAGTGCATTGCACGTATTGATCGTGTGGGGCAAAAGAACAAGATGACAGTAATCCACCTTCAAGGGTCTGAGGTGGAACGGCGTATGTATACCATGTTGCAAAACAAGGTGGACCTACACGAGAAGTTAGTAGACCTGTATCGTGATGAATTAGAAGGAGATAGCAATGGATGATGTAGAACCGTTAGTAGAAACCTATTTGACGCTTCGTAGAGAACGTGAGATGCTAAGCAGACAAGATAAGTTGCTTAAAGAAGATATGGAAAAACTTGAATCCGCAATGTTGGCGATCTGTAACGCAACAAATATGAACGGCTTCAAGACAAGACTTGGCACTGTTACCCGCAAGGTCAAGGAACGCTACGTTTGCTCTGATTGGGATAACTTCAAGAAGTTTATTGAGACTGAGGGATCAGTTGATTTACTCTCGAAGACTATCCATCAAAGCAACTTCAAAGAATTTATGTCTGAGCGTATGGGCGATGGCCTACCGCCCGGTATAAATGCCTTACGTGAGTACGATATTGTCGTGCTTAAGGCCTCTTCAACCAGTGAAACTTTAGTTTAGGAAAATTCAAAATGAGTAACGAACTCGCAAACATCCTCGGATCATCTGACCTTATCGACCTTGGTCTTGATGAAGATACCCTTGCCGTAGCCGGTGGCGCTACAAAAGGCAACAAGCGCATCTCTATTGAGGGGCGTGTCTTTCGCAAGATCGTTGGCGGTAAAGAACAGAGTGTCAACACAGACAACTCTATGAACGTAATCATCGTCAAGATGGCGCACGAGGCATCACGGACGTATTACAACCAAACGTACAAGAAGGGCATTAAGTTGTCCCCTGCTTGCTGGTCTAATGACTCAAAGGTTCCTGACCCTGAGGTTAAATCTCCTTGCGCCCCATCATGCGCAGAGTGCCCATTCTCGGTGAAGGGTTCCGGTCAAGGCGGTACAGGTTCAGCTTGCCGTCTGTCATGGCGTCTTGCAGTGGTGTTGCCTAGCGACCCATCAGGCGATGTGTATCAGTTGGTGCTCCCAGCTACCAGCGCGTTCGGTAAAGAAGACAATGGTCGCTGGCCTTTCCGCCCTTACGTGCAGATGCTGGCTAATAACAATGTCTCGGCAGGGCGTGTTATCACCAAGATGCAGTTCGACATTAACTCTCCAGTACCACGCTTGTTGTTCTCGCCAGTCAGTGCAGTGCCCTCTGATATCCGTGAAACCATTGCCCGCCAAGGCAAGACTCTTGCGGCAGAGAATGCAGTTAAGTTGACTGTGTACAAGACCGATGAGGAAGCTGCTCCTGAGGCAATGCCTGAGCCGGTTAAGCAAGCTTCTCGCAAGGCTACCGCTGAGACTGTGGATGACGTTAGCGATATCGTCAAGAAGTGGGCTAAGAAGTAATGTCCCGTCCGTATAGCCCCGCGCTTTTAGAGCGCATTAACCAAGACGATGGCAAGTACAGCCTCGGCATTGATCTAGCAAAGCACTGCGTAGCCGCAGGACTCAATGCTACTTACATTGCCGCGATTCTTGAGACTAGCCGTGTGAGTATCCATTCTTGGTTTAGAGGTGGGGCTATACGCCATAGAACCCGCCCCAAGGTGGAAGTTTTAATTGAAATACTAGAGGAGGATATGGAACGTGGCCTACTGCCTGTCAGTGGTCATGTACAAGCAAAAGCATATGCAGAGGGCATTCTTGGTCGCCCTTTGGATAGCAAGTCGCTTAAAGCGTCGGACTAAGTAGTCCGTGTTTTATGGGCGGGGCTGGCCCCCGCCTTTTTTGTCTCTGCGATCATGAACAACCAATTTTTTGAAAAGATTTTCCCTACGCAGGGGTATATGTGCGTCGCTGGTATAACACCTGAGGGCGTCATAAAACCAAGATTTGCTACTGACACAGATGAGGCACTGAAGATAGCGCAAGACTTCATCAATCAGAAAGTAAATGTTTACTTCACGCCCGGTACGTTTGAGGGTATGAGCCGTAAACAAATAAACAGTGTATTCGTCAAATCGTTTTTTCTCGATATTGACGTGATGCATGGTAAGGCCAAGTACGATACTAAGGAGCAAGCAGTAGAAGAACTGCAACGTTTCTGTGCTGAAATAAATTGGCCCCAGCCAGTAATGCTTGACTCCGGTGGTGGCATCCATGCCTACTGGATATTTGACGAAGAGTTACCCAGCGACATTTGGGTAGGCTATGCAAACAAGTTCAAGCAGCTATGCCTTGACCACAACCTCATCATTGATGAGGCAATACCAGCGGACTCGGCGCGATTGATGCGCATCCCCGGTACAAGTAATTACCGATACGATCCTCCTTCACCCTCGGTACTTCTTACCGATGTGTTCACTTACCCACTGGATCAGCTACTTGGCGCGTTGGGTGAAGTAGAAGAAGCCTTTGATTTACGTAAGGTGGAGAAGGGGCTTGATGAGGATACTCAGGCAATTTACGACAAACTAAACGGCAACTTTGAATATGACTTTCAAACCATTGCATACAAGAGTGCGATAGAAGGGACAGGCTGTGCGCAGATCAAATACTTACTCACCTCAGACGATTGTCCGGAGCCACTGTGGTACGCTGGAATATCTGTCGCCACTAGGTGTCGTGATGGCGCTACTGCCATACACGATATGTCCAGTCACGATAGCAGATACGACCACAAAAATACAGAGAGTAAAGCCGCCCAGTCCTTATCCAGCGCAAAGTGGGCACATAGCTGTGAAGCGTTCGAAAGAGAAAACCGAGAAGGATGCGCGGGATGCCCGCACAGAAACTCATTTGGCAAAAGGGGGCCTATTGAGCTTGGTCGAGTCCTCAAGTCCGCTGATATCGTTGCTGGAGACGGACAAGCCGAAGAGGAAGCGGAGTCAGTACGGCCCAGTGCGCCAGCCCAAAAGTACGTAGCGTTCCCTGACTTCCTATATCCCTATTCACGTGGAGCCAACGGAGGCATTTACTACACGCCACCGCCACGATCTACCAAGAAAGGGATGGTGCAAGACTCTGATGAATTACTTTTACATTTTACGGTTTACCCCGTCCAACGACTAAAGAGCCCACATGATGGTGAGTGCTTGCTTATACGAGTAGAACTCCCTCACGACGGTACACACGAGTTCATGATGCCCCTGCGTTATGTAGCTGCGATAGACAAATTAAAAGAGATACTTACCAACAATAGCGTGACCTTTGAGCCTTCAAGTGCGCCCCGAATCGCAAGCTACTTGATGAAGTGGTCTACATTTTTAACCAATACTAAGAGAGCAGATGTTATGAGAATTCAACAAGGATGGACTTCAGATTCCCACGAGTCATTTGTGCTGGGCACAGACGAGTACATGGCAAACGGAGATGTACGGCACTGCCCACCCTCCGCTATATCTAAGAACGTGGTCAGGCATATTAAGCAGGGCGGTACGCTGGATGGTTGGAAAGCGTCCATGAAAATGTTCAACGACCCCGGCTATGAGTGGCACGCCTTTACGGTGCTTTGCGGGTTTGCTTGCCCCCTCATTGAGTTTACCAATGTCAACGGCGTGATCTTCTCCCTGTACGGCAAGTCAGGTTTTGGTAAGACTGGCGCGTTGTATGGTGCGCTGAGTATTTGGGGACACCCTGAGAACCTGTCGGTGTTTGATGGTACGCAGAACGCACTGATTAACCGGATGATTACCTGCAAGAACATTACCTACGGATTGGATGAGCAGTCAAACTCAGATGGAAAGACAGTTTCCCACGTGGCCTACAACATATCGTCGGGTCAACCCAAGCTGCGGATGATGTCCTCTGCCAACCAAGAACGTGAGACAAGCTACATTACCCGCCTCATTGCCATCATCACCACCAATACCCGACTGCGCGAGTTGATGTCCACATACAAGGGCGACACCAATGCAGAAGAGATGCGTATCCTTGAGCCGACTATCAATAAGCCAATGGTTCCGGGCTACGAGTTGACCGATGAGCGTGGACTTATGATGTTTGAAACTCTTAAGACAAACTATGGTCATGCTGGTCCGCTCTATATCCCTGAATTGTTTAAGATTGGTATACCTGAACTCAAGCGCCGCCTAAAGACTGAGTACCTTGCCGTAGGTGAGGAGTACACAAAGAACGCAGAGTACCGCTTCCTGTCTAACCTGATCTCATCTACCAAGGCTGCTGGCAAGATTACCAACAATATGGGCCTGACTGAGTTTGACCTTGACCGTATCTTCTCCGTTGTAGGCGGCGGCTTCATGCGGCTGATCGAAGGTAAGACTGAGGACGATAACTCCAAGGCTGAAAGCGTACTGGGTGATTTCATCAACAAGAACATTCAGAATGCATTGGTGTTCCGTGATGGGCGTCATGTCATGGAGCCACGTAATGCCTTGAACATCACCGCTGATGTAGACGAGGGCGTGATATGGCTGTCTACCAGCGCAGTCAAGGAGTATCTCAAGCTGCATAAGCTGAGTCCCACGTGGTTTGAGAACGAGTTGGAGAAGCGAGGCATCCTCAAAGAGAAATCCCGCAAGCAGATGGCAGCGGGGTGGAAGGCAGCATTTGGGTCAACCAATGTGCAAGCTTACAAGGTGGTCATGGATGTAAGTCAAATCTTCAAAGATGAGCAAGCAGATACCGATACAGCCGCCGAATGAGCCTGAGTGGATATTCCCCTTCCACGTGCTTGGTGTGGGGGATAGCTTCTTTGTGCCTACAATGCGCCCTGCCTACATGATGTTTATCTTGGACACCACATCCAAGAAAGCAGGTGTTAGGGTAAAGACTTTTACGACAACCAAGGACGGGGTCCTTGGCGTCAGGGCGTGGCGTATGCGTTAGGGGTTTACATCGTAGAGCTTGAATGTCTCTATGATGCGCTGCTTGGTCATATTCTGCATAGCTACGATATTGTCAATCATCTCTTTACGCTCTTTAGGAGTCAAATTAGGCATCTTGCGATAGTCATTAGCTTCTTTACGCAGCTTCTGTAACTCGCCACCTACGAGGTGGTTAAACTCTTTTACGAGGTACTCATCCATCGGGTTAGCTGCTGTGTAGTCAGCATACTTTTCAGGATTAGACTTGAACATATTTAGCTTGCGTTCTTTCTCTTTTACCTGCGTCTCCACAGTAGAGAACTGACGAGCATCAAAGTTAGAAGGCGCACCAAAGAAGCTATCAAACAAGACCGTGTCAGTCTTAGGATTAAATGCCTTCTCCCCCGCACCAAGCAGCAGCATATTCTGACCTGTCTGTGCCACACGTGATAGTCCGTCAATATAACTATTGGCGAAGAAGTACATCGTATTCGGGCTTACATCCACAGCCCCATTGGTGACATCTGCCAATGTACGTGCCGCAGACTTGTACAACTCAGGGATGTTATCCCCACCAGTGTAAGCATCGCCTACACGAGACTGACGGTTGTTATAAATCTCACGGCCCAATGCATCCATATTCATTTGCCACTCTAAGAACGGACGAGCCGCAGATGGCAGCGCCGAGTCCATGAGGAACGCTGGGAAGTTATCCAGCATATTGATACGCGATATAGGTAGGGGCAAGAATGAATCTAGGCCAATCGACACGATGTTAGACATCCCATCTTTCAATGAGGCATTGCCTGTCGCCATACCCATGACTTGCCCGCCCGCTGCGGCAAATGCTCCCAAGCCGTAACCCCAAGGAATTTGTATCGGGTTTTCCATGCCGGGGATAAAGAACCGAGCGTAGCGTGACCAGCGGTTGATATCATCTGTAGCAGTGCGGTTGCGCCCGTAGTCATCGTCATCTGACAAAGCCATAGACATCAGGTACATAGCCGCACCAAACCCAGCCAATGCCATAGTCATTGCTTGAGCGTTCTTACCCTGCTTCTCATGGCTCTTACGGAACTCCTCTACAGCCTTCTTATCTTTACGAACTTCAGGCGGTAAATCAGCAATTGCCGCATCGGTGCTGCGTAGCATAGGTCCAAGGGTCTCAATGGCGCGAAGGGCTCCGGTTGCCGCTGGACGGAAGAACATAAAGAACGCTCCTGCGCCCCGACCCCACTCACCAGACTGTTCAAAGTTGGCAAGGTTTTTAACGTAGGCTGCTGCGCGTGTTTGAGCTGCTTCTGGAGATAGTTTCTCTTCAGCAATCATTTTGTTACGAGTAACTCGATAGGCCGCAGTACGACTGGACAATTCAAACATATCGGTATAAGCATCAAAGAATTTACTCATGCCATCAAGGGCCTTCTTTGGATTGCTTGAGTTGATATCGCGTTGAAGTGATTTGAACGTACCTTTGGTGGAGACGCCTTGGAGGTAAGACACCATGCCCCCTGCCTTTATGTACTCCATAGCGTCTTGGGCAAAGCCAGACTTATCCTTGGCAATGTAAGCTTTAAGCTCATCCATCTTGCCTTCGTTGTACAGCCTAGCAATATTCCATGTTTTCCACATACCGCCGTTGACTACTTGTGAAGCCACTGCACCAATATACTGGGCCGCAGTTGCCTTATCCATTTCAGTACCAATCGCAAATGCATTGGTTAGTGCGTCTCGGAAGTAGTTCATCGGCGCAAACGCAATGTTGTACCGAGTATGGAACTGTCCAATACCGCTTGTAACCTGATTGAGCATATCAATCAGCGGGTTTGACTGCTGGTAGGTACGACGGATAGCGTTACGCTGGTTCTCATCGCGTACTTGCAGGATGTCAATACTACCGTCTTCGTTGTAGTGGAAGATAGTGGTTTCACCCTTGAGCGAACTCAAATCAATCTTGTCCCGATCTGCAAACGGAATTGACTTGCCATCCAGTCCGGGTAGCTTATTGATATCACCGATCAGCAAGCCCTGCTTAATTGCATTCTTGATAGACAGCGTGAGGTCTTTACGTCCAGCGCGCATTGCAGCGCGTGTGGCATCGCTCATTACTTGAGTAAGCGAGTTGTCTGACCATGACTCACGACCCTCAAACGAGGCTTGGTAATCCTGCAATTTATCGGCAAATGTTTTTCTTGTTTTGAGAACATCAAAGTCAAGCATCCCGTCCTGTGCACCAGCAACTTCCTTACCTTTGAATGGGATGTAGTTTTGCCAGTTGTAAAAGTCCACGCGACTCTGAACAGGGGCCGACCAATAGTTAGCCATCTGGTTCAGGGTCTTCGTAGCATCGTTCAATTGCCGCATTGCAGCAATTACTTTTTCTGCCTGTGCTTTGGCAGGGTCACTATCAAACTTATCCTTGATAGCCTTAACTTCTGTAGGAGACAACTCTCCTATGACGTTGTACTCAGTAGAGTTTACGTCTGTGGATTTGTATCCAGCGGGGCTGACACCAGCGGGGTCAACATAACTTTTTACTACGCCATCTAACGCAGTGCGTAATGTCTTTAGTTGCTTAGGAGTCAATGTCCCTGAATCCACCGCCGAAATAGCTTGTTCACGGAAATCTGATGGGGCAATAGTCTGGTTACCGATCTTGACGGGCGTAGTGCTCAGTGGCACATTCAATAGATATTTAATTGCCCGACGTTCTGGCTCATGCAACGCCATGAAGTATGTATGTAACCTAGCAAGGGCTTTTTGCGAGTCAATAGCAGATGCTTTCATGTATTCGCCCAATGCATTTTGCATTTCAGAGGCTGGGCGTTCTACATGAGTTAGGTACAGATCACGTGCCTTACCGATAGACAATGTAATCTGTGTGTATATGTTATTTAGCGTTGGGCCAGCGTCAATCGTTTTCTTGGCGCGTTGCAATGCATCCTCCCATACCTTGATGGGGTAGCGGCTATTGGCAAATACGGTAGCCAGCCGACGCAGGCCGGGTGTGCTAGTAAGAGTCTTACGCACATTACCTACGGTGTTTTCTGTAGGTAGCTTCGCTTCTTGCTCTTGCTCAATCTGTTCTGGACTACGCGGACCAGCAGGACTCTTAGGCGCTTTGGTTGTCTTAGCCGTACCTTTGGATGGTAGCTGCGCACCAATGCCTTCTCTGCCAGCTAATCTCTGAATACCGCCCTCAGGGGCAGCAAGAATATCTTGGAGCATAGCCGCTGCTTCAAGAAGCAGATTGCCTTTATAGCCGGGCTCTTGTAGCGTACCACGTACTAAATTGGTAACGCCCTTCTCCGCGACAAGCTCTCCTTTTATTGGCGGAATAACAGCGTCTTTTTTCTCTTCTGCTGTGTCAAACAACGCCGCAGGGTTTAATGCTTCTTGTGAGGCCTCAGCTTTTTTCTCTTGTATAGCATCAGCTAGAGTTTTCTCACCTTCAGGCACTTCCTCTGGAATAAGCTTTTTACTCTTTATCTCAGCTTCTGCTCTTTGACTTACGTCTTCTTTTTTTGTTTTACCCCGCAGAACATTAGTTTTTTCTGTAGTTAGTA
>Ga0209296_1001739_pt1 | contig 16226 bp, 13 predicted proteins | sample S_130206_EF_Meta_FD_187319 | JGI IMG/M metagenome (GOLD analysis project Ga0209296, IMG submission 187319) | Freshwater microbial communities from Lake Simoncouche, Canada to study carbon cycling - S_130206_EF_MetaG (SPAdes) (version 2) | ecosystem: Environmental > Aquatic > Freshwater > Lake ...
CTTTCTGTTCGATGACGGCGCAGGCGAGCGCCGGATCCATGTTCCAGCTCCGCTCTTCGGAATCGATGAAGACGGGCTTGGCCCCGAGATAGGTGATGGGCGCGGCGGAAGCGACGAAGGTCAACGACGAGCACAGGACTTCATCACCAGGCCCGACGCCCGCGAGACGGAGGGCAAGATGGAGGGCTGCGGTACCCGAAGAGACCGCGACCGCATGTTTAGAGCCGACGAGGATCGCAAAATCTTCTTCGAAGGCATCGAGATTGGGCCCGGCCGGAGCGATCCAATTGGATTGGAAAGCTTCTAGGACGAGTTCGATTTCGGCGGAGCCTATGTCGGGAGGAGAGAGGTAAAGGCGGGGGAGAGGCATTGGGTTTAAAAGTGCAAAGGTGCAAATCGGAGCAGAGCTCCTGTGCAAAGGTGCAAAAGTGAATGCAGATACTACTTAGCGAATCTTGGGTGCTAAATGACTACTGAAGTAATTGTGCAGGTCTTGCGGTTCTTAAATCTGCATCAATGACAACATTCACAAAGTTCGAGGAAATAGAGGCCTGGAAGACGGCTGAGTCCATCGTCGTGCAATCCTATAGCCTATTGAAAGACGGTCCGGGTTCGCGAGACTGGGCCCTCAAGGATCAGATCCAGCGCGCATCTGTTTCTATCATGTGCAATATATCGGAGGGTTTCGAGAGCCGGTCTGACCGCACTTTCTATGATATGCTGCGACGCGCCAAAGGGTCGTGCGGCGAAGTCCGCACCTTGTCCTATGTAGCCGCCAAGATTGGGCATATCCCGCTCGAAAAGTACGAGTCCTTAAGGCCGCTTTGCATTAAATGCTCCTCGCAGATTCAAGGATTGATGACCCATCTCGAGTCTACCAGGCCCGAAGTGCCGAGTCGTAAAAGATGGTGAGCTTGATTTGCCTTCACTTTTGCACCTTTGCACAAGCCGCAGGCGAGTTGCACTTTTGCACTTACACCCGGAGTGCTACCTCCACCGTTGGTCCCCAAACACTCCGAGCGGGGCGAGCGCTTCCCATAACGTCCTATTCGCAGGATCCGCAATCAATTCCTCGACCCTCTGGCCGCTGGATATCCGAATAAACATCTGCTCATTCTTCTGATTAATTCCATACGCCCGAATATCTTTCCAGACGAGGGGCAGGCGTTCGAGGCGGCCGATGAGTCCATTGCGCCAACCAGCCTGCTGATCTTCGTAACGATTGGGTTCGCCGTTCACGAGATGCCAGAAGGCGACGTTCTGCTTGCCGCCATTAGGCACGATATATTGGCCGAGCTCGTAAGGCAGGAGCTCGCGCTCACCTACCCTGCCTGGCACGGCGTATAATCGCTCGGTGCGCACGCAGCCATTATTCACCCAGCAGGAATCCGGATTATGCGAACCGGCATCGACGACCGATACTTTGCCAGGCTCCCAATAGGCGACATACACGAGGATCTGTGCGCCGTTGCGCGTATAAAGAATCTGTTTCGCTTGGCTGAAATTGAGGATGCCCTGGGCGCTGGCCAGCGCGGCCGATGAACCGGCGATGGGGATTTCCCGTCGCATCCAGCCCAGGACTTCGGGCAAAGCCGCCCCAAGCTCGCCGGTAAAACCCCGCGGGCGCGCGGGCGCGAACTCGGAAAGGAGCACGAGGGCGAGCAGGCCGGCGAGCATAATGCCGCCGAAGATGAGCAGGGCTTTCCGCATATCAGAGAATCCGAGCCGGGATACCGACGACGGTGACTCCGGCGGGGACATCCCTGACGACGACAGCGCCCGCACCGACAATGGCGCGGCTGCCGACCGTCTTGCCGGGAATAATACTGGCTCGGCTCCCCATGAACACGCGATCGGCCACGCGCACGTGGCCGGTGATATCACACTGGGCGCTGAGCGAGGTCCAAGGTCCGAGCGTGGCGTCATGACCGATGGTGCAGTTGAGATTCACCATCGCGAAATCGCCGATCTCGATATCTACCGAAAGAATGGCTCCCGGGCAGATGACCACACCCTTTCCGAGCTTCACGCGGGCGCCGAGATGGGCCTGCGGATGGACGAAGGTCAGGAATTCCGCGCCGGCAGCGACGAGCGGGGCGACGAGCTTCTCCTTGAGCGGGGGCATGCCGAGGCCAGCGAGGTAGACGTTATCGGCCGACGGCTTATGACCGGCGAGCGGAGATACCGGCGCGAAGCGACCGAATGCGGCGAGCGCGTCCGCGTTGTCGTCCAGGAAGCCAGCCAAGATCCAGGTCCGGCCACAGTCCGGATGCTGGCTGGCCCAGACGTAGAGTTCGCGGCCGAAACCGCCGGCGCCGACGATCAGGAGTTTTTTCATGAGAGGGAGGAGTTAAGATTAAGGATGTCCGCGACGGTGCGACAGGCCCGGACCTGCGCTCCGGTGATCTCGCGTTCATACACGTGCTCGAAGTGCGAGACGACCAGAAGGATCGCGAGCGAGTCCCACTGGGGTAAGGAGGCGAGGACGGTGGCTTCGTCGGCGTGCGCGAGCGCATCGACATCAGCCCGCAGTGCGGCCAGCTGTTCGGAGCGTGTCATCGGGGGAGGGTCTGGATGGGCGCGACGATGAGTGGGCCGATTTCGCCGGCAAAAGCGCCCCAGGAGAGACCGACGCCGAAGCCGCACCCGACGACCTTGAGCGGGCCGGCTTCGAGTCGGTCGGCGAGGCCGTGGATCAGGGCGCAAGGAATCGAGGCGGAACTCTGGTTGCCGAAATGTTCGACGATCGACATCGGAGTCTGGGCTTCGGTGAAGCCGGTCTTTTTCGCGAGGGTCGAAAGGATGAAGCGGTTGGCCTGGTGCAGGACCAGCGCGTCGGTTGTGGCTGGGACATAACCCGCGTGGCGCATCACGGACTCGATCGCACTAGGCACCTCGCGGAGGGTGAAGCTAAAGACGTCGGCACCATTCATGACGAGATTGGCGTCATGGGTGCGGTTGCCTTCGGCATCCGTGCGTTCGTTCAATGAGCCTGCGGGGTGACGTGCCCCACCCTGCCGGACGATGATGGCTTCGGCGCCGGACCCATCAGCTCCGAGGACGAAGTGCAGCGGCGCGGAACGGCCGGTCTTCTCGACCAGGGTCGCCGAGCCAGCATCGCCGAATAGAGGATCCGTCGAGCGATCGCCCGGATTCGTGAGTCGGCTGAGCGTATCGCCGGCGCAGAGCAGGACGCGCGCGGCGCCGCCATGCGCACAAAGTAATGCGGCCTGGTGTAGGCCAGTGACCCAACCGGAACAGCCCATCGAAAGGTCATAGGCCGGGGCAGATTTGCTCAGGCCGAGACGACCGTGCAGCAACGAAGCGTTGTTTGGCTGAAAATGGTCCGGGGTCTGGGTGACGAAGATGACCGCATCGATGGACGTCGCGTCGAGGCCCATCTCGGAGAGCAGGCGTTCCGCTGCGTCCGCACAGAGATCCAGGGCCGTGATGCCCGCGGCGGCCACGCGACGCTCGCGGAGGCCGATGGTCTTGGCGGTGCGTTCCAGCGCGGCGCGGTCCACGCCCGCGGCCAGTCCGTCCGCGATAAAATCGCGCACGACCGAACCCGTCGTCACGGCGAGGCCCGCGAGGCGGATATTGGAGAGAGAGGAGTGCATGGGATTGGAGGGCTAGAGGGCCGGAGGGATACGAAGAGAGAGGCAGTGCAAAGGTGCAAATCGGAGCGGTGCTCCTGTGCAAATGTGCAAAGGTGTTTTTTAAGAGCTAGGGCTTGGGCTAGGGCTGGGGCTAGAAGAGGCGGAGGCGGGTTAATCGGGCTTATAGGGCGTGACGTAGTCTCGCTCCTACCTTGCGGCCACCGTTTGGCGGCCTGGCCCAAGCCCTAGCCCTGGCTCTGATGTGTCTTCACTTTTGCACCTTTGCACAAGCCGAAGGCGGGTTGCACTTTTGCACTTAAGAGGGCCTTTAGTCATGCGCTCTCAGCGCCCGGCAAACTGCCTGATCCAAGACTCTAGACACAGAATCCCGAGCAGGGGGTAAGCGGCGTCGATTTCGCCGCGCTTATCGGCTTCGAGCAAGGCGATCGCGCCAGAGCCTGAGAAGAGTCCTGTCGCGTCCAGGCGCCCGGAGTCGGCAAGTTCGCGGAGACGGGCGCCATAGGCTCCATGGATGAGCTGGCGCAACGGCAGGCCGAAGCCGGACTTGGGTCGGGTAATAATCTCATCAGGCAGCACGCCGCGCATGGCCTGACGGAGCACGAATTTGGTCTCGCGGCCCTGAGTCTTGAGGCCGTCAGGTAGGCGCTCGGAGAAGGAGATGAGGTCCGGGTCGAGGAATGGCACGCGGACTTCGACGCCATGGGCCATGGCCATCTTGTCGGTGTAGTTGAGGTTATGGTCCGCCAAGAAGTGGGAGCGCTCGAGGTGGAGCATCTGGTTGAGGCGGCTGACGCCGGAGGGCAAACCGTCGAGCGAGCGCAGCAGCAGGTCCACCGGCCGATGGCTTCCCATGCTCTCGCGCATCAGCGGGCTCAGCGCAGGGGATAACGACTCCTGTCCGATCCAGAGGAAGTAGCTGGCGAGGCGTTCGGCTGGCACCGCATCAGCATAGCGAAAGAGCTTGGCGAGGCGGCGACTGAGCGGAATAGCCGTGGAGGTAGAAGCGAACCCACGCCGGAGGAGGGCCCGCACAGAGGTCGGCGCCCAACCCCAGTAGCGTTCGGAGCGCAGCGCTAAATGCCGACGGTAACCAGTAAAGAGGTCATCCCCACCCGCGCCGGAGAGGAGTACCTTGACCCCTTGGCGGCTCGCGTGACGGCAGATGGCCTGCGCGGCGAAGGCGGCAACGTCGGGCGTAGGCTCGTCGAGCATCCAGACGAGCGCGTCGATATCGTCGACCGCCCGGGCGTCGAAATCAGCCACCTGCAAAGGAGTCCCAAGGGTCGCGCTCATGCGCTGCGCAAACGGGAAATCTTCCGCGAAGCCCTCGGCGGAAAGCCCCTTCAGTTCCGTAGCACCGATGGTGTAGCAAGGGTACCGTTCCGGATTCCCAAGCGCCTTCACGGCATAGTGCGCGATGGCCGAGGAATCGAGTCCGCCGGACAGGAATCCGCCCAGCGGGACATCGGAGACGAGCTGGCGGCGCACCGCTTGGCCGAGGTAGTGGCGACACGCTTCGACGGCGTCCTTCTCCTTGAACGGCTGGATCTCCTGCGAGAAGTGCGCGGGGACGAAACTGGCGGTACGGACCTCGCCGTCGGCGCGCCATTCGGCAAACGTGCCAGGCAGCAATTTGCGGACGCCTTTCGCCGGCGTGAGTTCGCCCGGCGCGTAGAGGAGCGTGAGGTAGGCCGAGACCGCTTCCGGATCGAGGCTCCAGTCGACCCCAGGAATACCTTTCAGCGACTTGAGTTCCGAAGCGAAGACCCGGCCCTCGGGAGTCGCCGCCCAATAGAGCGGCTTCACGCCGGCCGCATCGCGTGCGAGCAAGAGCCTCTGCTCGGCTGGAACCCACGCGGCGAAGGCGAAGATGCCGTTCAGCCAAGGCAGGCAGTCGGTGCCATAGCACGCGAGGAGATTGGCCAGCACTTCGGTATCGCTGTCGCCACGGAAGACGATGCCGCGCCGCTCTAGGCGGACCCGCAACTCGCGATAGTTGTAGATCTCGCCGTTGAAGCTCAGCACCACGCGCCCCGAGGCGTCCGTCATCGGCTGCGCACCGGTCGGAGAAAGATCGAGGATCGCAAGGCGGACGTGCGCCAAGCCGGCCTGCGCGTCATGCCATTCGCCAGAGCCGTCGGGCCCGCGATGGCCTTGGGCGCGGTTCATCCGTCCGAGCAAGGCAGGCTCGAAGCGACCGACATATCCGGCGATACCACACATGGTCAGCGACGCGGAGCGCCCTCCGCGTAGATCCGCAACGTCGCGCGGGCCAAGGCTTCCCAGTCATGGGCACGGTGCGCGTGGGCCTGACCCACAAGCCCCTGGGCACGGGCCGCCTTCCGATTGGCCAGCAACGGCGCCACGGCCGCGGCGAGCGCGACGGCACCCTGCTCGCACTGGACGAGCGCACCAGTGGCCGCGGCTTCGGTCATATAGCAGCCGCGCGTGGCCACGACCGGCAGGCCGGCCGACATCGCCTCAAGGATAGCAAGGGCCATGCCCTCGGATTCGGAAGCATGGACAAAGACATCCGCCGCCGCATAGGCCGCGGCCTTGGCGGCTTCGTCCAAGAATCCAAGCCAGTGCACGCGCGCGGCACACCCGCACTCGCGCACAATACGGAAGAGGACCTCGCCATAGTCCGATTCGATCTTAGGCGAACCCGCGATGAAGAGATGCGGCGCAGAAGCGCCTAGTAGGCTGAGTGCCTGGATGATGTCTTCGAGGCGCTTCTTGGACGTAATCCGGCCGACGAAGAGCATGACGCGATCCGCGGCGTCCAAGCCATGCTGGCGGCGCAACGCGAGACCCTGCTCCGTCGAGGCGACGGTGACGGGCCGGATGCCGTTAGGCACGACGTGAATAGGAGCGGTCAAGCCCAACGAGAGGAGTTGATTCCGCTCGAGCGGCGTGAGCGCGAAGACGCCGGCGGAGCGATTGAGGTTCGGGCGACTGAAGGCACGGATGTAGAGACGCTTCTTCAGCGACTTCGGGCTCCAATCTGAGAAGAGCGCGGGGTCGAGCGCGCCATGTGGGTGATAGAAGGCCTTGAGTCCGTGCTCCGCAGCGGCGGCACCGACCTGCAGGTTGAGCGGATTGAAGGTATTGTGCGCGTGGAGGATTGCCGTCTTCGGCAAGGTCGCGATCTCCTGCTTCAGCCGGAACGACCGGGCCAGTCCCAGCAAGGGGTTCGAGGCGAAGTAGCGAATCGGCAGTTCGTCGAAGAACTCCGTCGACCCGGCGCGCAGCGCGTTGGGCGTCCAGATCTCGACATCCGCTCCCAGGCGCCGCTGCGCGGAAGCCAGCTCGAACACCATTTTTTGCACACCTCCGGCATAAGCACCGGGAAGGCATTCATAGACGAGGTGACGAATCATGGGTGAAGACAGTGCAAAGGTGCAAATCGGAGCAGAGCTCCTGTGCAAAAGTGCAAAAGTGGGTTACAAGTTAGGGGTAGGGGTAGGGGTAGGAAAACTTTTAAGGCATCTCGAGGTAAGGACGTGACCACTATCGCGTCCGCCCTGGTATCTGACGGATGCGATGTCATCGCATCCCTACCTAAGGCCATCACTACCCCGATACTCCATACTCAATACTCGATACTCTTTCGCCACATTTGCACCTTTGCACAGGCCGCAGGCCGGTTTGCACTTTTGCACCTACTGGAGTTGTCGCACCGCAATCTCCTCTTCCTCCACCCCGGCCAAAGGATCGGCGGCGGGACGGTCGAGGGATTTCTTGGCGAAACCAGGGATCATATGGAAGATGAGCGCGAACAACATCGGCATGTTATGGACGATGGTAAAGACGAAGATGGAAAGCAGGCCGTCGCGGAAGGTCTGCACGAGGGCCATGAAGACCACGAGGTAGACGTAGCGGCTCAGCCGTTGCATCGGACCAGCGGCCGCCTGCAGACAATACGCGGTCAGCAAGTAACCCGCTAGTGCCGGAATGAAGAAGAAACCGGGGTACCCGAAGTTGAGGTAAGACTCTCCGAGGTAAGTGGTGATACGTCCTTCCACGGCATAGTTTCGTCCCGACGTGGAAATTTCCTGGATATGGTCCGCCAGGCCGGGCTTTCCCGACCACCACACCCGCGGGATCGGCAGGGTGATGATGGCGACATAAGTCGAACCCCAGAACTTGCGGTCGTTGGTGTCGGCCAGCGACAGCGTGCCGGCATACTGGTCGAGAAAATCTTCGCTCGTCGCGGCGTCTTTGTCCTTATCCTTCGAGCTAAAGGTGAAGGATTCGGTGAATTGAGCGATGGCCTCCTGCGTGTCGCCAAACTGGAGGGCCTGGCCGATGTATTTCAGCCGGGGAAAGATGAGGGCGACGAAGATGGCCCCGATGACGATCGGCCAGGTCGGCCAGCGGCGGCGGGTGATCTGCAGATAATAAGCCGCAAAGAACAAGAGCGGCAGGATGAGCATGAACCGGTGGTAGCCCTGCAGGGCGACGATCCCGAGGAAGAAGGCGATCAGGATCGTCAAATACCAACGGAGGCCGAAGGCGAAGACGAGGAGCCCGAGGGCTCCGATCGGCCACATGGAGACGACCTGGGTATAGTTGACGGCTCCACTATCTTCCGCGAATTGGATCCCGCCCGTCTTGATCGCGATAAGGACGTAGGCTCCGAGGGGGAGGCAGAGGATACCGATGGTCCGAGCGATGTTCGGATTCATCACACGGCGCACGACAGGTCGCTCGGCCTTGGCCTCAAAGCGCAGGTGGGCCCAGAGAGACGCGAAGGCGAAGATCGCGAGGGCCACGTCCGCCCAGAGCATCGCGCGGTTGATCTCGTCGATCGTAATCGGCTCCGCATTCGCTTGCCCGGTATACATCAAGGGCGCGCCTGTATAGATTTTGAAGGCCCGATAACTGAAGCTATAGAGGTGGAAGAGTAAGTAGGCCGTCAGCGGATGCCAGAACGTCAGCCGCCGGAACATGAAGATGACGACCGTAGTGACGACGAGGACGTCGAGGAGGAGATAGGGGAGGATGGGATCCACGTTAACGAGAGTATGGAGTATCGAGTATGGAGTATGGACGATACAGGGAGGCCGGGGGGACTAACTAGAAGGGCTAGAGGACGAGAGGCAGTGCAAAGGTGCAAACCGGAGCAGAGCTCCTGTGCAAATGTGCAAAAGTGAGATTTAGTTAGGCTTTAGGTAGGGCTGACCATCCTTGGTCGGCCGTGTCTTAAGGTAGGGACGTGATCACTATCGCGTCCGCCCTAGATCCCAGCGGATGCGATGTCATCGCATCCCTACCGGCTGACCGCGGGCGGTCAGCCCTACCCATTATAGCCGCGGGAACCTGGAGCCGGCTGCCGAAGGCTGAACGGCCGGCACCCGAAGGGCTGATGCCCCGGTGGCCGTCACCTGTCACCCGAACGAGTCTTGGCTTTTGTTACGTTCCCAACCGCCAACCGCTAACCGGCAACACCTTACATTTGCACCTTTGCACAGGCCGAAGGCCGATTGGCACTTTTGCACTGTAGGACAGCACGTGGTGCTGTCCCTACCTCATCTTCTTCATCCTCTCTCCGCTGACGGAAGACACGAAGGTGACGCGGGTCGGAATCTTATGGCGAGCGAGGCGTTCGCGGCAGGCGGTGCGGATGGCCGAGCGTAACGTTTCCTGGTCGGTATCCTGGCTGACGACGTCGACGACGACGGTCTGGCCGGTGAGTGGGTGGGCCTCGCCACGCACGCGGCAATCGGCGACCCCAGGGACGGTGAGCACGACGGATTCGACTTCGGCGGGCATGAGTTTCTCGCCGCCGACATTGATCATCTCGCCCATGCGGCCAAGGATGCGGAGCGTGCCATGGGGCCCCTGCTCCACCTTGTCCCCGGTCCGGAACCAGCCGTCGGCGGTGAAGCGTTCATTGCTGGCGTTGAGATACCCTGCGATCTGGGTGCGGCTACGCAGCCAGAGCTCGTCGTCGATGACCTTCCATTCGAGATCCGGGTCCTCGAAACGCAGGAACGTGGAGCCGGCCTCCGGGCTCGCGGTCCGGGTGATGCCGGTTTCGCTCGTCCCGAAGGTCTGAATGAAGCGCACACGGGGGAAGGCGACTTTCAGGCGGACGAGTAGGCTCTCGGGCATCGGCTCGGTGCCGTAGGTGATGACGCGCAGCGAAGTCAGGTCGCCCGTGACGCCGGCGGCGAGGAGGAGATTGAGGAAGGTCGGCGAAGCGGGCAGGATGGCGACGTGATGGCGAGCGATGGTCGCAGCGACGTCGGCGGGTGCGCGTGAGGCGGGGACGGCGAGCAGGGAGCCGGCGGCGAGCGTGTTGAACAGCGTATTCAGGCCGCCGATATGGTCGAAGCCGAGGAGCGCCAGCATCGCGAGGTCGCTCTCATGACGCGACTCATAGGACGCTAGTAACTTACCGAAATCCTGGACCATCGCCTTCGGGGTACCGCTCGTGCCACTGGAGAAGAGGATGAGTCCCGGCGATCCCTGATCACGTAACTGCTGGAACAACGGGTGGGCCGACGGTTCGTCGACGCGCGGGAGCAGTTTCCATTCCAAGGTGTCGGCGGCGACGATCCACTGCGCGTTGATCAAGGCGAGCTTGGCCGGATGCTCGGCCGCATTGCCCGCAAGCGGGGCCACGAAATGGCCGGCTTCCGCGCACGCGAGCAGCCACGCGGTGGAGGCGGGGCCATGCTCGCCGATAAGCCCGAAGACCGTCGGGCGGTCGAGCTTGAGCTGCGCCAGCGCGTGCCTCGCCTTGGCGATCAATCCTTCAAGTTCCCCATAAGTCACCACGCCCCACGCACCCGCCAAGGCAGGCTTAGCGGAGTAGGAGGGAAAGCGGGAGAGGAGGGACATTGGTAACCGGAGATACAGTGCAAACGTGCAAATCGGAGCGGAGCTCCTGTGCAAAAGTGCAAAAGTGTTTTTTAAGAGCTAGGGCTCGGGCTAGGGCTGGGGCTAGAAGAGGTGGAGGCGGGTTAATCGGGCTTATAGGGCGTGACGTAGTCTCGCTCCTACCTTGCGGCCACCGTTCGGCGGCCTGGCCCAAGCCCTAGCCCTGGCTCTGATGTGTCTTCACATTTGCACCTTTGCACAAGCCGAAGGCGGGTTGCACTTTTGCACTTTATAGGGGCTGTCCAAAATACTCCACGCTGCCGGATTTAAGATCCGGAGCGGAGAGACGGCTCATGAAGAAATCCACGGCCTGGGCCATGGTGGTGCCCTGCGGACGACCGATGGCGTCGTTGATTTTGGCGAGCGCGGCCTTCGGGACGGCGCGGGTCAGCCGTGTGTCCACGGGTCCGAGGCCGAAGGCGGCGACGCGGACGCCTTGGGGGGCGAGCTCCTTGGCGGCAACTTTGGTCAGCGCTTCGACCGCGGCCTTACTGGCGACATAAGCGGCTTCGCCTTCGAGCGAAAGCGGGACGGCGACGGTGGTGAGATTGATCACCAACCCGCCGCGCTGCCGGACCATGACCTTACCGACGGCTTGAAGGCAGTGGAACGTGCCGAGGTAATTCACCCGCATGAGTTGCTCGGCGACCGACCCGGGCGTGAGCAGGAAAGCGTTCAGTGCCGCGGCCCCGGCGTTATTAATCAACAGATCGATGCGTCCGGCCGCGGCGACCGCCACGACGGCGGCACGGACGGCGGACTCGTCGGTGATATCGACGGCGTGGGCGGTGAAACGCTCATGAGCCAGCGTCTGCGCTCCGCGGGCGAAGCCGTGCACAGTCCAACCGTCGGCGAGAAGGCGTTCAGCCAAGGCAAGGCCAAGGCCCTGGGAGGTGCCGGTGATGAGAGCGGTGGGCATTTGAATCGAGGGATGGAGGACGGGAGGGCCCGGGGCTTAGAGAGAGGCAGTGCAAAGGTGCAAATCGGAGCGGAGCTCCTGTGCAAAAGTGCAAAGGTTAATTCAGGGGCAGGGGTGGGGGCGGGTGTTGGGGTAGGAAAACCTTCAGGTCTCGGGTCTCGGCCGCCGGATGGTGGCCAATGGTAGGGGCGAGACTACGTCGCGCCCTCTGCATCGGAGTGCACGACGTAGTCGTGCCCCTACCTAGCGTTCACCATTCGGCGAACGGATATAATGCCGCTATATCGTGACGCGGTCCCGACCCTACCCATTACAGCCGCGGGAACCTGGAGCCAGCTGCCGAAGGCCGAACGGCCGACACCCGAAAGGCCGATGCCTCGGCGGCCGTCACCCGATATGTGCCTCTCACGTTTGCACCTTTGCACAAGCCGAAGGCGAGTTGCACTTTTGCACTTAATCGGCGCTTATAGCGCCGCTTCCATCACCCGCGCAATCTTCCCCGCCGCAGTTCCATCCCCATAAGGATTACGAAGCTGCGAACGACGGGCGTATTCGGCAGGATCGGCAAGCAGGCGGGTCGCGGCGGCGACAATGCGGGCGGGGTCGGTGCCGACGAGTTCGCTGGTACCGGCGGCGAGGCCTTCGGGGCGCTCGGTGTTGTCACGCATGACGAGCACGGGCTTCCCGAGCGACGGGGCTTCCTCTTGCACGCCACCGGAATCGGTGAGCACGAAGGTCGAGCGGTCCATCAGCCAGACGAAATCCTCGTAGGCCGCCGGCGCGGCGAGTGCGATGCGCGGGTGGCCTCCGAGGAGGCGTCGGACCGGCTCCTGGACCTGCGGATTGAGGTGCACGGGGTAGACAACGCCGAGGTCCGGATGGGCGTCGACCAGCTGGCGGATGCCGTGACAGAGATTCTCAAAACCAGGGCCGAAGGATTCGCGGCGATGACCGGTGACGAGGATCCAGCGCGACTTGGGCGCAGCGAGGTGCGAAGCAACAAAAGCGGGAGCGATGCCGAGGCGGGCGCCAATCGCGGAAGCTTCGATGACGCCGATGCGCTCGCGGGTGGCGAGCAAGGCGTCGATGACTGTATTGCCGGTGACGTGGCAGTGAGCGGCGGGAATGCCTTCGCGCAGGAGATTGGCCTTAGCCTCATCGGTCGGGCAGAAGTGCCAGCGGGCGAGCGTGGAAGTCACACGGCGGTTCATCTCTTCCGGGAACGGCGAACGGAGGTCGCCCGTGCGCAGTCCGGCTTCGACATGGCCGACGGGAATGCCGGCGTAGAAAGCAGCCAGCGCCGAACCGAGCACCGTGGTGGTGTCTCCTTGGACGATAACGGCATCAGGCTTCGCCTGCGCGAGCCAGGCGGAGACGCTGGTGATCACGCGGGAGGAAAGCTCGGGGAGCGACTGCCCAGGCGTCATCAGTTCGAGGTCGACGTCGGGCTTGAGCCCGAACGAACCCAGCGCTTGATCAAGGAGCTCGCGATGCTGACCGGTCGAGACGAGGAGCGGACGCACCTTGCCTGACCGATGCAGCTCGGCGAACACCGGCGCGAGCTTGATGCACTCGGGGCGCGTACCGACGATGAGGGCAAGGGAGGGCATTTGAAATCGAGGAAAGGAGGGCTGAAGAGAGGGCACGAGGGCCGGAGGACAAGAGGCAGTGCAAAGGTGCAAATCGGAGCCAAGCTCCTGTGCAAAAGTGAAAAGGCGAGATTAGGGGTAGGGGTTGGGGTAGGGGTTGGGGTAGGAAAACCTTTGGGTCTCGGGTCTCGGCCGCCGGATGGTGGCCAATGGTAGGGGCGAGACTACGTCGCGCCCTCTGCATCGGAGTGCACGACGTAGTCGTGCCCCTACCTAGCGTTCACCATTCGGCGAACGGATATAATACAGCTATGTCGTGACGCGGTCCCGACCCTACCCACGATAGGTAATAGCGGTTGGCGGTTAGCGGTTGGGGAATGCAGATTCCGTCACCCGAAACGAAACCCTTGCTTTGGATGTGCTCCCAACCGCTAACCGCCAACACCTAACCTTTGCACAAGCCGAAGGCGGGTTGCACCTTTGCACTCCACTGCCCGTCTCTACTCTAAAGGATATTCTTCTCCGTCGGCGAAAAAGCTGTTCGCTTCGAGGCGCAGGGAGCAACCGAGGGCGGTGACGAAGGTAACATCGTCGCCCGTGGCAGTGATGCGTCGGCACCAGGAAGGCTCCTTGGAGCCGTAATGCGTCGAATGCCACCCTTCCCCGCCGTCCGGGAGCGCGGTGACATAGTCTTCCGTCGAAGGCGCCGAACAGGCGACGGTCAGTTGTTCGAGTCCTTCGCGGGTGCGGCCATGCCAGCGCAAGGTGAAGCGCCCGTCCTGCTTGAGGAGACCGGTCAGGCGGTCGATGATCACGAAGCCGTTGGCGACCTTCACGACCCGACGCTGGGCCTTGAAGCCCGGAAATCCGAGGTGCGAGGCGGCAACGCCATCGTACTGCCAGCGCACATGACACCCGACCCACGGCAGCCAGAGGAAGCGACCGACACGGCGCATGGAGTCAAAGTCGCCGACGGTGACGAGATTGTGGAAGCGGGAGCCCGCGAAGCCATCCCAGCCGCCGGCCGCATTATAAGAATACGTGCCAGGGTCTTCGGCGATCCACTCACCGTCCCAGCGGAGCGAGACATGCAGCTGATCGGCATGCGAAGGGCGCGTACGGAACTCGGGCGGCGCCCGGAAGAAGAGCGTGCCACGGGCATGGCGAAGCTGGAAAACACCGGCGTCGGCGAAGTCGGCGGGCGGGCGGAGGGCCGGCGCGGCGCTGGCGGAGACCGGACCGAGCAAGAGAAGCGAAGCCTCGTCCCAAGGACCAGCTGGCAGCCGTTCGCCTTTAAAGAGCGCGAGAGCCGCACCGACCGCCGGGCGGAAATCTTCGAACGGGCCACCGCTGAGCGGAAGAAGGTTGGCGCCGTCATCCGCGCCGTAACGCGGGACGGTACCGTCCGCTTCCATCAAGGTGGCGAGGAAGTCGGTCGCGGCGGCGGCCTTCGCTCGGACGGCTTCCGGCAAGGTGTCGCGGACGGAACGCTCGACGACCTCGGACCAAGTCAGGAGCTGGAGCAGCAGGCGATGGTAGTTCGTCGAGTGCTGGCTGAAGCCGCCGTCAGGGCCGATCAGCTCGGCGCACTGCCCGGCGAGAGCGGCCATGCCGTCGCGATACCAATGGGATGTACCGCTGAGACTCGGCCAGAACGTGGCGGCGGTCTGCAACCCGATGGCTTCGGCGATGCCGTGGTTATTCTTCTGCGACTGCGCGTACTCTAAATGGAACAAGATACGCTGGGCGCTGGCATCGGCAAGACGGGCCGCGAGCGTCAGGCGGGCGTCGGTCGTCGCCGGGTGATCACGGAAGGCCTGCAGGGCGAACGTGACGGCGATCAGGCGGAAGGAAGCTTCCTGTCCGCACATCCAGTTCGGTCCGCGGTTCGGCGGATTGCGGGTCATCCAGTCCTCGAGCGTGGACCAGAAGAGCTCGACGTGACGGCCTTCGCCATCGCGCAGCCAGGCGCGGACGAGGGCGTAAGCCCAAGAGAAGCGGGAGAGCTCCCAGACTCCCTTGATGTCGTCGGATCCGGCATCACCCAGGCGGGACCAGTGCTTGTACGGATCGGTCGAATGGCCGGTCAAGACGCTACGGGTCCAGCGATCCGGCCGACCGACCTCGACCAACTGATGCGAGAAGATCCGGGCGTAACCGCGGGCGAAGGCGTCAGCTTCGGCGACCGGCGTGCAGCCGGATTCGACGGACCAGGCTTCGAGCTGCGGCGCAAGGTGGGTGCGGTCGAGCATCGCAATCGGGAGACGCGGGGCCGACTGTCGCCAATCAAGGGGATCAAAGCCATGGGCGAAATCTTTCCACGGGCGCATCGGCGAGCGCCATTCCCAGACGCCGAGCTTACGCTCACACGCCCAGCGCGCACGACGGGCAAGCCAGGTAGGGCCGAGGTGATGGAGGAGTGGGAGGAGCACGAGACGAGGGCCGGAGGGCCCGAGGGCTGGACTAAAGACAGTGCAAAGGTGCAAATCGGAGCGGAGCTCCTGTGCAAAAGTGCAAAGGTGAATTCAGGGGCAGGGACAGGGGGGGTAGGAAAACTTTTCAGGTCTCGGGTCTCGGCCGTCGGGAGCCAGGTTCAGGTGTTCAGGTACAGGTGCAGGTTCGGGATCTGAATTTCGCCTGCACCCGTATCTGTGCCTGATAACCCGTACCTGAGACCTGAGGGCCGAGACCTGAGACCCGAAACTGTCTTCACGTTTGCACCTTTGCACAGGCCGCAGGCTGATTTGCACTTTTGCACTTCAGTTCCTCACCATGCCGCGCGTATCAATCAACTTCTTGCCTTTGAGCTGCTCGAGGGTGAGGCAGGCGAAGGCACGGTGATCGACGAGCAGGACGACGACGGAGGCGCGGGCGAGCGCGTCGGCGAGCGAAACGAGTTCCGCCCTGCCCTGTAGCACCTTCGGCAAGTCGGTCACGTGCGGCTCGACCGCGAGGACTTTTAGGCCGGCGTCAGCGAGGTGTGCGGCGATCTCGATCGCGGGCGATTCGCGGAGGTCGTCAACGTTGGCTTTGAAGGCGAGGCCGAGGCACGCGACGACGGCGTCCTTGCTGGCAGCGGCGTGGACCTGGGCGACGACGTGATGCGGCTTCGAGTCATTGACCTCACGGGCCGTGCGAATGAGGCGCGCTTCGGCGGGAGCGGCGTCGACGATGAACCAAGGGTCGACCGCAATACAATGACCGCCGACG
>Ga0209296_1001742_pt1 | contig 16209 bp, 13 predicted proteins | sample S_130206_EF_Meta_FD_187319 | JGI IMG/M metagenome (GOLD analysis project Ga0209296, IMG submission 187319) | Freshwater microbial communities from Lake Simoncouche, Canada to study carbon cycling - S_130206_EF_MetaG (SPAdes) (version 2) | ecosystem: Environmental > Aquatic > Freshwater > Lake ...
GCGCCTTGGCAACGTCGCTACCTGAGCAACAACACTGGACACTAGTCGACTACGATCCCTTGTTGCTGGCAGCGGCACGCGCCGCACTGATTGCTTGGGCAGACGAGGTCATCAATGACAGCACGAGTCTGACTCTTCGTAAAAATAATAAAATACTTGAGATTGAATTTTCTCAAGTTGACCTTGCGCGTGACATCGAGCGCGTACTGGCCTGGCCTGCTGATGTCATCACTGCCGCAGCATTTTTTGATCTGGTCGCTGAGTCCTGGTTGGTACGCTTTTGTCAGGCATTGCGCACAACGCTGTATACGGTATTGACGTACGATGGCTCTGAACAATGGCTACCACCGCATTCTGCAGATAGTGCAATGTTAAAGGCATTTCATGCCCACCAGAAAACGGACAAGGGCTTTGGCGTCGCTGCAGGTCCAGACGCCACCAGCGTCATGCAACGCGAATTAACAGCGCGCGGATTTCAAGTCACGCTTGCGTCTAGCCCCTGGAAAATCGATCAAACCGAAGCGGCGTTCATACACGCCTTAGCAACAGGCAGTGCCGCAGCGGTGCGCGAAACTGGTTTACTCAATGAGTTAGAGGTCAACCAATGGTTAACAGCGCGGATGAGTGCACAGCACTGTATGGTCGGGCACTGGGATATCCTGGCAACCCCCAACTGATTAACCGACCGTATTCTTCAAGGTACCCACGCGCTCGATGATGACCTCGACCGTATCGCCTGACTTTAAAAATCTTGGTGGCTTACGGCTAAAGCCGACACCTTCTGGCGTGCCGGTTGCGATCACATCACCAGCGCGAAGCTCAGTTACGCTTGACATGTACTCAATCAGCTTTGCAACCGAAAAAATCATCGTTGAAAACGAGGCATGCTGCATCGACTCGCCCGATACTAAGGTGGTGAGCGAGAGCTTCTCAAGCGGACCGACCTCATCCGGAGTCACTAAGGCGGGGCCAATTGAGCTTGAGCGAAAAAAGTTTTTACCCTGATCGAGCGTGCGTTGAAACTGATAGTCGCGCACGGAACCGTCCATAAAGCAGGTGTAGCCCGCAACGTAACTCAAGGCGTCGGCAGCAGCAACATTACGTGCTGTCTTGTTTAGAACAACAGCCAACTCGCCCTCAAAATCGTATTCAGGCGATAAGGTTGGCTTTTCAAATAACTCGCCATGCGCCACGATTGCGGCGGGGATCTTTACGAAGGTACGTGGAAACTCAGGGAGCTTATGGCCAGCTTCTGCCGCATGCGCAGCATAATTTAAGCCAATACAGTGCATGGTTACGGGCTCAACAAACAGTGGTAAGTACTGCAAGCTAGCCTCATTACGGTCGGCACGCGTGGCAGACGCGACAACTGCACGCGCCGCCTCAAAACCATTCTTTTGAATCAACTGCAACAGGCTTGAGTAATCTTTGCCAATTTTGGTAGAGAGATCGATGACATCGCCATTAGGTTGAATGACACCATAGTGTGATTGACCACCGACAAGATAACTGGCTAGCTTCATGGAATGGTTCTCCGAACTCAAGATCGTGTTGTTGGGGGACTGAGCAAAAGCTTAGCGTAAATATGGCGGGTCTGCTTAACAGAGTGACTTTTCTTCGAGAGCTTGTTTTTCTGAAAGCAGCGGTTTGCCTGAAAGGGTTGGCGCGGTTTGATCCGTTTACGCCGCTTTTTCGACAGGGTGCCAGTCTCGACGAAACGCTTCGCGATAACTGAAGCGATCTGCCGGGTGCACGCTCACTGCCAGCTCAACCAAATCGTCACGCTCGTCGATGTAGCGCCTGGCCACCCACAGCCCAGCACTTCGCGCTGGCGCATCCAAGCGCTTGGCCAACGCGGCTGGCAATAGCATCGCACGCAGCTCTTGCTGCACGGCTTTGATACGGCAATCAAATTGCTTTTCAATCAATTGATAGAGCGGTTGCGTCATGCGCCCATTCACCTTCGCGAGCGAGCGAAAGCGCGGAGCAATATACACATCGGTCAAACAAATTGGTAAGGTTTGGCCTTCGATATAACGCAAGCCCTGAATATGTAGCCACGTTTCACCCTCTGCTGCACCTAAAAGTATCGCTTGCTCGGCATTGATCCCTTGCACACTAGTTTTTGCGATCTGCAGTGTGGTCTCAGTCGCGTATTGGCGTAAATCCGTAATCGCGGACATGGTCTGTGTGTATTGGCCAGAAGGCGCTTGCGCCACCACACGGCTGCCGACTCCGGGTTGCCGCACCACCAAGCCCTGCTGCACGAGTTGCTTGACCGCCTCTCTGACCGTAAAGCGCGAGACCCCAAACTGTGCACATAATTCAAACTCAGTGGGTAATAAATCACCCACCAGATAGCGCTTTGAATGAATTTCATTTAACAGGGTTTTAGCTAACTGGGCATAGCGTGGCCCCGAGCTAAAACCTTCAAAATGATATTGACTCATATGACCGCGTGCTCACGCAAAAAGGCGATTTGCTGCTCAGAAAAACCTGCCTGAGTCAGCAGTGCATCGGTGTCTGCTCCCATTTTCGGAGCAGCCCTTAAGGGTGCCGAATCGCCACTGCAGCGAAGCGGTGAGGCCACACCCAAAATCTCTTCACCTTCAGGCGTGCGCGTGGTGACAACACCTTGGCGCGAGTGGACAAAAGGATTGTCCAGCGCTTGCGCGACGTCATATACCGGCGATGCCGGTACTTTGCCTGCAAACTTTTTCATCCAGTTTGCTGTTGTATCTTTAACCATGACGCTATCAATATCGGCGTTGAATTGCTCACGATTCTCTAGACGATTTTTATAAGAGCTGTACTCGACGCGCGTTGCCCACTCAGGCTTACCCAGTTCGGTCGCTAAGATCGGCCAGAACTTTTCTTTATTACACATAATAAAGATCCAACCATCTTTGGTTGGATAGAGCTGACTAGGAACCAGCGAAGGGTGCCCAGAACGAGGTGCTCGGCCCGTCATGTGCGAGCCATTTAAATACCACGTCGCCAAATAGGCTAGGTTATGCATAGCGACATCAAACAAGCTGCAGTCGACATCACGTCCCACCCCTGTTTGTCGTGCACCTAACACAGCCGATACTAGACCCAGTGCGGCGGTGGTGCCCGTCATCAAATCAATCATCGACAAGCCAAATCTTGAGGGCGGCCCATCTGGCTCGCCAGTTAAAGACAGATAGCCTGCCTCGGCCTGCATCAAATAATCGTAGCCAGGCCAATTGGCGCGCTCACCATCGCGACCATAGGCTGACAAATGCACACACACAATATCTTTGCGGATATGTTTGAGGGCGTCATACGTCAGACCTAACTTGGCAGGTAGATCGCCGCGCAAATTATTGAATACAGCGTCGGCATGCTCAAGTAATTTATGTAAAACATCGCGGCCCGCCTCTTGTTTGAGATCAAGCCTGACGCTTTTTTTATTACGATTGAATGCCTGATAGAAGTGACTGTTGCCGGGGCCAAAATAATGAGGTCCGACTGCACGACCCACATCACCACCATCGTGAGGGTTTTCAATCTTAATCACCTCGGCACCTAAATCGGCGAGGTGCTGCGTTGAGAAGGGCCCCGCGCCGTATTGCTCGATGGCAAGGATGCGCATTCCTTGTAAAGGCAAACTCATATTGGGTTCCTTGCGATGAGTTGTTTCGCAATAATGATGCGCTGCATCTCGTTGGTGCCTTCGCCAATCGTCAACAGTGGAGCATCGCGATAAAACCGTTCGACCAGATACTCTTTTGAATAACCATAACCCCCATGAATGCGCATCGCTTCCATGCTGTTCTCGAGCGCCGACTCGGTGGCAAACAGCTTGGCCATGCCGGCCTCCATGTCGCAACGTTCGCCACGATCGTAGGCCTCGGCTGCGCGCATAGTTAATAAGCGAGACGCCTCAGTGCGAGTTGCCATGTCGCCCAGTTTCAGCTGAATCGCCTGGTGCTCGCATATCTGCTTGCCAAACGTTTTACGCTGTTGCGAATATTTGACCGCTTCGTTTTGCGCTGCCTGAGCCACACCCACTCCGCGCGCAGCAACGTTGATCCGACCCAACTCAAGCCCATTCAGAATCATCTGCAAGCCCTTGCCTTCTTTTTCACCAATCAACTGATTTGCTGGGACTCGGCACTGATCAAAGACCAGCTCAGCAGAGTCGATACCCTTGTAGCCGAGTTTTTCAAGCTTTCGGCTAGCGCGAAAGGCATCACTTTTTTCAACAAGAAATAAACTCATACCCTTATGGCGCGGACTAGCATTCAAATCCGTCTTCACCAATACGGCGAAACAATTGCCATAAATGCCGTTTGAGATCCACATCTTGTTGCCATTGATGATGTAGTCGTCACCATCACGCACCGCAGTTGTGCGAATCGCCTGTAAATCAGTGCCACAGTCGGGCTCAGTCAACGCAATGCCACCACGCAGCTCACCCGTTGCAAAGCGAGGGAGAAACGCTTGCTTTTGCGCAGCAGTACCATTGCGCTGCAGCGCAGCCGCCATGATCACATGTGAATTAATAATGCCAGACACTGACATCCAGACCACAGAGATATGTTCGATGATCTTGGCATAGGTCACGGTTGATAAACCTAGTCCGCCATACTCGGGGGCAATTAAGCAACCAAACAAGCCCATCTCTTTCATTTTTTCGACAATCTCAGCCGGGTACTCATCATCGTGCTCGAGTTGCCAAGCAAATGGCTTGACCTCTTTCTCTAAAAAGCGATCAACCATATCCAAAATAAGTTGCTCTTGGCCTGCGTCTTGGGTGCTCATTTGTTTCTCTCCAGTACTACGCTAAAAATAACGATCTATCTATATCAATTTAGTTAGGACAACCTCAGGTGCAAGTCACTCGACACGACCGAGGCATTGCGCCAAGTCACGCGCCGAGACTTTATCAAGATTCAAAACCTGCTTTTCTATTTCAAGACTTCGTGCAGTCGACACCTGTCTGGCGGCGTTATCGCGATACTTTGTCACGATGTCTTGCTCAGTGAGCGGACGATCCACCGAGCCTCGGTTCATCGCTTCACGCTCGCGAATCACTCGGCCATCTTTCAACTCTACGACGACCTCGCCATCAAAATATTTAGGAAACTGGCTATCCGGATCAGCCGAGTAATCGGTGATTGCCGCAAGCGCTAATACCTTTGGATCGGACAGCGCGGGCTCATCAATATCATCCAATGTCAGACGGCCTTTTAACAGCGCCGTACCCACGAGATAAGGAATACTGAACTGTGCTTCGTACGAGTTAGCCGGCTTGCGCTTGGCCTCTTCGGGTTCACAGACTGTTTTGACAGTTTCGGCCGGAACAAGCACCTTGATGCGTTTGATCTGCTCGGCGCGAATGCCTTGTTCATAAATACGCGTTGCGGCATCGACAGCCGCGTGCGTGAAATGGCAAGCAGGTAAGGGCTTGACCGAAACTCGGTCAAGCTCCCACACTCGACCAAGATCCTGAGTGGCCAAATTTAAGTCGTAGTCATCACGTCCTACCAAGTGGCTGGCATAGAGGCCAAAACGACCCTCATAGGCTAGGCGTGTTCCGGTGTAACCATGGCGTCCAAACGTGGCAGCCGTGACGCCGGCATAGCCTGCCCAACCTGGATGCATACGTTTATTCCAGGCGCCATCATTCAGAAATTCTAGGCTACCCGAGGCAACCGACAACGCAAGCCCCTGCGCGTCAATGTACTGCCTCTCATCGAGCCCCAACAACCAACCAGAAGCCATTGTGCAACCGAAGGTGCCAATCAGGCCTGTTGGATGAAAACCAATTTGATGAAACCCACCTTTGGCAACGGAGCCCAGTCTTGTGGCAATCTCAACGCCCAATACAAACGCAGTCAATAACTCGTCACCGCTTTTGTTATGCTGAGCGGCCATTGCAAGAGCCGTTGGTAAGGTCGAAGTGGTCGCATGAATCACGCCTTGCGCGTGGGTATCGTCGTAATCCAACCCGTGGATCAAAATACCGTTCATGAGAATTGAGTTGCGGAGGTCAAACCTTTTGTCAGATCCTAAAACAACCGAGCGACCTCCAGAGTTCAATTCGCTGATGGCTGCCATGGCCCGCTTTGAAAAGTCGTAGCCATGCGACGCCACGGCGATTCCAAACGCGTCTAGCATCAAAAGTTTGGCGCGGTGGCGAACTGAAGCCGGAATATCACTCGCTTTAAAATTGACGGCAAAACGTGCCAATTGCTCTGAGATGGCTTGGCCTGCCGCTGGTGACTGATGTTGTTTTGTCATGATCTTGCTCTCGTGTGGGTCACGGTTGTTGTGTCATTCGCTTGACTCAGGTCAGTCAAGCGTGTTGTGTCGTTATCGTTGTCTCGGCCTAATCAACTTTCGCACCAGAGAGCTTCACTGCAACCGCCCAACGCTTAAGCTCTTCTTCAATGAAGCTACGAAATTCACTAGGTGAGTTACCGACGGGTACGGCACCTAAAGCTGCCAGCTTGGCTGCAAAGTCTTTTTCACGCAGAGCACTCATCGATATCTTTGACAGCGTGTTGATCACAGACTCGGGGGTTTTTGCAGGAGCAACCAAACCGATCCACGCCACTGCCTGAAATCCGGGATACCCTGACTCAGCTACGGTAGGAATATCTGGCGTTGCGGCCGCACGCTGAGCGCTTGAGACAGCGATCGCACGTAAACGACCAGCTTGAATAAGGGGGATCGCTCCAGGGCCCGTTTCAAACATCGCCGAAATGCGTCCGGCCATCAGATCGGTCAAGGCTGCGGGGCCGCCTTTATACGGTACATGCGTCATATTGGTCTCCGACGCCTGTTTAAAAAGTTCCATGATGAGATGGTTCGTCACCCCACTGCCACCCGAGCCATAGTTGATTTGTCCCGGACTTTTCTTAGCTAATTCAACCAGGTCTTTTACGGTTTTAACCGGGAGATCAATATTCACCACAAGATACTGCGGCACAATTGCGATCAAACTGATCGGTGCAAAATCGCGTAACACGTCATACGGTAGATCTTTGTACAACGCGGGGTTCACCGCAAGCGTTGCGCTCGAACCCATCATCAGGGTCAAGCCGTCAGGGACCGCCGCCGCGACAATTCGACTGCCTAATATTCCAGAGGCCCCAGCGCGGTTATCCACGATAAAACTCGAGCCTGGAAGATTCTCGGCAAACTTTTGAGCCATATAACGCGCCACGACATCAGTCGCCTGCCCTGGCGGAAATCCGACAATCATTTTTACCGGACTTTCTGGATACTGCGCGTAGCTAACGGAGGCGCTCAATGTCAAAAGAATCGCACTGATGGCCAAAACGACTTGTCTTAGAGTTTGCATGTTTGTCTCGTTATTTTTTATTGAAATTCGAGACATTAAGCATCTATGTCTCGTCATTTTTTGAAACACTAGTCGGTAAAACATCCTGATTCGTTATTTTATTAACACTAGCCGCGATCGGTTTAATCACCCACACCATGACCACGCTTGGACACCAGGGCCGAACGAATGAAGTTCATGATCTCAACCCCGTTCTGATTAAACGCGCGCGTTTTGACAGTCACAATGCCTTGCGTCGGGCGACTCTTTGATTCGCGAATTTCAAGCACTTCAGACTCAGCGTACAACGTATCGCCAGCAAAGACTGGCGCTGTCAGGTTGATCTCTTTCCAACCAAGATTTGCAACCGCCTTGGCGCTGATATCGTTGACGGTCATCCCCAAGACAACCGCAAGAGTGAGTCCACTGCTCACAAGCAATTTTCCAAATTCGCTTTTTTCAGCAAAGGCCGCATCGCAATGCATCGGATGAAAATTCATTGTCAGCAAAGAGAAGTGGATATTGTCGGCATCGGTCAACGTGCGGCCGGGCCGATGCTCGTAGACTGCCCCCAACTCAAAATCTTCGAGATAGCGGCCATAGCTCGTTTGATAACGCTTATGCCCTACCGTCTTAATCTCCATGACTCGCCTCTTTGTTCGGTTTATATGTTTGTCCGGACAAAGTGTCGCTTAAACAACGAGCGGCTGTCAACTGGCCCACCTTTGTTGCGTTGCGGTGAGCCAAGAGAAGCGGGCAGCCGCTGTCCTAGGCGAGCCCTGCCGCCACCACCAACGCGGGCATATCAAAGCGACCTTGACGCAAATACTTAGGACGCCATTGTGTGTCGGCATAGAGGAGGCTTTGCGGATCGTTTTTGAGCAACGCAATAAAACTTTGAGCCACAAGTTGCCCACCCACTGGCCCAAGGTAAGTGGGCACGGCATTTCGCTCGGCATCAGACGCTTGGCTCATCTGACGCACCTTTTGAGTCCACACATGCTGAGCTTCGGCCAACACGTAGAACCAAAGTGGCGCAGCCGCTTTGAAGCTGTCGCCGTACTCTTCGATTGAATGATTTTCAGCCATGCCCTCTAAGGTCGCTTTGCCGACTTTCAGATCTTTGTTCGCAAGCGGCGTCAACCCGAGCGCCCGTGCCACTGCTTGACCGCTCGGCAATTGATCCTGCACCCCACGCGACAAATTGCGATACGCCAGATTTGAAATTTGACCGCTGCGTGCAAGCGGCTGACCGTTCTGATCGCGCCGCAACCCCTTTGAGTCGCCTACCGCTGAAAATTCAGGCAAAAACGCTAAAGGATTTGTTAAGGACGTATCAATCTTGTAAGACGCCTGCACGCGCCGCGCACCGTCGGCCACTTTACGATAATCAAGTTTGCGATCGATCTCGAAAAAGAGCTTCCAGTCGATGCCCCACTCTGCCGGAAACTCTCTAAAGCCATTGAGACCCGCGTAATACGATGCGGCAAAGATCTGCCGGCGCCCGCTCAGTGCAGGATTTGTGGACTGCTCTTGTGCCGCGCCACGCATCTCAGTGTTCAAGCGATACACGGGACGGATCAACGAATGCCCGAAGCGATAGGCCGCATCGACAAATTCCAACGGGATCGTACCAGCGGGCAATTGACTGGCGAACGTCAACTTTGGCTCGACACGCGCGAGTTTTCCACCCTCACCAAAGCCTGGCAATAAAGCTGCCATCACGTCAGCCCCGACAAACTTAGGGAGAAAATCCGTCAGGATCACCCACTGATAATGCATTGTCACGATGCGCCGCAATTCTTCAAAGCTTGCGCGTGGATGGTCTGCGGCGACTTTGTTATGAAAGGCCACAAACACGCCGTGCATTTGGCTAACCAGCACATTCTCATCATCGCGCTTGTCGCCCAAAATCGCGCGACCACGCAGCCGCGGGTGGTCATGAGCGTTTGAGGCAACGCCCGCCCGACTTAATGCACGCCCTACCAATAAGCGTCTGCCATCGTCCTGATACAGATAGGGCTGATCTACGGGACCGTGACCATAAATACAATCCAAATCAAAACTCGCTGTACGCAGATTCTGTGTAGGCATGCCGCTCACCAAAGGGCCGAAATGATCGACCGGATTCAAGGTGAGGTCGTGATCAATAAACTGCCCTAGATAGCTATAGCCCGCAGCCATCCCAAAATTCTCTTCATCATCAGCTTCGTTTTCTGCAGTCGCAGTAATAATGAGATGCCCTTGTGCATCACGCTTTGGGCTACCGTCTGCCAGTTTAAGCACCTCAGGTTCAGCCGACATTCCGACTAATTCGAGTCCATCGCCAGCCGCTAAACGCTTTAAATCCTCTGGCGCAAATTTGGCGGCAGGCAAGTCGGGAAATAGTCTTGAATAACCGGTGGCTAAGGAGTTGCCTTGCACAACGGGTGGCGCAACTAATGGCTGAGCCCTCACTGCAGAGAACGTAGCAGTTGTCAGGGCTGCAGCGCCCGCTTGTAATAGAGTGCGACGACTAAAAGTAGGAGTAGACATGGTTGGATATCCCTTTATGTTGGATGGATCGTCAGTACAAAGCCGACATACTAAAAATTTAGGTACGCAGTGCAGATGCTGTGCTGGCAACGCTAAAACTCTGCGTGAAGTCGTAACGAATAGACATTGACCGGCCCACGATCGGGGTTGTAGCAAGGGTTATTGATGCGCTGGTAATCAAGCGTTGCCCACAGGCCTTTTCTAATCTCGGCGCTATAAAACGCCTCAAAGATCTGCTCTTTTTTGGGATTGTTTAGCTGTCCATCACCACAAAAGAAACCCTGCCCCCCAGCATTCAGATACTCGGCATGTGCACTCGAGATCCCATTCAAGGCAACTCCCAGCCCAACCGTATCGTTAGGACGCGACCAACTCGTACCTTTGATCGAGACTCCAAAAGACAACGAGTTATCAATTTGGGCGAATGAGTAAGCCTCAGCTTGCCCATTGTTTTTGCTGTAACGTGCAAACACGCCAACATCGTCATTGATCGCCTGCTCGAGACTGATACCGAAGCCAGACTTGACCTGCGAAGTACGCACGTTAGCCACGTCAGCCGTCACGCCATAGACCTGACTAAACGCCACGGCATCCTTCCAAGCTCCCATGTTGGCTTGATTACGAAACAGCAAGAGACGGATACGACCGGGTTGATCACCTAAACGATGTCCACGTTCAATTTCGAGGTTGTCACCAAAGCTCTGTGAGAAGTTGCCATTCAGCTGCAAGCCATTTGACTCAACAGGCAGCAACATGCGCCCGAGCCGAACAGCCCAGTCGTCGTGGTAATACTCAAATACCAACCCGCGTGTATAGCCACGCGCATCGGCGGGCATTTCCCATGCACCGTAATCCATCAGCGACCAATTTAAAAAATTGACTCGTGGATCATGTGCGTAAGTGTTTTGATCAAAAATGTCGGTCGCGGCGAAGACCCCAGCCGTGATGACTAAGCGGCGCTTGTCGACCGACCCTGCGAATTGATTAAACGCCGCCTCTTGCTCAATCGTGCCGCCGCCAAACCCAAAGGTCTGACGCACAAAGCGTCGCGACCAATAAGCAATCGGGTCGGAACTACCCGCTTTTTGGGCCTCGCCATTTGTCATGCCCCCCAAGCCACGTAACCCAGAAAAAGGCAACCCCATCGTGACTTCTGGGTCAACAAAAAACTCTGTTCCTTTCCAAGGCCGAAAGCCTAGAAATGCCGTTGCACTGAGCGTGTAGCCAATCTCTTGATTAGGAGACAAACTGCTAGGTCCGTCATAAAAGGACCCAAACTGCGGGTGCTTCTGCCAGACATACGTGCTTTGGACACTGGCTGTGAAATGCTCAAATGGCGCGACCTCTTCAGCAGAGGCCATCGACACCGCTAAAGCCATGAGTAAAAACCCAAAAATCACCAAATGGCGATCGATAAATTTTCTGAACATCTTGCGCTCCTTGATCTGTAGATGCAGATCAAAGATACGCCGGGCTTATGGAGCCAGTTTGAATAAAAAATGGAGAAATTGTGAAGCGTCGAAAATGCTTAGGCAAAGCATCCTGGCGACACGAGGCGCTAAAAACAACACCCCGTTTTTGCAATAGCCTTCCGGATCTAACGGCTAGACTTCCAGCCGATAACCAATGCCGTACACCGACTGGATGAGATCGAGTTCAGGGAAGAAATGAGCGATCTTCTTACGAGCGTTTTTGACATGACTATCAATCGTGCGGTCAAACACATCTTTTTCACCAGAAAAAACATCCAGCAATTGCGCGCGCGACCATACACGTCCAGGCTTTGCGCCCAGCGCAGCCACCAATTTAAATTCTGATGGGGTCAGATCAATTTTTTTACCATACAGCCGCACAATAAACGAGTCGTGATCAATCTCTAGCGGAGTATTGTCTTCTTGCTTGAGTGGATCCCGCGGCCCATGCCGCCGCAACACAGCCTTCACCCGAGCCACGACCTCACGCGGGCTAAACGGTTTGCAAATGTAATCATCGGCCCCTAACTCTAGGCCAATGAGGCGATCAATTTCTTCGACTCTAGCCGTCATCATAATGATCGGTATCGCAGATACCTGCCTGATAGCACGACACAACTCAAACCCATCCGCACCGGGCAACATGACGTCAAGTAAGATCAACGCAAAGCGCTCAGTTGTGACGAGGGACCGCACCTCACTGCCATCAACTCGATGATCGGTCTCAAAGCCATCACGCTTAAGGTAGTCAACCACAATCTCCGCGATCGCCACCTCATCTTCAATGATCAGGATCTTCCCTTTTGTTGTGCTCATGTCTTTGCCTCCAGCAAGGGAAAGCTAACTCGAAGTTTCAAGCCACCCAGTTCTGACGCAAAAGCGTCAATTGAACCTTCGTGTGCCAACACAATCGACTTGCAAATCGCCAGCCCCAACCCCGAGCCGCCCGTTTCACGTTGACGCGAACTGTCGGTTCTAAAAAACGGATCAAATAACGAAGCCAGTGCGGTCGCCTCAACGCCTGGCGCACTGTCCTCTATCAAAATTTCAATCGATGTCGCAACGATGTTCGCCCGAAGTCGCAAAACGCCACCTGGATCTGTATAGCGCAACGCATTTTCAAAAATATTTGCAAACAACTGCCTTACGCGACTCGCGTCACCAAATACCAAAGCCTCACCTGCGTAGCTACGCTCGATCTTCAGACGCCGCGCAGCAAAACGATCGACAAAGGCATTTGCAGACTCATCGAGCAAGCTAATCACGTCAACAGCCTCTTTTTGAAATGCTAAGGCTCCAGAATCAGCACGTGCTAAATCATTCAGATCGCTAACCAATTTCGTCAGACGTAACGTTTCTTTATGCAGCACCTCAAACTCAGCGCGGCTCGGGGCGCGCACCTCATCGATTAAGGCTTCAATATGTGCACGCAAGATCGATAAGGGCGTGCGTAATTCATGAGAGGTCTGAGCCACCCATAGTCGTCGATTATTTTCATGCTGTTCTAGGGCATGCGCTAAACGATTAAAGTCACGCACTAAATCACCAAATTCGTCGCGACGCTCGCCAACGATACGCGCGGTATATTCACCAGAGGCCAACCGTCGAGTCCCGAGTGTGACTTGCCGCAAGATCGAAGTGAAATGTCGCGCCAACAATAACGCCGCCAACATCGACACAACAAATGCCAGTACGGCCACAATCAAAACCATTTCAATACTGTGATCGACAAAAGAGCGATCCATCGCGCTAGAAGCAGCAGTGACCACTAAACCAAGTTGCCCAACAGGCTTTTGCTCGTTCATCAATACGCGGGTGACGACCGTGTCGGTCGCTGTTGCCTGCATGCCCGCCAAATAGCGACCCTCTCGATCCATCAGTACATAGCGACGCGCAGCGATCATCGCAGCGGTCTCTGGCTCAGGTACAAGCAATTTTTCGGGTGCGACTTGCGACGATGTTGGCGGCGTGATGGGAGTTGAAGACGAGCGTCCTTGATTTTGCACAGAGCGGTTTGGCCTCGCTACCAAACCCTCAGGAGAACTCATACAGGTCGAACGCAAGATGCCATCGCGCGTCCGGTGCCAAACCTCGTCACCTTCATTTTTTCCACGACAGTCATCGAAAGCACTTTGCGGCGCGCGACGATTTGGATCTGTTGAGGTCGCCGGCGTTCGCTGACTTGGTCCTGAACCTGGCGCTGTATTCGGATTACCTTGCGTAAATTGAACGCGTACGAACGATGCCTGATGCGACACACTCTGGGTGACAAGTTGACTACCCTCCCAGTCGTCAAGCGCTGCCAACCGCTCAACAGTCACCTTCGGATCCACATAATGAGAGACTCGGTCTGCCCGAATAAAACTCAGCCATGCCGCTGGGTCGTCTTTAAACAAGGTCCAGTTACCGCGAGCCGCGTAGACGTTCTCGAGGCGTTTCACCAAGCTACTTTGTCGATTTAACTCAGCTTGTGCCAAGTAAGTTGAAAAGCCTTGCCGCAGATTCCAAGTTGTTAGCCCAACGACAAGTGCGATGACAATCAAGCTCACCAACAGAACCGATATAAAAAGCTTGTGGCCAACGGTGAATCTCAATGCAACCTCTCAATTTTGATACGCAACGCGTTGCGAAAGCCTAAGCTCTCGCGGCTTGTTTGAGCTTTTGAGGCAACTGACGGGTAGCCTAATCGCCCAAACAATAAGCGGCTTAACTTACTCTTTATAACTGCCGTCAGCTTTATCTAATTGACGCAGCATCGCCGGCCATTCAAGGACACCATAGCGGCGTGTCACACTGGGGTTCCATTGCGCGTTTGCCTTTGCCACCACATCCGCGGGTGGAATAATCAATTCGGCATTGCAAGCCATCGCGTCAACCTGTACTTTGCACGCAAGTTCAAGTCGATAGATACTGTTAAACGCCTCGGGGATCGAGGGCCCCAACGCCAACAACCCATGGTTATGCAAGATCATCACCTCAGCGTCGCCTAAATCACGCTGCAAACTCTTTTGCTCTGACAGATCAACCGAGATCCCTTCGAAGTGGTGATATGCGACTTTACCAAACCGAGTTGCGGTTTGCGTCAACGGTAACAACCCGCACTTCAGTGTCGACACCGTCATGCCAGCACGCGTATGGGTGTGAATAATACAAGCGGCGTCTGGGCGAGCAGAATGGATTGCGCTATGAATCACAAAGCCCGTACGATTGATGCCATAGTCTTCATTCGGACGATCAACAATATTGCCATCAATATCAATTTTGATCAGACTCGAGGCCGTAATTTCTGTGTACAGCAAACCATAAGGATTGATGAGATAGTGATTAGGCTCACCTGGCACCATCGCTGAAATATGATTTGCAATCATGTCAGTCATGCCATAAAGCGCTACTAAGCGATAGCAGGCGGCGAGTTCAACACGTGTTTGCCATTCTTGCGCACTCACCCGGGCTTTTAAGGGGCCTGGGGGAATTTTGGCTGCACTGCTCATCATGATTGGTGAAACGTCGTTCATATGATCTCCTGATTTTTTGTTTTAATGTTGTGTGACTGTTAATAGTTTGCCTAGTTTAGAAACGTCATCGAGCCCTTCGAGATTCATCACCAAATCATGCACAAGTTGGGCGCGTGCGCCCAGTACCTCTTGCGTATGAGCAAAAAACTTCTCGACAATTTCAGAGCTTTGAAGAGGCCACTCTGGCTCGCCGCGTGCGTTATCGACAGCATGCTTAAAAATCTTGCCATTTGACAGTTCAATCTCGATTGTCGCTGCACGCTTTTCAGGGTAACCGAGATCAAGCTTAGGATCGGCTATGACTTGAATTTTTTTCATGAACGCTCGTATTGCAGGCTCTTGCAGGCGCGACTCAGTGTATTGAAAGATCGAAGCATTGCCGTGCAACAGTGCGACAGCCACAGAAAATCCAATACTAAACTGGGTCTGCTCTGCTGTAACCGGATTTTCAATCGAAGCCGCCAACGTCACTTTGTCGACCGCAATGCGCATCGCAACGATTGCTGCAGGGTCTATCTGCTCTTGCCTGACGACTTCTAAGGCTACATCAAGTGGCGCATGATTACCTCGGCAGCCAGCATGCCTCTTTAGATAGGTTTCAGAAATCCTGTACTCGCGCCCCAGACCGAGCAGGGCTGTTGAGTGAGCAGACGATCCACCGAACGCAGGCAAAAACCCTTTTTCGAACACCTCGGGGGCACCATGCAGGCCCGAACGGGCAAACAAAGCCGCGACAATGCCTCCTTCACAGCCCCGCGCAACCTGCAAGGGTTGTGTCGTTGAGGCTTTAAGTGCTTCTTTCATCCCGACGCCAAGATTCGCAGCAATCGCTAAGGCATCAGCGGCAGCCCCTGCGGGAAGCCCGAACAGACGTGCCACCCCAGCCGCAGATGAGACCGCCGCCAAGATCGCGGTTGGCTGAAAGCCTCGACCAACGTTTTCAGGATAGGTATCGCGACCGAGCCTTAAAAAAACTTCGTAGCCTGCAACTGTCGAGGCGATCAATTCAGCCCCTGAGCAGTGCAACGCTTCAGCCTGTGCAAACACAGCTGGAATCACCACCGAGGAGGGATGACCACCGGTAAAACGTGAGCCGTCCTCAAGATACGTGCCGTGGGTGGCGTAAGAATTCGCGAGCGCTGCTTCGCGCGCACTCGCCAGGTACGGCAGCCCCCATACATGCGACACCTTTGTGTCAGATTCAAAGAGTTCAATGACCGGACGACTCAAACCCAGTTGGGCACCCGCGATACCAACGCCTAAGGTATCTAACATTCGTAATTTGATCGCGCTAATGATGTCTTCAGGCAAATCGCTGAGCACCACCTGCGAGACGAACTCTCCAAACTTTGCCGCAATCATGGTTATTCAG
>Ga0209296_1001743_pt1 | contig 16202 bp, 27 predicted proteins | sample S_130206_EF_Meta_FD_187319 | JGI IMG/M metagenome (GOLD analysis project Ga0209296, IMG submission 187319) | Freshwater microbial communities from Lake Simoncouche, Canada to study carbon cycling - S_130206_EF_MetaG (SPAdes) (version 2) | ecosystem: Environmental > Aquatic > Freshwater > Lake ...
ACGTAATCCTCAACCTTCTCGCCCTGCCCATTGCAGCGCAATACTACGAAGGCAAGTTTATCGGATTTACGCTCTTTTATCTGCTTTATCCAGCCTAAAGGGCTAAATTTTGTTACTGCTTTAACCTCTACGTCGAAAGGAGTGCCTAGGATATCACTCCCTTGACGACCTGCCCCCGTAGGCTCGGCATATGGATACCAAGCCTGCAAGTATTCTGCAACTACCCGCTGAGTTCTATAACCTCGGTGTTTACGAGATTGGGTTGACATGTGGGTAATCAATATGATTTATGCTGCTGCAAAATGGACAGACTTTCACGCCGTTCATATCTATCATGCGTGGGTCGTTGCACATTTCGCAGCACTCAGATAGCGGCACAATATCTAAATGCACGCCATCATCTTTGAACGTGGCTTTAACTCCATGTTCATCAATCATTTCCATATCGCCCATTTAATCATTCTCCTTACAATCGCCTTGGCATCTGATTATTCTGAACTTAATGCCCTTGCATGTTTTTAGGAAATAACCTTTATCATCTATGGACATTTCCTCTATTACTAATGGATACTCTTTAGCCATTTTCATATCCTTCCTCAAAGTACCAAATCCCATTTGAGGTTTGTTTAGCCCATTTAGCGTGAGTATCTACACCCTTTTTGCATACATATCCGTAATAAGGTTTTCCCTTACCCTTTGATATGCCCTGCTTGAGGATGTGACCATGCTCACACGCTTCAGGTTCTTTAGGATTGGCTTTACTAATTACATTGACAGCATCACCTATACCCCAAGAAACCGGCTGAGGTTCTCTCGGCTCAACCGGCTCATTGGTTTCTTTGACGGATTGCCTAGAATCAAGTTTTTCCTTGAAGGTTAAAGGCTTTTGTTCCCCTTGAATAACCTTTGCCATTTCGGTCTGACTTGCTCTTTTGCCCTTGGCTGCGTAGCCAGCGTTAGCAAGGCTGCGTCCCAAACTGGACGTTTCTGCATTTTCAAGCGCAGACGTAGAATTGACGCCTCTATCCGTAATAACCTCAAAAGCCAAACCAGTCGAGAAAGGAACTGCGTCAGCAAATGTACGATAAATTGCACTACGGACAATAAAACGAGTGCCGGAAGCCTCAACAAGTTGAGTATCAATACGGAAATCAGGATAATCGCTAATAAATCGAGCAAGTCTCACCTCTACTGTCTCGTAATCATCTAAGTTAAATGCCATCTACTTCACCTTTATATTCTGTATCGTATTCTTTGAGTATTTGATTGTATATTGCAAGGTAGCCGATTCCGTCTTTAACTGAATCGAGATGGTTAGGTGATTCTGTAAGACGACTGACCTTGACGAGCAGCATACAAATACTGACCTGCATTGGTGAGATGTAATCCCCAAGGTAAGCACTCCATAGTTCTGAGATTCTTTCGTGATTTGTTCTACTTGAACCATAGACGCTACCTCTCTGCGACAACGTGACCCTCACCTCGTCAAATAAATCCTCAGTTCTGTTCATAGTCAAACACCTTATCTACTTGCACTTTGTTTTCGATCATGCGGCGGTGCATATTCCATCCATCCCGACGACCAATCCAGTAGTAACGTGCTTCGGCTTGAGCCTTAATTCCAACATAAATCCAAATCAAAGCAAAGATTCCAAGTAATGACCATACCCACATAAGTCCTGCTTCCTTTAGGCTCATACGGCTACCATCCAAGAACCTGAGTAATCGGTTGTAATAATCCAATCAGCGGTTGCACCATCATAAGATATTGAGTAATCCTGCTTTGCATCTGCAAGGTATTGGACTGCTACTAATGCGCTTACATAAGTATCAACCCAGTAAATGAATTTGTGTGACCAATTGATGTCGTCATCAAATCGGTTTGTTTGTTCAACCCAACCATCATTGCCAGCAAACTCCATTTGGCAAGTAGTTAAGCGTTCGAAGTCTACAGCGGTAATTTTCATATCATCTCCTTAACACCAAGTCCGTTAACTTGGATAGGAGAAGGATGACACACGCTACCGACGCCGGCAATTAAAACGCCGGCGTGGCGTATAACGATTTTGTTATTTGTAGAGTTTGCCCTCAAAGATAAATGAATGGTTATTAATAGGTATAGGGATTACCTGTACTTTGCGGTCTTGAACGTAGGCTACTGCGAAGCCTTGCTGCCAATTGGCGTAGCCTCGGGTATAAGCCATGCCGCTTGAGGCTAGATCGACTAAATTACCGACCTCTAAACCCCATACAGTACGCCCTACCTGCCCTCTGGAAGCCTCTGTAAAGGCTGATAACCCTAATCTATGGGTGTGACCACACACCACGCTTTTCCCCAGCCTTCTAGCCCCATTTAACGCCGTTTGGGATGGCACTTGGCTAAGAGGGAAAGCGTCTCCATGAACTGCCGTCCAGCCGTACGCCCAATCAAGTCCGTAGGGATGGAATTTAATCTTGAGTTTATCATACCCCATAAAACGTTCATATTGCAGTTCGGGTAGGTTGAGGAAAGATGGAAGTCTTTTTTTGATTGATCTGTAAAGTCGGATTCCATGATTGCTGCCTAAAACGTCAGTAACGCCAAGGTATTGTAAAACCTCTTGCGTAAACTTTCTGTCATCATCTAGGTTTCCAACCATCTCATCTATTGTTCCTGCATTAAATCCACCAAGTTGAGGTAGATCAATTTCGTCACCAATTTGAATAGTGCGGTGAGGTTTCCATTTTTGTAAAAAACGCCCAACTAATTTGACGCTTTGTTCGTCAATGAATGGGGCTTGAAGGTCTGATATAAATGCAATTTTTTTTATGCTAATCGTCATCCTCATCAAAGTCGTCAAGAGGATTTTTGATTGGGTCTTTAGGGTCAACTATCCAATCAGGATAAGATGATCTGTCCATTGCAAAAGCAAGTGCAGTTCCCTCATCCATGCCAGCCCTACGGCAAGCATCATAAACCTCTTTAGCGGCAATCGCCCAAAAGTCAATTTTGACTAATATAGGCTCTTTAGTGGTACGGCGTTGCCTTGCGACTTTTTTTCTCGGTTTACGTTTTGTAGCCATGGTAAAAGTTTACTTCCTGCTAATGACAATAAAGAGTTCATCTATGCGATTTGACAGGTGTGTCGTTTCTTTTTGTAAATCGGTTAACTGGTCTTTCATAGAATTTCCGCCGTTCGGGCGAAGTTCATTTAACCAACCTCTTACCAACCAGCGTAAGCCTGCGAGTAACCCAATTAATGTGGTGGTAATTCCAGCAGCAAAGCCAGCCCACTCAAGGGCTGTCATTACTCTTTGCTACCTAAGCCAAATGCGGAATCGTCAGGATTGATCGCACGCAATAATGGTGCTGCAAAAGCAACTAAAAATGCCTTCCAAATGTCATCAAATGAACCTGAAGGATTTGTTACGTAAACTGTCGCTAAACAAACAAATGCGCTTCGTGCGTATGAGTTGATTATTGCTACTGTTTTCTTATTCATTACTACCCCCTAGTAGTGGTATGTTAAAAAACTCTGAATTATTATCTTGATCTTTTCTGAATGAAATATGTATGTGATGGTCATGGCGGTTATAGCCTCGATAGCGTCGCCATTTATAGTTAAGCACCGGCGAAGCAATTTGACCTAAATGAATTACATACAGAATACGTCCGTTATGTTTGGCGTATTGTCGTAACTGATCTGCCAAATATGCTGAAGTTCTTTTGTCGTCAGAAAGGCGAGCGTCAACGTCGATTGCACGCACCACCGCTGTTTTTGCGTCGGGTATGTGATCGCTTTTACCTCTTTGTTGATGCAAACTATCAGCAATCCATCCATCAGATTTACGTAAGCGATCAGCAAAGGCGTCGTCAATCTGTTCCCTTAACTGCACCGCTGCCTTTGATAACCATGGTTTCATTTAGACACAAAGCCTCAAGATTATGCTAGGGCGCTCAGTTCATCCACTATTGGAGTTGAAATCAGCGCCTCAATTTCTGCTTGAGTTAAACCTAGTTTCTCATAGGCAGAAATTTTGGTTTGCCGAGCCATTTCTGCTGCTAGTTTTGCCGCTTCTTTTTTTAATACTGCATTAGCCCAACTATCAATGGTCGCCTCATATTCATCTTGACTGAGTGTAATAATTTCATCATTAGATTGCTTTGTTAGATTAGGATAATCTAACTTGAATTGCTCTATCAACTGTTGTTTTGTCATTAGTTCGCCAATCCATAGACTTGGTATCTGCCAGTTATTGTTCCGCTATCTGGTTTCAAAAGAAAACCAGTATATATTCTTGCCACATTGTTTAAGGCTGAATAATTAATATTTTGTTGTGACGATTGACCATAACCAGAACCAAAATATTTAGGTGTTTCACTATTTCCATCAACATTTTGAACATATAGTTGCCCAAAACTTGAATTATTTGTGCTAGTTGTTAGGTTATTGTAAATAGTTGCCGCTGATTGATTATCAAAACCCCAAGTTGTTATAGTAGCAGCCCTATCATAACCAAAACCCGCACCATAATATTCAGTTGTTTGTGCTGTTGATGTTGAATATTGCCATTGAAACTGCAAATCAGCACCATTTACTGAACTATTAGCAGACCAAATTATATAATAGGTTTTGTATGCGCTGCTAAAACATTCATTAACACCAACGCTTGATTGTGTAGTAAATGTTGCAGATGTAATTTTAGTCATTGCACCACCACCAGCAGCAGGTGCAGCCCATTTGAGTCCAGTTGCTTCAGCACTATCGGCAGTTAAAATATAAGTATTAGTTCCCGCTGCTAATCGGCTAAAAGTATCTGCGCCTGTTCCAACAATTAAATCACCCTTAGCGTCAATTGCTGTTGCCATTGAGTTAGTTACTGTTACTGTTCCTGAAGTACCGCCACCGCTTATTCCTGTTCCAGCGGTTACGCCTTCAATATCACCTGTTGCACCTGAAGCAACCCAAGCAGCCCCATCATAATAAAAAAGACTATTTGTATCTTTTGTAAAAGCAAACTGTCCTTCAGCCGGTGCGGTAATTGCTGCGTCACGTGCCGCCGTACTCGCAAAAACTAAAACGCCCTGCATTAAATATCCGTTGACGTCTGATGCTGAAAGCACGTCACCTGTATTAAAGGTCTTAAATCCTAATCCTGCTGCCATGTGTATATCTCCTTAGTGCCTAATTATATCCTAGTATGACAAAATATCCTCACCAATTATCCCATAATATGCGCTCGAAAGTATCAGCCCATCAACTATCGGCTCTAGGGTGGTAAGAACAGTATTCCATGAACTCGCAGTTATATCATGAGCGATTCCTTGAATTTGTAAATTTTTAGTAATTGTAGAACCATCCGGTTGAATATTGGTTATTAATACATTGTCAAAATAATCAAAGTCTAAAATAGTTGCTGTTGGTACGTTAGGGTCAAATAAGTCAAGGGTCATCTCGTCAATACGGATGGTGGTCGTTGATCTCGTCGCAACATAAATCTTGGCAATATTTGAAGCCTCTGCGTCTGTATTAATAATTAGATCAGGGACTGAAATTGAGTGAGGGAAGTAAGTTGCAATTGAATCGGCATCTATGGCAGTTTGAGCCACCCCGCCTGATCTTGTCATGGTTGCTGAGTTGATAATTAATTTGTCATCAAAGGCAAATTTCAAGTTTTTGTAAGGTATGCCACCGGTTTGATTAAATAAAGTTGGGGCATCTCCGGCACTTGAAATTACAGTACTTCGATTTTTAAAAATAATATTGCCTTCAGGTGATACAAATAAAGCCCCTTGCTCGCTAAATTCTGCGTTTTGCATGGCTTGGAGTGAAGTTCTTAAAGTAGCAGGGTCAGCAATTGTTAAACTGTTCCCAGTATCAACGCTTCGCATTTGAGTTGGGAAAGAAACAGTATCCAAAATCTTGTTTACTCTAGTGCCAGTATCTTGACCAGCGGCTTGACCTGTTACAGTAACGACTGAAGCCAAATTGAATAATCTAAAAGCGTCAGTCGCTGATATATCAACATAAGCCATATTTTCCGCTTGGTCATAAGAGTAAACGTATGAAGTTGTATAACCGCTAAATAAGTAATAAGAACTTCCATTGACTGAGGCTGAGATTCTTAATTTTCTTAAAGGTTCTAATTCGCCAAAATAAGGAGAGGATGGGTTTTGGGGATTGAAGTCTGAGTTAGGGTCGTAAATCCTGACAACGCAAGTGCCAGCCTCATAAATATCACGTGCAACGTTTCTGCCCCGCCTAATACTTATACGTCGAGTACGATTAGTTAGATTAACTACTAAGGCGGGAGTTGTCGATTCAGATAAAATGTTTGTGCCTAAAATACCATTAACAGGGTCTCCCAAGGTAAAAGGTATTCCAAAAGTTGCACCCGACGAAAAGTTTAGGGATACGTCAATCGTTGCCGGTAATGCCATTACTGGAACGCACCCAATAATCTACCGATAGAACTTGGTGAACCTGAAAGATTAGAATTTAACAGTCCGTTTCTTATTTGATCTGCAAGGTCAGCATCCGAAACAACGCTACCCGCATTATTAATAGTAATATTAAGACTGCCCATATTTCGGACGCCTAGGTAATCCATTTCGCTTTTTATTGATTGATACTCATTTAGTGCGATTGGCGCATTGGCAAGAACTTGAGCAGCGTTTTGAGGCGTTACTTGCGCTCTGACATTACCTGTTGGAGTAGTTGGTTGAAATTGTAATAAGCGATACATTTCAATCATTTTGGCAAGCAAGTTATCAATTTCAGTTCCCCAACCCTTAAACGGATTAAGTGCCATTGGAATCTTTGAAATGGCTGTTGCAAGATCGGTGGTCTGTAACTGGACAATAGCCAATTGCTTTCCAAGTCTTTCAGCCTCTGAAGCGTTGCCTTGGAGTAATGCTAATTGCAAGTTTAATCTGAGTTTTTCTTGCTCTGTAACTTTACCTTGCAAGGCTGCAAAGATTTCTATTTGAGCAGAATCAAACATGCTGCCAAATTGCTTTATCTTGGCTTGGTCTTTTGCCAGTTGCTGTTGAGCCTTAACCAGTGCCTGTTCTTTCTTAATTGCCGCTAATCGATCTTTAGCCGTCTTAGCGGCTGCGGCTTGCTGTTTCTTTTGATCTGCTCTTAAAGCCTCATAATTAAAGTTGGAACTCATTGGGTCAAAAGGCTTATCAAAGTTCATTTTATAAGCAAACGTGCTGCCTGACTTATCGCTTAATAGTTCACTAACCGGCGTATTTAGAAATTGCAGATTACCTTTAATAAACTTACTGACCATGCTCATAGCCGTTACGGACTTTTTGGCAACAGTTTCCATAAGCGAACCGGTCTTTTCAGCATTTATGTTTAAGTCCTCAAAAGCGTTAACTAACCCTTCGCCCACGATCTCTTTAACAACATCCATGCTTGCGCCTAGGATTGCCATTTGACCGGCAGCACCGGCGGCTGAGGCTTCGCCTTGTCCTGCAAACTGTTTATTAAGTTCGGCTTGGACGTCAGCAAAACTCTTGCCCTTAAGTGAGGCGGTACTGTAACCAATGTTCAAACCAACTAAGGCTCTGTTGTTTCCTAAGTATGACTTACTTAAAGCATCAACGGCAGTACCAAGATCGACCCCAGCACCTGCCGATAAATCTAGTGCGGTCAAAAGAATGTCTTGAGATAACTTCGCATCTAAAGTAGTAGAAACTAATTGGCGCATTGCCGGACGAAGTTCGTCATCCAGTATGCCTCGAGTTTTTTGAAGCCTTTGAATGAAGGCTTCCGTACCTATTGTTTCAAATGACATGCCTAGATTGCCTAAAGTTAAGGCTAATGACTTGGCTGATTTTTGCTCTTGAGCAAAGGCTTGGACGGATGACTTAGCAAACTTAGTTACTTGGTTAACACCGAAGGCAACACCAAATGCACCGGCTAACTTGTTGGCACTCTTGCTTAGTTTAGTTAAAGAGTTTTGGGCTTGCCTTGCACCTTTGTCTTTGTAGGTTGAGGTAATTGCAATATCTATGGGTGAGAAACTGACCATTATGCCGCCTTATCAAATGTTTTATATTGTGCTTTAGAAACTCTTTGAAACCATCTAGTCTTGGCTTTATCGATTGCTTTCATAACTGCATCTTGGACTTTGCCTTGATCGTCATAAAATGCTTTGTAAAGTAAGCGTCCCTCTTTTTTACGACCTCTGCCAATGCTAACTAATTTTTGTTGGTTGTTTAATGCGGTCACAAACTGATAACCGGCGAAAGGGTTGTTGCTTGCATACTGACCAGTTTTACGTGTTCGTTTTCCTAAAGATTGGTAAGTGCCTTCATATCCTTGCACTTGACCTTTTTTATCACCGCTTATGTTTACAAAACTTGCACGCCCTTGCGGGTTCTTTCGTCCGGCTGTTTCATAAATAGCACCGGCGGCTGAATGGTTTTGCAAGATAAATGTTTGAACAAATCCTGATCGATTACGCTTAGTAGTGCCTAGGTCGTAACCTAAACCTTTTCTAATTTTCCAAGGGTCGTATTTAGGAAAGCCACGCTTGCGACTTGATCTTGATTTTGCTTCTCTACCTTGGCTAGTCCAGCCGCTATCTAAACCTGAAATCCTTGCACGAACCATGCCCTTTGCTCGGTCTGAAATACTTTGCATTGCAGGGTCAATTTCCTCAAGCATGTCCTTATAGAGATCACCGGCAAAGTTCTTAAGACTATCTAAAGTCTCATCTAGCCCTGCGACCTCTACTGGCATTTTCCATCCTTTTTGCGTCCTCTTTTAGAACGTTTAGTGTTGCTAAAAGTAACGATCTGTCCATATTGATATATTCGCTATGCGGTATGCCTGTTCTAACTGCTAATAAAGCAATTAAATACGTCGTGTCATACCGCATTACCCATTTGGGGCGTCAGCATCCAAAATCTCTACCTTAGATAGAGTTTCTAAATACTTGTCCCCAAATGGTACGACTGTAACTCCGGAACGTCTTTCGGCTTCCCATGCGAGCCAATAGATATCCGATTGTCTTTCCTCATCTCTGAATCTCTTATGAAACCCAGTCTTAAATTGTTGTTCAAATGCGTACTCAAGTGCAGGGCTGATATCAAAATCCGATACGTCGCCTGAAGCCTTTGTCACTCTGAGTTTAATCATTTAATCTCCTTAGAATGTACCTGTTGTCGCAACTGTAATTGCGCCGTTAACAGTCCATGTTACATCCTGAGTACCAAGATCGCCAACTCCGCCATTAATGTCGGTGGTGTTATTTACTAGGCAAGTCATTGTATAAAGAGGGTTAGTTGCTGAAACCGCAGTTCCTTTTTCTTGCAAAAGAACGACAGTTACTGAAGTACCCCAAGCGGCTTGCAAAGTTGCAAGAACGTTTGCTGAAGCGGTGTCGTTAAGAAATGAAATTGAAACGTTTGAAGTCTCAAGCCCTTTTACATATTTTTCACCGGCATCCCCCATGGCAGTTACAGATAATTCATTAAATGATCTGTTTAGGGTTACGCTTGTTACGTGGTCTGAAAGATCGACAGTATTAACCTTTACGCCGACCTTGTTATTTAGAAATACAGCCATAGTGGTTATTCCTCATCTTTCTTTGAGATTGGTTTAGGCTTTTCTGTTTTTGCTACTTGCCCGACTTTTTCAAGCCAAGCCTTGTCCTCTGAAGGAACATCATAAATTTCGGTCATGTTTTATCCCCAACTTGTCATTATAGAAATTGTTAAATCTGCACTTAGCATTTCCCCTGCGCTTGCTGATAAAACATTGGGTGCAGATATATTACCAACGCTAATTTTGAGGGTAGTTATTGCTGCCAGTTTATTAAAAACACCGACGGCAAAATCCTCAATTCCGTTTAAGTTACCTTGATTGTCTAGCATTGGAACAATCATCACTAAACGAAAATTTACTTTTGGCGCAACGCTTGAATAAATATTGTTGCTTGGTTCAATATATGGGTCATCCGGTTGGATAATTAGTGAATTTGCTATGGGTGAGGCAGGTGGATATGAAAACACCTGCCAAACCCCTGCGTTAGTTAACGCAGTCGCAAGGGTTGTTCTGAGAGTTGTAACGGCAACTGTCATCAGCCAACCAAACTATTAGGTGATAAATGGTTTGCTAATATTCCTCTTACTCTTGCGAGAAGCGTGTTACCCATGCGGTAAGGACTTGGTTGGAAGTCAGGTGATATTCCACCTGCGTTTGATTGTTGCCTTGATTGCCAAATATCAACTGCAATTAATAAACTACTTTCCCTAATTTCGGGAACAGTTGAATATGTAACGTAATCTGTTGCGGCAACAGTACCATAAGGATTAGTTGCATGTATAGGTTCAATTGTTGAATGACTTGTTACGAAAGTTATTGAAGTAGGTGTTATACTGGTAATAGTTTTACTGCCGTTAAATGTTGCGCCGTTGCCGCTTACTGTAACTACTTGACCAACAAAAAAGCCATGAGGTGTATTGAAATATAATGTGCCGTAACCAACTATGTGTGAATGGCTTGAATTATATTGTTGATTTTTCCATAAGTAATCAGAAACAATATTTTGAGCCGTTTGACAAACTTCCTCAACTACTGAATCACTATATAAAGTACCAATTCCAAGCGTACTTCTCAACTCAGCAAGTGTAACAAAAGTAGCCGCCAATGTCGTTTCCTTTCTTAAAGTAAAGGGGCGAAGGCTTCCAACGCCCCTTTACAGATGATTCCTATTTAGGAAAGTTTATGCAACCATCCACTTATACGCACCGGCTGCAACCTTAGTTGCAATTGCGCCGTAGCCATAATAAGCAACATCAATTTGACCAGTTGAAATAACATTGGTCTCTAGACGATACTTGCTTGATTCGTACCAAGTGTATGAATCAGGATTAATAACGATCATTGTGTTATCGCCTGTTCCATCAGTTAACGCTGTTGAAACACGAAGGTTTAATCCACCAATGTTACCACGGATATTTGTAGGTGTTAGATTTCCTGAAGCGTTCTGAGGATTGATTGTCTGAGTAAATACTGCTCGGTTTGAGCCATCTACTAATCCCATCAATGCGCCCCATTGCTCAGGTGACACAACGATATTGGTTGCGAATCCAAGTGTACCTTTGTAAATTGAAACTGCTGCATCAGAAATAAAATCCTGAATGTTTGCTGCGGTTAGTGTTCGGTTACCGCCATCAGTTCCTGAAGTAATTAATGCAGTTCCGACTGCTGCGTCAGTTGCTTTTGCATAAGCAAACTCCATTTGACGGACTAACTCTGCAAAAAACGCAGGGCTTGATCGGTCTAATAATTCTACGGAAAATATTTGACGTCCTGCATATTTTTTAACGTCAACAGATAAAAATGAAACGTTTTGATCTGTTTGTGATGGTGCTGCGCCTTCGGCTGTTACTGCAACTGTTGGTGCTTGCGTTAACTTAGGAATTTCGAAAGTCATTCCTGCGTCAGGAAGTGCTGCCGAACTTACGCTATCAATAAATGGTCTGTCCGCATTAGAAAGAGGATTAATTACCTCGGTCAATTGACGTGTAGGGATAAGTCCTGCGTTGTCAGTTGTATCTGCTGCTGCACGAAGGTAAGACTTAGCATCCTCATCATTTAGATATTGCGCACGAAGTGTATTCTCTAGGAATTTTTCCTTTGAAAGTTCAATGCGTGGCTTTGTATAAATTGGTGCTGCTACTGTTGGACGAGAGGCTTCAACCGCAGGGGTCTCTACTACCTCGGACGCAACAGTTGTTTCAGGTTTTGTGTTTTCCACAATTTCCTCATTTTCTGTTTTGGTTTCGGTTGATTCTGCCTCTGCGTTTGACGCAGCGACTGAAGTGACGGCGGCACTTTCGAAAGCGGCAGCCTGTACTAGGCTAACTTCCATAAGTCTCGCAGCACTAACTCTGTATATTCCGTTACTGTTTTTTCCTTTAATAACTTCCACTCCAACACTCAAGCCGGAACGTAGTGACTCACTTGCCTCAATGAGGCTATCTGTACCCCTAGTCGTATTACTAACCTTAAATTCGGCAAAAAGTCCACTTGAATCCTCGGTTATGGATTTCATGCGCCCAATTGGCATTTTTGGGTCATGCTCAAGTAATAATTTTACCTTGCTTGGTTCATCAATTTGTATTGAACCTTTTTCAAAAATTACTTTACCAACTGAAGTATTACCAATTTCATTTTCAAACGGAACGATCTTACCTGCAATAATACGGCGAGACTCTGAAGCCTCTAAATCTGCACTAAAATTAATTATTTCCATTTGGGCTTAGTTCTTCCATTTCTCTCGCTTGTTCAACTGTTATTAAATCGAGTGCTAACATTTTTTCAATTACTGCTAGACGCTCAAGTGGGTTTGCTCTTAAAAATCCTGAATCCATGTCGAACGCCACAAATTGCGTATTTGGTGTTATGTCGTCCATTGAAAGTCTTGACTCAATGCAAGAAATGTAAGGTTGTAAAGTTAGGGAAACAAACTGACGTCTTTCGTCTTGGACGTTGGAGTATGTAAATGATGAATTAATATCTGCGTTTATGTAATAGGCATTAACGTTGCAAAGTCTTGCCACTTGAACTGCCATGTACTGCAAACTATCGTTATAGGTCATGTCCTTCGGTGAAAACGAAGTTGGTTGAAATTCTAAACTTGAAGTTAGATAAGCGGTTGATCTTTCAGCACGACTGCGACGCCAAGCGGCTAATAATCCGGCAACTTCCTTATCACCTAAGTCAGCACCATTATTTTTCAATATACCGGCGGGAGTTGGAACGGCTGCTGCGTTTGCTGCTGCTTTTTCCAAATCAATTGCTGCTCTCAAAATTCTTGCGCCGGCGTGTAAAATTCCATCAATAGGTGATTGGAAGGTGACAAGTGAGCCAATTCCCGACATTGGTCTTTCAACGCCATCAACTGTATAAAAATCGACGAAGGTGTTATTTTTATTTAATTGCACTTGAACTCTAGTATTATTTACAAAATCAAAACGAGACGGGCGATTATCGTCTTGGTAAACTTCAGTTACCTCTAGATAGCCGCTACCATAGAATAAAAGTGCGTCCACCAAGGCGGTGACAATTACTGAATTGGGTGCGGACTTAGATAATTGATTGACCCAAGGTAAATTTGGTAATTCCTCTTTAGTTGCCTTTGAATAAGTTTCTAATTCCATTACGCCAATTGTTGTTGCAATTAAATTACGGCAACGCATAACCGCAGGGACAGAAATTGCTTCGTCTCTACCTACCGATTGGAATGGAGTAAACTGAGCATAATAATTAAAAGGGTCAGCGACAACAGGCGGGGCTAATTGCGCTGTTAAGTTTGTTTTAGGTGATAAACCGACTAAATCTCGAAAAAATCCCATTGGTGAAGTATATCACAAACTTTAGACATAAATCTTAGGAACTGAGATGGGTTTGCTCAACATGTGGACAATCATTGCAGTTGAAATACTTGCTGCAACGCATCCAGCGGATTTCCTTCGAATGATTCGCCACGAAGCATCTGAGTATTTAGCGGCAGCGTTATTCATTGACGAAACCCATTCGGGTTGACCTGAGTGGATTAATCTCAAATTAGAAAGGCTGTCAGCAAGTTCACCACATGCTTGGTAAAACGATTGTCCGGATATGTCAATTAACTTTTGACCGGACTGCTCAAGTTTTTGAGCAATAAACGCAGTTGCGTATTTATCGTAAGCAATTTGAACCGGTCTATATTTCATAGCCCATTCATTTATAGAACTAGCCATTTTAACTTCGTCGATTGCAACCTCGGAACTAAAGGTTTCCATTACACCAACCGCAATTTTGCCATCAATTATCTGACCAGCCACCAATGCGCCGGTTCGCTTGCTTGGACTGACGTCAAAAGCCATAACTGTCATTGCACCGACTGGTAAGATCAATTCAGATACTGAACAGGCTTCGATTGACCCATAAGTCCAAGGTGAAACCTGAGAATCAATCCACATGCAAAGAGTTTCAGTCAAAGTCGCTTCAATTGAGTTAGTTGCAATAGATTCCTCAATTGCTTCCTCGGTAATGGTGTAACCAAGGGCAGGGTTAGCCATTGCCCAATATTTTTTATTTCTAATGTCCTGTCTTGCAGCCAATGGTGCTGAATACTCCCAAAATCCAAAAGTTTTACTTGGATAGTCAAGCGCACGCTCACGCATATTATTCAAAACTGTTGAGAAAGCATCACCGGCGTTGCTAGTCATTAAAGTTTGAGAATTTGGTCTTGCCCTAGTTGTTGGGACTGCCGCTTTGAACGCTTCCTCGCTTATTTCACGCAATTCGTCAATGTAAAGAAAATCTGCGGTCTTACCTCGAGAACCATCTCGAGTGGCAGCAACAATCTCATATCTTGCACCATTAAGTAAAGTGATTGATTCTTGACCATTCGCATATCTGATCTGTTTTACTTGCGCTTTTAGGAAGTCATTGTCCTCGATTGTGTTTGCCACTTGCCTAAATGTATCTAATGCCATGTTTCGATTTGAGGACATTGCCAAAATGTTCTTTTCGTTAAACAGAAATAGTCCAGCCAAGATTCTCATTCTTGCAAGGTGAGTTTTGCCTACTTGTCTTGCGCATAACAACAAATTGCTTTTGCGTTGGAAATTACCTGCGGAATCTACGCTCAACATATCCTCAAGCACGTAATGTTGCCAAGGCAGCAACGGCATACCAATTTTCTCAGCAAGATCAGCCACTTCAGCAATTCGGGACGCACCTTTAAGCGGCGGAGTTTGAATCCTAGGTTTTGTGCTGCCTAATAGCCGTTTTTTCACCGCCCCTCGTTGAGCCGGCTTGCGCTTGGCTTTAACCGGTTTTGTGTTGGTCGTCATGGCTTTTGGAAAGGCGACCAAGGTCGTGTGATCTGCGTCTCAGGGAGAGAACAGTCTTGAGAGACAGGGGGGGTAGAAACAGGTGCTAAAAATCGACTTCCTTTCTTGCTGTTACACGACTTGCAAGCACTTGTTAGGTTGTCTAAACTGAAAATTTCGCCACCAACTTTGCGTGAAGTTATGTGATCGACTGTTGCATTGCCACCCTCAAGGTGCGTGCCACAATAGGTGCAAATGTACCCATCCCTTGCGAGGACACGTAATCGCAAAGACTTCCATTTGCCACTACCTAATGCTTTATTACTCAATGCCATCCTTTAAGTTGCCAATGTTTCAATGCTGCACATGCGTTGATGTACTTATCTTTATCTACACCATATTTACCATAGATATATGACAATCCCCAGTCTATCTGCTTATATCCATTGGCAGTACGTAGGTATTCACTCTTACCTTGAGGTATCCCGTACACCTGTTGTTTACCACCTATGTTGCCGACTGCTCTTTCATTCCAAGCACTTTCTTTGCCATATAACGTACTAAGGCATTTGTATTGAACTACACTTTCAATACGCAATTGAGCATATTCTTTGTAACTTATAGGTTGGTATCTTGGTAGTGCATTAACGGAATCAATCTCTTTAGAACCAAGACTTAATGCAATTAAGACAATACACACCCCAAATGCTACAAGCAGCGAACTCGCAAGCCGCCCCCTTACGGGGCTTGCGTTCGCACTCTTAGGTGCGTCGCACGCTTGAAGCGTACTCGCCCTGTCAAATCGTTTAAGCATGACTTTTCCTTCCGTCTCACTATATGAGATGTGATTTACACCACATATAAGTACAACTTATTCTTAAGTCATCTCCTTCCGCCCATGTCTCATCCCATCCACCTTGGCTCATATGCTCATCCAGCCTATGTAACCTGCATCAGGATTGTCTTTGAGCCATTGTTCTCTAAGAGCATTTTGATATGCCCAATCAATTTCATTTAATTCTTTAACCATAACCTTCACTCCATTCATGTCCACAATCATTACATTCATGGAAATAATCTTTATTGTAATTACTGGTATTGGTGTTGTACTTCAGACACTCAGGGCATTGATCTTTATACATACAGAACAGGTCATACCTTCCATTAACCAAAGACCACACTTTTTGCAGCGTATTGGTTCAGTCATGTAGTACCTTCATAAACTCACTCATTGGAATTAGCACTACGTAATCCTCAACCTTCTCGCCCTGCCCATTGCAGCGCAATACTACGAAGGCAAGTTTATCGGATTTACGCTCTTTTATCTGCTTTATCCAGCCTAAAGGGCTAAATTTTGTTACTGCTTTAACCT
>Ga0209296_1001744_pt1 | contig 16202 bp, 25 predicted proteins | sample S_130206_EF_Meta_FD_187319 | JGI IMG/M metagenome (GOLD analysis project Ga0209296, IMG submission 187319) | Freshwater microbial communities from Lake Simoncouche, Canada to study carbon cycling - S_130206_EF_MetaG (SPAdes) (version 2) | ecosystem: Environmental > Aquatic > Freshwater > Lake ...
CGTGTAGCGCATCTCGAGGAGCTTGGCAACAGTTGCACCGGCAGTGATTGCCAGGGCGCGAGTAGTACCAGTGCTCGTCGCAGTGGTGATGTTGATGTCGGTCGTTACACCAGTGGACGCCTTGACGGTAAAGATGCCCGTCGGTGCATTCGTGCCGGTGCCGCCGATGTAGCCCCACTCAAGGTTGCGCAAAAGCTGGCGCTGCAAGTGGTCGATGACTTCCATTTCGACGTTAAATCCAGCGTCCGACTGCAGAATCAGTTGCTGACTGACTTCGGTCTTTGGCAAACATGGAACCGGTGCCAGGGGAACTTCCTTGAACAACGGATCAGCAGCAGTCGTGGCAACTGTGCCGGTATCGGGTTCAGTCCAGGCGCTGGTGTAATCCGCAGTCTTCAACGTGCTAAAGCGCAGGGTCTGGTAGCCCTGAACGCCAGTGCGCAAATCTGCCAAGTTACGCATCACAGAATTGGCACTCAGGTACTTGAGAACCGCATCCTGATAGACCTTAGGAATCAAGATCGAACTTGACGCGGTAGTGATGAGTTCACGCTGTTCCGGGATCTGACCGGTGCGGAGATAGTTGACGAACTGATCCTCGTACTTCTTGGAAGCGCGGATGTCCATCGACCGATCCTCGGTCTTCTTGATGGTGTTCTCGATAGCAGACGATGAAGCGAAACGCTCGCGCACTTGCGCTGCGCGGATCTCTGCATCGAGCTTTCCGAGTTCGTTGGCGACTTCGTGGCCACGGGCCTCGACTTCAACGGACATGGTGTCCTGGGCGAGAATGGAATCGCGCTCTGCAACGAGCGCCTTACGGGTCTCAAACATTTCGGACAGTTTCATAATGGCATCCTTAGACGCAGACGAAGACGGGCAATGCCCGATTGGAGGGTTCTTGCTTCGGCACTTGTCTGCGGATAAGCGCCGTTTTCAACGATGGAAACTTCACGCAGCGCAACCTGCGAGAGTGTGCGAGTGTTGCCGACCCAACTGTCGGCGATGACTTGGAAACCGAACGACATCTCAGACAACACACCAGCGTCCACCAACTGGCGAACGTCCTTGGCGCGTTGGGTGTCGGGCAGCGTTACTTCAAACGCAAGGCCGTGCTGATCGCTGCGCAGTTGCAGCAATCCGCTCTTGGTGTTGGCGAGTAGGTCGCGCGAATCGTGGCCAACGAGTAGCGAAATGTTGCTGCCAAGTGACGAATCAAACGCGCCGCGGGCCACACGTTCGGTAAATGGCTTGCCGCCATTGATGCCACGGATGGTCAGCGGGTGGCTCGGAGCGTCATAAACCGAGGCATAGCCGCCGATCTTGTCGCCTGTCATGGCTAGTTTGGCTGTGCGAATCTCAAGCATTTTCGTCCCCCATATTGCCTTCGCCGGCGTTGTCGCCCTGGACTGCGCTCATGCCGCCAGGCATGGAAACCTTGGCATCGTCAAGCCCATCTTGTGGAGGCAAGCCGAGCCGGTGCCGTGCGTCGTTGCCCGACATAATCCCGGCGAGCACCAGTTTGGACAAAGCCATTCCGGCATCCCGCATGTTTCCGCGAAGCAGGATGTCCACGTCGAGACGTGCATGCTCACCGGGCCTGCAGAGTTTGCGCGTGATCTCCGACTCCCACGCGCTGACCCACTGGGCAAGAGCGCCGTCAACGTAGGCGCGAGCGGTTTCCGATTGCGATGCGAGAGCGCCGCCACCCTGCTGGTAAAGCATTTCGGGCGGGATGCCAAAGGCGCGAGCGACTTCCTGAATAGAGAATCGGCGCGATTCAAGCACATTGCTAGTGCTTTCGCTGATCTTTTCCGCCTTCATGCCTTCGCGCAGGATCAGCGGACGTGATGCGCCATCGGGCGTCGCGTGCATGGTCTGCCAGGCGTCGCGGATGGCTTGTACTGTCTGATCCGACATGGCGCCAGGGTGGGAAATCGAAATCTTTCCACCACTTCGGATAAGCGCCGAGTGGGCTGCGTCCTGGTCTGCGGCAAGATTAAACGCAGCGCGAGCGGCGTCCATCGGCCCAATGAACCAGTCCGGGCGCAGTGGATCCGGGTAGCAACCAAGGTGGAGCACCTGGTCAGAGGACAACGTAGCACCGGCGAGCTTGTAAACCACACCATCTTCAGTCATCTCTGAACTGATGGCGTTCGTTGGCATCGGTTGCAATTCAGCAACGGCGCCCGTGGTATCGCGGCGAATCAGCGCAACACCGTTGCCGGATTCGAGCGCGCAAGCAGTGATGTACCGGCGAAACTCGTAGCCTGACTGCCAGCGCGAAGCATCGCGTGTCATCAGTTGTGTAATCGGCGAGTCGACCAACTGACCATCGCTATCAACGACGTGGAACGGTAGCCGTGCAAGGTCTGCCGATATCAGTTGAGTCGCTCGAACGACCGCAGGCAGGGACGTTATAGCCGGTGCGGCTAGCGGCTCCGGCCGTGCATAGACGACCGTGGCGCTTCTGAATCCCATGAACCTGGCGAAGATGCTCACGCAGAGCATGGAACAAGTCCGCCTAAGACTGTCAATAGCGATTTATGGACTTGGCACCTAAACGCAAATTATCTTCACGGTGAAGTACTTACTTCACCCGATCGGACAACTGCTGGTACTGAGTCCGGTTGCCTCACGCACCTGGTGATGCTCCATTAACAGCGCAGCCATGTTGCCGGAAACGATGACATCCATGTTGCCGGCACTGCGCCCTTTAACGGGTCGCGTGTTGCCGACGTTGTCGCGAATCAAGCGCACGTTGTTGAGTCCGGAGGCTAGAACGGGGTCAACTTGGTAGCACAACTGCTTAGATTTGAGCAAATCGCCCCACAGTTTCCACGCCGGCGCCATGGTTCTTATGCTTTGATCGACCGCAACGATGGGCCATCCGCGGTCTTGCCACCTCCGAATGTCACGCGCTTGCGCTGGATGTGGGTCAACTCCGATCTTGCGGACGTCATAAAGCGCCATTAAATGCTCGATTTCAGCCTCAACAATTGACATATCCTGCCATTCACCAGGCATACGGCGTAGGTGTCCTGCCTCAATCCACACTTGCAGCGGGTTCTTGCAGCGCTTCTCGTCAAGCGCGATGTCCGTGCCGGCCCACCAGCACACGTTGCGTGCACGAATGATGCCACCATCGACCACCATGATCGTGAGCGCCGTTAAGTCGAGCTGAGCGCCGTAACCACCGCGGCTTAGGTCAAGACCGATCACAGCCGGCGCCCCGCGCAGGCGCTCCCAGTCGCAGTCCACCATTTGCCGCTCAAGTACCGCAAGATCGATGTCAGTGGTTGCAATCTCGTGATATCTGCACGCCAACTGCGTCTCAAACTCAGCAATCTGCACCGGATCACCGGTGTTTAGCATGGTCTGGGCGGCTAATTGCAACTGCGTTGGGTCGACAATGACGCCTAAACCGGGGTGCGCTTTCGCCCAAACAGCAGGGTCGGACGCCTGATCGTCGGCATCTAAGCCGTAGATCATGGGCCACCAACCCGCCGGATAGGGGGTTCCGTCACTAATTGCAGCCTCGCAAGCCTGCCAATAGCCCCAAATCGGCGTGGTCTTCTGCTCCGGATCGGGCGTTGTGATCGCCAGCAGTTGGGACGTGGCAAACTTGGCAAGTCCGGTCAGCAAACGCCCGACGGCTTTCGGCATGCGCGAAATCTCATCCGCCACTACCAGGCGCGTGGTCAAACCGTCAAGCGCCTTGTCACTGCAGGGCAGGGATATGTACCGATTGCCGCCGTGACGGACGCGGCCAGGGTGCGCGGGTGTCGATCCGCCCGATGATTTCCATCCTTCCTCGTCTTTGTCCACGTCATCGAGCGCCAGAGTCCGGCACATAGTTGCCATGCGCTCAAATGTCTTCTGCGCCAACCGACCATCCGGCGCAACTGATGAGAACTCCAAGCTAGTCGAGGTATCGCGCATCGCCGCCATAATCATTGACGCAGCAAACTCCGTCTTGCCGTTGCCGCGTGCCACAACTAGCAGCAGCGCCTTCGTGGCGGGGGTATCTGTCTTGACCTTGCCGATGACTCGACGCCTCGCGAGCAAGACCATCGCCACCATGCACTGCCAGGGCATCCATTCGAGCGGCTTGCCGGCGCCCTCCTCAACTCCCTGGCCGCACCGGCGCGCAAACGCTCGCGCTTCCTCAGCTCGGGGCTCGTCCCACCACACTTCGTGCGATGCCGGCGCCTTGCGCTCTGCTAAGTAACGCTTGCATGAATCGACGATGCGCTGATTCGCCACCGCGCTCCCGCTGGCAATCGACTCGGCGTAGGCGTCGGCTAAATCGGCGCATAAAGGCGGTCGTTTCAAGTGTTTACGGCGCTTGTCGGTTTTAGCGGTTCCAAAGCGCGGTGCCTTAGGGGTAGGGGTGGCCTCGGGGGGTTGACGGGGGTTTGTCAACGAAAATCTTTCGAGGTCTTAATATTATGGCACATAACACACAAACTTTGCAAATTTTTCCACTCACTACTTCCACCCTTATGCAATGGAATAATGTGGTCGGTCTGAAGATTAGCGACAGCACCACAGTGAGCACACTGCATATGCACTGCTTTATGCGCCTTCGCTATGCGTGTCCATGTACCACCGCGCGAACGCACAGTGTTAATCATGTTGATGGGCTTACCTAAGCCTGCGTGGTATTTCCACCTAGCCATTTGCGCACCTCTTCCATGAGTCGTGTGTCCTGCTCTTCCCTCCACGCTAATAGCCATTCCTCATCATCCTGACGAGCAAGCACCACTGGCAACCAATGACAGTTTGCATCAGTACGTGCCTGAAGCATCGCATCCTCAAGACCAGTGCAACGTGGTGCAACATTAGGTAACACCATCCCATCGTGCATTACTTCAACCAACTTAGACAGCCGGCAAATCAGCAGACTTCCACTGGTAATCAGAAGGTCATTTGCTAGGCGCTTGTAGACATAGGTGTAGCCAGTCTTGCGGCGCTTCACTTCTACGTGGATGTTCCATGGCACCATAGCCTCGACATCCGCTTTGCCCTTGCCATAACGCTGAGCAGTTCGCTGCCAGGCAAACGGGAACACATTTGACAATGCGCGACAGGCGTCAAGCTCCCCGTTCTTGCCTTTCAAACGGGAATTGGTCATCCTGAGCCCTCATAAAACGCCTTTTCAATGTCAGCATCAGTGATGCATCGGCTTGGACTTGGTGCCGGCCCAAGGTCTTCAATGGTGTCCCGGCGCTGTCTGACGCTTTCAGTGGTGCCATTCATGCCAGTGCTCTTCACGCTCATGGGCGTGCACATCAATCGCTGCATGCTGGCAATCTGCTCCCGCACGTTGGCTAGTTGATCTCGTTTGGTGCTGATCTCGGCAGTCAATACGGCTAGCTGGGCGCGTAATGAGGCATTCTCGGTTTCTAGGTCGCTCATCCTTGTGACTCCATGACAGTTGTGACAGACGTTTTGGAACAATTACTCGCAGCAAGAGGCTATAGGTGTATATATATATTTATGTAAAAAGAGTGTCACTACTGTCATTGGTAAATCCATACACGAATTCTCGATCGATTCGGATGACAGTCGGGTGACGGGTGACACTACTGCCATACCTCCTGCACCCGTAGACCGATGTAGACCCTGCTCTTGGCCGTGCGGACGTCCCGTAGCGCCTCCCGCTCAATCAGGTCGTTGCGTAGGTTCGTCCAGCTCTTGGGCTTCCTGCCGACTCCCTCGACGTACGCCTTGTACGAGGCGTAGATCGGTCGATGCCCCATTTGGCAATCCCAGTCGGTCTCAGTGCTCTCGGCGAGCCACTCCCCAACCGTATCGACGTCCGTCAGGTACTCATCGGTAAACGCCCGGATGCTGACTGGCATCGCTGCCATCAAGTCTCCCTTGAATTCGTCCTGCAGGCGGTACAAGCCCTCCAGTGCCCATCCAAGGACTTTCCCGGCTTCTGCCCTCAATGTTGCCTTGAGCCCCGTATCGCGGATCGTAGGGCGTGTCTCAAACCTTAGGACAGCCATCCGATCCCGCATGGCGCTATCGACCTTCCCCAACTGCGGCGGGTCGTTGCTCACAACAATCAACTTGTGGGTCGGCGTGAACGCAAACGGGCGCCCGTAGGGGTTGCGGGCATGGATGGTGTCCCCACCGGTCAGGGACTTGGCTGCAGGCGCGTTCCAGTAGTCCCCTTCGCCGGTCTCATTGACCACTGCCATGCGCTTGCCCTTGAGCACTGCCTTCCAGTAGGCGCCGTCACTGCCTCGGACGCCCAACAGCACCTCCGCAGGGATAATGCATCCGTAGTCCCCAAAAGCATGCAGCAAGGTCTCCACAAAGATCGACTTGCCGGTTCCCCCTGGCCCGTAGACAAACACCAGGCAACGCTGGTTGCTGACGCCCGTCAGGCATGATCCTGCCCACATCTGTAGCCACTGCCTGGCCGCATGGTCGGGCATGGACTCGCCTACGAACTGCTCCCAGCGGCTATCGATGTAACCGATGTCAGGCGCTTGCGTCACCGTCATCGTGATCGGATAGGCAATCGACGGGTCAAGGAGCTCATCGGTATCGATGCGAATCGCTCCGAGCGGCGTACCAATCAAGCCGCTTGATGCATCGAAGTCTTCGAACGATCGCGCAACGGTATCGTCGGTCTTCGCGTAAGCCATTGCTTCCCTTGCGAACCGACCAGGCAACTTGTCCGGGAACTCGCGCATGACGTAATCAGTGACTACGCGCTCGGCAAGCCCTTTATCGTGCTTGTACCGGAACTCCATCGGGTCAAAGACCATCCAATGCTGGAGCGCGTCTACCCACACAACTCGGGCATCACGCAGTGAACCAACGATCGCCGCGAAGTGGTTGCGTATGGTCATGGCTTCTCCCAGAGTTTTCTTTCACGTGTGAATTCATCCCACAAGCCCTTTTCTTCGGGCCCTACAATTTTTTGCCACGTCTGCAGTTCTTCGGCCTTAAGTTTGCACTGCGCTAGGAACTGACGTTTACGGGCAGAACGCTTGGCGCATTCGGTCGCAATCTCTGCCATTGACTCTCCGTACGTGTCACTGGCATCTCTCAACGCCTCCATAAACGACATGCCAACAGCAAGGTTGTGCCGCACTTCGTCCGCCGCCTCTGACAAACTGCAGTTTGCACGGCGCTTCATTAGAACGGAATCTCCTCTCCCTGCAGCACCTCGGTGAAGTCCTTGATCGTGTACTCGGGGCCGTACTTGCCGCCGTCTTTGACGGTGCAATTAAACTCACCGTAGTAACCAGGCGACAGAATGCCGACGCCCTCAAGGTTCGGCCATGCGGTCAGCATTTCGCCGGTCTCCAAATACACCTTGTAGACATCGCCCCTAGACGTTTGACGGGTCTCCACCTTGGCGACGCAACCGCTCAACCTGGTCAAGCCCTTAGCCGGCGCCGGCATCGGGAGCTTCCCGGATACTGCCTTCTCAATGTTCTGCTTCGCGCGGATCGCCTCAAGACGCAAGGACATTTCATGTGCCGTCGGCTCGGGTCGCGCCGGCGCCTTGACCGGCTCGGCTACGTCATTGCCATCGTGGTCATCATCGCCGACTACCCCCACCATGGCCGCCAACTGGCACCGGCGAAGGTACGTGGTCATCCCCACCAGTGCGTGCGCCGTGGTTGGTAGCGGTACTTCGATCGTGGTGCTGCGGCTTTCGTCCCCGAAGTACAGGTGCGTACCAACGCCGAGAACGCCGCCGACGCCAAATACTGACTGAGTGACGGCAATGCCGTGCTTCGCCAGGACAGGTCGGATGGCATCCAAGTGTGCCGCCAATGATGCGTACTTCGACACCTTGCCGCCATTGCGGAAAGCGCCGTTTTCCCGGTCAAACACTGGGTTCTTCAGTTCAACCTGCGCCGCTGCCAACGCGGAAACGAGGGTACTTGCGGTATCTGCCTTCGCCATGCTGTGCTCCTCTCATGAAGCAAGCGAAGGATGCGCCCGAGTCCGTCGTGGTCTCAGTCAGCGCATCCTTACGCATGCCCTAAGCCTATCGACCACTCGAGAAGTTTGCAACAGAATTCTAGAAAGCCATGCCGGCGTGGCCTTGTTTAGCGCTGCCTTGCGCTTGGCGCATCCGCCGCAAGGCTTGATGCCGGCAGCAGTTGTAACTGCGGCAACGGTATCGCCAAGCCCTACGGGTTTATGTTGGCTTGCGTCCATGTGGTTTCGTGGTTCTTGGTTCAGCATTTGCAACTCCCGCAGTTGAGGGTAGCGGGTGGCGATCCGGCGGCAGCGTAAAGCGTTGCCCAATCGCCCGTGTTTGGATAGCAGTTCGAGCCGCTTGTAGACGTATCGCATCCCGTGCTGGTGTTGGTTCCGCAGTCGCAGTTGTCACCGGCGAAAGCGTCCGGGCCGTACGAGGGGGCGAAGTAGGCGTTTGATCCCGCAAAGATGCGGAACAATGTCATGGTGCAAGGATTGGAAACGTCCCAACAGTACTGCGCTGTGTAGCTAGTTGTCCAGGCGCTAGTTAATCCACCGATGACAACGCTGCCGCAATCGCCTTGCACCGTGACTTCGGGAACCGTGCGTGAATACTCAATGGAAACGAACCGCGTACCGGTGCCGCAGCATCCGCAAACTTGCGGGCAGGTCAATGGGCCGCCAAGAATAACGGTAATACTGCCGACCGGATTGGAGTCAATGATCTCCGGACACCCAAAGCACTGGCCGCCAAGTCCGTTCATCTTGAAACAGATCGAGGTGTCCCATGATGTTTCCGGCGGCGTCCAGGTGTAGACGCATGGAATGCCGCATGAGCACGTTTCGCCGGCGCGGCTCACTACGAATTGCTGCGGTTGCAGTGTTCCGAGCGCACGTGTGTAAGTGTTGGCAACTCCAAACGAATCAGACTCCGGGCAACTTTCATCCCGGTAGACCACGCAAGGGATAACTACGCACGTGAGCGTGCAGTACTGCAAATGCTTGGCGTTGACGGCGAACTTGAAACATACGTCGCCTTCACCGCCACCACAGCAACACGTACGCCGTCGGCTCATTTGCCGCCCTGCCGACGGCAGTAGAGGTAGCCGCCCACTACGCCGATCACGCCGAGCATGATGCCGAACCAAAGACTACCGATGAGCGATTCCATTGATGCAAAGATCATTTCCGTGCCTTCTTTCCTACTGGTCTGAACTTCCTAAACGTGTTTCCGACTGAGCATCCACCCGCAAACGCAACTACGAGTAGCGCAACCATCCAGATCGTGTATTGGGTTGTAGTGAGCATCAGCGGCCTCGTGGTATGTAGGTGTATATGAGTGCTCCGATTACAGCCGCCACCACTGCAACCGACACATACTGGAGCGTTGAGTAGATCGGACTTTGGTCATCCGAGACGAACGGTATGGCTTGGTGCACTGCATTTGCTTGCGCCTCGATGCTGTCGAGCTCGGCGCTTGCTGCGATCAAGTGCGCCCGTGCAACCGCTGCACTAGCCGCGCTCGATGTCGCGGCGTGGCTAATTAGCGCCGTCTGCGAAGCGCAGCCAGTCAATAGGCAAGCGACGATGACGGCGAGGTAGATCACACAAACTCCCTGCGCGGCGTAGCCGGCAAACACGTCGGGAGTGTGGCAAGCATCGCCGGAGCGATCGTCTCGCAGCGCACGTTGGCGTGGATGCGTAGATCGGCAGGCGTGATTTCCACGCCGTCTTCATCGAGCACAGCGCCCATGGTGCCGATCATGTCGATGTAGCGCGGCTCCGGGATCAGCGCTAGCGCTGTGTTCATCTGCGCCAGTGTGGTAGTGCGTAGGTAGTAGTTCGTCATGTGGTCTTCGCGATCATGTCGGCTTCGCTGAGAAGTTCGGAGTAGTATTTCACGCTCTTAATCGAGTTGTTTAGATAGCCTTCCCACGTGCCTGAGCCACTTACGCCAGTAGTTGAAGCGCTACCAATTGTCATCCACGTTCCGAGCGTTGCGCCAATGTCACTGGTGCCGGATACCACCGTCGCGTTCCCGTTGAGGGCGTATTTAATGGTGGATGGATTGTCGCTTGACCAACTGAAACATGCTTTATTCAGTCCGCTTGCATTGCCGGCGGCCTTGTTTGCTACGCCCGATCCTGCACTGTTGTAAATACCGCTTGCTGCGCTAGCGTTTGCGTGCTTGAGATGGATGTGCTTTGTAGCCGCCGTATCAATGGCAAGGACCGACCGATCACCGGCGCCGTATTCGCCGCGGTAGTACTCGACAACAATGGAACCAGGCTTGTTGTATAGACCAGTCCACGCGGTACTGCGAATCACGGCATCGTCGGCGAGGCGGGTCAGTGAAGACGCTCCTGTTGGGATGTAAGAAGTTGCCGTAGAACCGCTTTCCGTTTGTGCGCCGTAAACGAGAACATCAGCTGTTTCGTCGTTAGCGATAATGTTGTCCCAGAGCATAATTTGAAATTCCGCTAAACCGTCCGCAACCGTATAGGTATGGGTAAACCGTTGCCATGTAGTGGTTACTACGCAATTGATTCCGCTACTTGCGCCCAACCGTAGACCAACATTCTGCGTACTTGCACCGCCGTTTGCTGTATTTGCTTTCATCCAAACGGACATGATGTACGCCCCGTTTGAAACGTTTATCGATCGACGGATGCGCGAGAACGCTCCACCTGTCTTGTTAAAGGTAACTCGAATAACACTGGAAGCACCATCAGGGCCAGTTTGCGAAACAGAAGTTGGAACGGGATTTGAAGCGCCACTATTGTCAAGCGTCCAATTGCCGTTGCTTAGATCAGTGCTGTACGTGCAAAGATTGGTTGCCGCCGCCTCAATTAGCAGACCCTTCGCCACGCCGCCCGTGTAATCAAATCGCGCCGCGCCAGCGCTTGCCACCGTCTTGACGTATCCACTTGCATCGATGTACGTCGCGCGCGCCGTCGAGTCTGCGCGTGTGAAGGTCACGGCAGTCGGCACAGTGCCAGCGGTGAAGTCCAGTGATAAAGTCGCCGTGTCGCCAAGCATCGCCTTACGGAACATTGAGGTGTACATCAGATGGTCTCCGCTGAAGTGCGAAAGCCGATCGTCGCGATGTGCAGCGAATCGGTACTGGCGTGGTCAAGATACAGGACGATCGTGCCCCATGAGTTGGACGCGTACGCGGCCGTCTGCGTCATCGATAGCGTCCAGGTAAACGTGCCCGAAGCCGCAACCACTACGGCGTACGTGCCGGTGTTCAGCGTGTTCGTCGATCCGATTTGCACGTTGCCCTTGACCGTGTAGCCGGTGAGGTTCTGCGCGGTCGAGGTGCCTTCCACTTGGACTGTGCCGGCGAGCACCCACTCTTCGCCTGGGACAATGACTACGGACGGGTAACTGAGCGCTAGGTCTAGGTTTGGCATTAGGTGCACCTGATTGGGTTGGGGCGATCGAAGTACGCAAACACCGCGCCGCTGCTGTCATAGCACACGTGTAATTCCACCTTGGCGCTTAGTTGCCCTGTCGGCCATGAAGACGTGCCCGAGTCATAGATGGAACCGACCGGGCCAACGGTCGCAGCTGGCGCTATGGAAATGTTCATGCCATCGACAAGTGTGGAAGTGTTGTGCCATTCGCGAAGGTTGATTGCCGCGGCGTACGTTCCGCTCTTGTCACCAGTTGGGACAGTGATGCCGCCGCCGGCTATGGGAGTTGGGAACCATATCTTGACGGCGTACGTCCATCGGTTGGCAGCGCCTGAAATCGCCGTGGCAGACTCCAAGGTGACTAGTACAGACTTGGTGGGCGTCCGCTCAAACACCTGTGCCTGGCTAAACGTGACGCCTTCCGAATTGGCGTTTACCTGGCGTACTGCCTGCGCGAAACTGTTCATGGCGTGCCTGCTGAGGCCGCCATAAAGGTTTGATGTGAAGACAGGGTTATGAATTGCCATTAGGCAATCGCCACCGGTTCGGGTGCGGTCAGTGCAGCCAACTGTGCGGCAGTCACTATGTTGGTAAACGTGGCGAAGGTGTCGTACTTCTGTAGGTAGACAACCTTGTCGACTTGTAGGATCGGGAAACTGCCGATAGTCACGCCGGCAACTAAGATCGGTTCGCCGGTTGGGTTTGGCGCCGGAATCTGCTCAAGGTGGTACCAGGCGTCATACAAGAACGTGTGCGATGTGCGGTAGTAATTGCTGTCAATCGGTGCTGTCTGGAAACCTTGGTACAGCAGCGTGCCCTTGGGAGCGCCAAGGAAAGTGGCATCATTGCGCGTGCCGACATAAGACGTATAGGTAGACCACAACGGCTCCGCTGCGGGACTGCCCGAAGGAAGCGTGCGGTCGTACTGGATTTCAATGGTTACCAATTGCTGTGGAACGTCATAGGCTTTAGCCTTGCCATTAGTGTCCACCTTGGTGCCGCCAATGTCTGCAGCTCCGGAGAAGGTCACAGTACCGTCGGTCGGCAGCGCAGCGCCTTTGCGGTAAAGCGATGTGGAGCGCACAACCGTAGCGCGGGTGCACTGACAGAAATCGTTCTGTCCTGAGAATCCCCAGTGCCTGGTGGTGGCCCGGACAGTCACGCGGAAGTGGTAAGCCTGCTCGCGGATCGGTTGAATGTCCACGGTGCGAATCACCATGGTCTTTAGGTACGAATTACCGCTGTAGATACCGGAATCAATGCGGGTGTTTGGCGCTGGGCATGCTGCGAGGATCTGCGCTTCGGTAGGAGTTTCAGTAGTTGCGGCAGTCCACTTCACTAGGTAGACAATCTGCATCGATGACTCGCCCGGGATTGATCCGAGTTCGTATGAGCGACTGCCCGCCAATTCGATTGTGCTGAAACTACCCATTAAGAACCACCCTTTAGAGTTCTATTGATTTCGATCAGTACTTGTTCATCCCGGCGCGGATTGTCGCTCATGCCTGCGGTCTTCTCTTGTCCCGACGTACCAAACAAAAACTCGTTATTTAGGTTGCGCGCATTTTGCATTGAAAACACTTTGCCGGGATCAGCAAACATGTTTATAAATTGGCTTATTGCTTCATCGTAAATTCGGCCGCCCGATTGTTTCATTGATTGAGTAAAAGCAACTTGTCCACTGCCAGCTGCGGAGACGTCTGCTAAAGTTCCTGCTGCCATTCCAGCGCGTTTTGCGCGCTCCGCACCGGCTACGTCTGGCCCAAATGCTTTGGCGTACTTGATTTCGTCATTGATTTTCGCCATGGTCGTTTCCATGATTCCGCGCTGTGCTTCGGGCGAGAATCGCGAACTAAGCGCCGTAATTTCTTGCATGCGGCGGTCAATTGCTTGGAACGCAAACATAAGGATCTGAAAACCCTGCTGTGCCATATTGAATGATGCACCAATGGCTATGGCGCTGGTCTTGCTGTTTAACTTCTGCAGCTCGCGATTCGTAGCCGCAACGCCCTTAATGACGCCCGACGGGTCGACTTCGGCGCGGATCACCGCTTTCATAGATTTATCTGCCATAGTGCTCCGCCTTCATCCATGGAATGCACCGCTGCGGCGGTTGGTTCGTGGCATTGACCACCAAGGCCGTAAGTAACCATTCGCACCGTTCAAGGGTGGTCAGTTCGGTTACAGCGATTGCTGCCGGCATCATCATCCTTCGTTCCCCATCTGCAATGCGCCAGAGCCTGCGCTCGGCGCTTGAGTAGGGCGCGGGCGGTTGATCTCCTCCAGCAGTGCCGAGCAGAGTTCTGCCCGGATGTTTCCTAGTTCGGCGTGGTTGATAACGAACGGACTGCCATCGGTGCAAGTGATGCAAGCGCCCCACCAGTACGGGTCAGCCGGTGCGCGGGCGTAATCCGCCATGGTCGGCTCGCGCACCATGACAACACCAACGCCAGGCACGTTTACCGTTCGCGGCTTGGCGATCAGTTCAGACAAGTCAAATGGCATCAGGCTTCCTCAAGGGTGAGAGACCACATTCCCGGGCCGGTGCCGTCATCCGTGCGCGTGGCGCTAGTGAGATGTCCGGTCATGGTGTAGGCAATCGATCCTTGGTCGGTGAACGACAGAGCAACGCTGACAATGGTTGCAGCGCCAAGGGTTGTCGGGTTCATGTGAGTCCGGATGACGTTGTCCGTTAACAAGTCGCTCGCCATGATGTCAAACGTGGCGGTGCGCGAGAATCGACCAGGTGCGCGCTTTTCACGGAAGTCAGCGATGGTGGTTACATCAAGACTACTCCGTGCAATTGAGATAGTGATGTTTTTAGCAGGGAACGATGCCGCGCCTGCGCCTTGAAATGCGAGGGTAAATGTGCCGCCGTATCCTGCGATGATTGCCATGATTAGTCCTCCTGGACAAGTAGGGTGAGTGAGATTGTTCCGATGCGCGTTCCGTCTTCGGTGCCGTCACTAAGCGGATCGACAGAGAACGCCACGCTAAATTCTGACAGCACCAAGCTGCACAGGTTGGTAACGTCGTTGTATGGGCCAGTAAATGTGGCGGCAACGTCATCGACTAGCCCCGTAACGTCTTCGATGTTGTCACCAATTGCTTGCACTTCTACTGAGATTGTCCAGTGATTCTTGGCAGCAATTCCACCCATGCCGAAGTCAAGTGCTGCGCCGGTGATCTCGTAGACGTAACACGGGGTGGCCATCGATGCAACGCGGATGCCGACATAGGCATTGTGCTTGCTTTGAAGCGCGGCGTAGATGGCTTTATGGATGGCTTCAAGCGACATTCTTTGCTCCTAGGATCTTGCGAGCCTCAACAAGAATCTCGGTGGCAATAGACTGCATGAACGCTGTGACGTTTGCACGGCTCCACGCCAAGCTGCGGTGCGAGCCGGGGATGAATTTGCCAGATGCTTTATGATTAAATCCGTTTTCTAGCCAGGGGTAGACGTACTGCATGCCCTTTGCCCTGGCGCCGCCCTTCTTGCCAAGGATGATGCCGAGTTCAACGCGGATCGGAGAGCCTTCGCCGCCCATGCGCTTTGGGGAGTTTAGTTTGGTAGCCGAGGCGATCGCCTTACGGTGCGGGTTTTTGCCCTTGTACGGTGCGCTGATCCACAGTGCCTTGAGCGCTGCGGTAAACGGCTTGGCGGCCTTGCGGATCGCCTTTTTGCGCACTGACTCATTGAGGCGCGGAGACAGCCGGCGAAGCGTGTCGCGTACTTCCTTGGTGTCAACGGTGACCTTGACTACGGTCATGGTGTCACCTCTGTAGCTTCAATCTCAAGGCGCCGGCGGCGTTGGTCGCGATCCCAGCAAGCGCGAATATTGAACGTGCGCTCGGTGCCGTTGTCATACCACAGCAACCGGCTGCGGTTCGACATCATCGGATGCCAAGCGGCAAGGATGCGCCAATCAGTGCGCGTTGCTGGTCCGCCATCGTCCATGATGTCTGAGGTGTTGGCGAGTTCCACGTGTACTGGCAGGGTCGCGAAAGACAACCAGGACTCCGAAGCCTGGCCAAACGCATTAACCGTGCGTACTGGATTCTGCGCCGTCATGACGAGGCGCATCATTCCGGATGGAACATGGCCCATTGACATTATCCAATCCCCTTGCCCATCATGCCTGTAATCCGATCCCAGTAGGTGGAATCCAGCGCCCTGGTGTCATCGCCGCGCTCCGCAACCTTCTGCGCGACGCGGTTCAGTAGCGCCATTTCGAGGAGCGGGTTCAACGCGGCATTACTGGCGGTCACCGTCAAGGTAACCGGATAGGTAATGGCGTCAATCTCCATGTCCACATAGATCAAACCATTGATTTGGATCTTCGCGCACGTGCCGGTGAGCGGCGTCGTAGCGCTGTCGCTGTAGGTCACCGTAGTGCCCGCCAGGTCGCCTTGGCGCTCAAGACGGAGGTACAGACCGCCGTAGATCGTTAAGGGCGCTGCGGGCACCCACTGCGTCCTGGTGACCGACTCCACGCACCACCCGGTGCGCTCTTCAAGTTCGCGTACTGCGGCAGACCATGCAATGCCAATAGCCGGGTCATCCTCGGTGTGCGGGATCCGGGCCCAACTTCTGAACTTAGAAATATCTAAAGCCATGTTTCCTCGCTAAGGGGGGGTGGAGCCGAAGCCCCACCCACCCAAAGGATGAGAGGATCAGAATCAGGCGTTGGTGATTTGCAACTGCACCAGCGCATTCACGCGGGTGAAGTTGGAGTTGGCGAACTGCATGCCTTGGTAACGGATACGAGCAGTGCCGGACAGCGAGAACTCGTCACGGGTGATGGACATGCCGCCCCATTC
>Ga0209296_1001745_pt1 | contig 16189 bp, 20 predicted proteins | sample S_130206_EF_Meta_FD_187319 | JGI IMG/M metagenome (GOLD analysis project Ga0209296, IMG submission 187319) | Freshwater microbial communities from Lake Simoncouche, Canada to study carbon cycling - S_130206_EF_MetaG (SPAdes) (version 2) | ecosystem: Environmental > Aquatic > Freshwater > Lake ...
AATGTAACAGGTGATGTAAATGTAACAGGTGATGTAAATGTAACAGGTGATGTAAATGTAACAGGTGATGTAAATGTAACAGGTGATGTAAATGTAACAGGTGATAAAATTGTTTATTTAACTAAAAAGCTGATACGCCCTGTGCCGTTAAAACATTACAATTTTATCACTGTAAACAATGGTATTTTCAAAGCCGCCCTAGCAGGTACCACTCTAAACAACAACATGGCGGATAACTTAATATACGCCGTTAAATTACAAGACGTCAGTTACACTTATGTTCAACAAACTGCCACAGCAGGTGCTATCCCTATTGATTATAGTGCTGGGCAATATCAGTTGGTTGCGCCAACTGCCAATGTTAGTTTGAGTTTTTCAAACTGGCCGGCGTCAGGGTCCGAGGGTGTGGTTTATGTAGACGTTGTTGTGACCAATACTGCTTACACAGTCACATTGCCTGTCGCAGTCAGTGTGGGTACAACAGGCATTCAAGGATATAGTGCCAACGTTATCACCTTTGGTGCCGTTGGCACATACAGATTTGGGTTTAGTACTGTGGATTCGGGTACCACAATTGCCATCTATGATTTAAATCGTGCTCTTACTGCTTATACCAATCCATTTGGATATGTTGCCGGCGGTGGCGGTACTGTGACACAGGCCACAAACAAAGCCACAGGTGTTACATTAAACAAGCCCAGTGGACAAATTACCATGAGCAATGCGGCCCTGGCTGCTGCCACCATTGTGAGTTTTACTTTTACAAACAGTACAATCTCATCAACTGATTTGTTAGTGATCAATCATGTGAGTGGCGGTACTATTGGTTCTTATACCTTTACTGCCGCTTGTGGCGCAGGATCAGCCACTGTTTATGTTCGCAATGCGACCTCAGGTTCACTCAGCGAAGCCATTGTAATGCGTTATGCTGTGATCAAGGGTGCTACTTCTTAAAGCATGGATACTTTTTGTGTCCTACCTTGGTTTGGTAGAGAGATCAACTGGAAACAACAGGAAACACATTGTTGTTTGCTACCGCACAAACACGATATAGAAAAAATTAAAAAACAAATGCTCAATGGGGAAAAACCCCAGGAATGTCAAAAATGTTGGAATCTTGAAAGCCAGGGATTACAGAGCGACCGTCAATTAAAAAATTCTGCACTAGATTGGTATTGGGATCGAGATTTAAAATTTATCAAACAAGAAGCCGAAAACAGTAAAGATAATATACTCATGCTTAAATTGTTTACTAGTTATACTTGCAATTCCACTTGCGTGAGTTGTAGCGATACTTTTAGTAGCAGTTGGAGTCAGTTAAATCATCGAATAAATCCGTTAATTCCAATACAACGTTCTACATCTGTAGATATTGATCTGATTAAACAAAAAGTAAATTTCAAACAACTCAAAATGCTGAGTATAATAGGCGGCGAACCTCTTTATGAGAAAAAGAATTTTGAACTGCTTGAGCATTTGTTAGATCTTGGTAACTCTGATGTATTCCTAAGTATGGTAACCAATGGTAGTGTTGCACTCAATGCTCATCAACAGAAAATTTTAAGTAAATTTAAAAATGTAAATTTCTGTATCAGCATCGATGGAACAGGGCCAGTATTTGAATATCTTAGATTTCCATTGAAGTGGCAGGATCTAATAGACAACTTGAAATTCTTTCGCCAGGTGACTGATAATGTGAGTTCAAGTTATACATTAAGTAATCTAAATGTACTGTATCATAATCGAACAGTTGATTGGTTCAATCAAAATCAAATTTCTTATAACAATAATCCCATTTATCAACCAGTTTGGTTGCAACCTCGTGCATTGCCTCAGAACGTCAAAAATCATTTAAAAGAAATACTTTCAACAGTAGATTTTGACACCTACATTGGGACAGCACATACCGATCAAGATCAACATAACTGGCAAGAATGTTTGAAACAACTAGCCCAACAAGATGCCGCAAAAGGCATCAAGTGGCAAGAGTACTTGCCCGAATTATTACAAATTACGAACTTTTAATTTGTCCCAGTAGTTGTTTTAGTTTGGCACTCTGAACATCTGCTGTGACCTTGGGTGCTTCTAGATCAAAGTCTCCTCGAGGTTTTGCTCGTTCCCAGGGCAGTGAGTCAGTTTCGCCCTCGGCTGGCTTTACCTGACTTCGTGCTTTGATTGAATCCATGATGCTACTTTGTGGCTTGTTGTAGCCAGTTCCTTCGTCTCCACCCTCGTCTGTAATACGCATGGTTTCGATGTTGTATTCCAAATCAATCTTCTGCCCAACACCTGTTGAACTACGACTCTTCATACATTGTATCTGATACTTGCCACGCTCTTTCATGGCACGACTTGTAAAGATGCCAAACACGTTATCCGCTGTGTTGATCTTTGAAATACCACCCGAAATATGCGAGTGGTCAAATTCAATTTCCTCTACTGCACTACGATTCAACTGACTAGCAGTGACCATTAGCACTGCCAACTCTTTGGCCAAGTTGCGGAGTTCTTCACTCACATACTTGTCTTTCACAAACAAGTCGTTGGGACTGACTTTGGCACTGACTGGCATCAGCAAATCCAAATAGTCAATCATCACAAAGTCTACCTTCTTGCCTGTTTGAATCTGATACTCTTTCAAATAAGCGCGAATATCATTGATGTTGCTTTGTGCTGGTAGGCCTTTGACTTGATAGTTGCCGCTCTTTTTGGCCACAAGTTTTACCTTGAGTTCAGTTGTGTCCATGTCACGGCGAATGTCCTTGGTGCTCATGTTGGTTAACATGGCATCTGTTCGCAAACTTGTGAGTTCTTCTGAAAGTTCCAGTGTAATGTAAACGCCACTGAGTCCTTGTTGCAACCAGTTTAGTGCAATGTTCATCATCACCAGTGACTTGCCTGACCCTGAACCTCCGGCAAAGATGTTGAGTTCACCTCGACTGAATCCGCCATACAACAATCTATCCAGTTGTGGCCATCCTGTGCTTACTTGCCCGCCCGAGTTAAAGTATTTCTCAATGCGAGCCTTAGGATCAGCAAAGTAATCCGTGCCCATGTCTTTAGTAAGTGATATCTGTACTGCATCTTTGATAAGTTTTTCAACGGGTTCAAACTCGCCCTTCTCCAACAAGTCTGCTGATTTTAAAATTGCACGTTCGAGTTCTTGACGTCGAGTAAATGCTTCAAACTCGCCCATGAACCAGTCAAAGTGACCTTCGTTCAGGTCTGGTACAGGCGCAAGTCGAACTCCCGTGGTTGCCGAAATCTGCATCCTGTCAGGCATGGTCTTGTGTTTGTCTGAGTGTTCTTTGATGAATTCGGCCGCAGGTCTCAAACTCTTGTCAAAGTTCTGTGGGTTATAGATGTTCTGAACACGCACATAACTTGTTGCGTCTTCCAACATCATTTCTAAAAATAGTCGTTGGACATCAAGTCCGTAGTCTTTAAGCATAGTGTATTATATAATCAATCAGTAGGCAATGTCAAGTTATTGTTGTATCTAGTTTGTATTTTTGCTAAATCGTCCCATGAATTAAATTTATCAACGTCCACGGACCATACTCGTTGATGTTCTAATCGTTGATTAATTAGTTCATAAACAAAAATAGTCCAGGCAATTGACCAATCATTAAAGTAATTTTCAATTTTCCAAAATGAAACAAGTTCTTCGATTGACAACGGAGAATCCGGGATAGTCAATGAATAGGCCAGTTGGTGTTCCCAATATAGATTAAAGAACTGTTCTTGCGATTTGGAAAATTTAATTTCTAGTAAATTTTCAACAGTCTGTTGATCGGTCAATTGCCAAGAATCTATACAATCTTGGACCGGACGTCTTTGTTGAATGTGATTATACCATTCAACAATGTGCAACAGGTGATTATCTACCAGGTTGTCCAATGTTCTGTTTAATTTCTTAAAACAAATATTATACAGAACATTACCGATATGTGTGTACGGATATATTTGTATAATTTTTGCATTTGGAAAATATTTAGAAATTTGTTGCAGATCAAAATTGTGTGTTACTATAACTCGATGCTCACGTAATCGACTGAGTTCCTGGTCCCATTTATCAACTCCATCAATGGCCAAAACTCGAGGATCAAAGGTAGTATCTGTCCTGAAGAGAGATTGATTCTTGTCATAACAATCAGCAAATAATCTTCCTAAAAAATTCCCTGAAGAACCTTCGAGATGGCTGATCACAAGTTGAACTGTTTCTTTATTTTTATTGCCCATTGTTTGTGTGTTTCTGGTCCAGGATGCGTTTTGTCCTCGGCTGTGTCTATGAAACTATCATAGTCAAATCCAAATAAGTCACTGTGACAGTTTTCATCAATGACAAAACATTTACTATTTTTGGGTACAGTTATTGGTGCAGTATTGTACTTGAACTCTCTAAATTGCAATATCACAATTCCACACAAAACATCGGCCTTGTGATAATGATCAATGATATCATTATTTGTTACTAGAAATCCTGCAGGTGCGTAACAGTTTATGCGATAATCACCCAGTTGTTGATGCCAACATTGATTGAATTCTATTCCTACTCCAAAACTAAAACTACTACCAAATACAGATATTTCCGGATTGGAATGATGATCGTTTCCTCGATACCCTAAACTATTAAATTCATAAGCAATGGGCCGACCTTCCTTATGTCTTGCAAAATAATCAAAGGAACAGTTTGCATATTTTCCAAGCCAATCATAATATGAAGATGCGTATCCTGCATCATAACTGTTGGATTTGTTTGACAAGTTGTCGTTTCCTTATTTCTATCTTGATTTTACTAGTTTCTCTCGCGGCCATGATAGTTAGCAAGGCCCCTAGTCGGCCCAGTTTTATCACAGCGTCATTGACATCTTTGCAACCCGCAGGCCACTCGGGTATGCTCACTGCCCAGCCCAGTTCCACAGCACGGTCAATCAGTTCCACACCGGCTGTGTCTTGGTCTGGCACTACTGTGACTTCGCGCCCGAGACTGCGAATCAATCTTGCTTGTGCGTCACTGATGGTGTTGTGCATGACTGCAAGGCCACCGATTGAGAGTGCATCAAAGATACCTTCCATGACCAACACATGTTGCCAGTTGGCATGTTGCAAGTCTGTGCCAAACACATAGCCCGGTTGTGAGTGATTTATATACTTGGGAATCTTGTCATCTAAAAATCTAGCCGTCCAACCCACCACTCGGTCGTTGTATGTGAACGGTACCAACACAAATGGCCTGACCCAATGAACACCATCAGTTTTGATTGATGTCATTATGGGAAAGTCTTCTGGCACACCGCGTCGGCGAATATAATCCCAGTACAACGGAAACTCTGGCGTGACCACTTCACTAAAAGGTGGGAAGTCATCCGACTCTTCAAACTCAATAGCACTGAGCACATTAAATGTTCGTTGTCGATCTTCCAAGATACCATGTATGCTACGATGACGTAGACTTTCAAGATTGAGCATGTCAATCTCGTTGTCAGGCACACCCATCCATCCTAGTAATCGTCGGGCTTTGAAACCCACTGTGCGCCCTAGAATGAAACTGGCTGTGTATGAGCAGTTGAAGCAGTGATAACTCCAACCTTGTTCAGTTGCCTTGATACCACCACGCCCGCGCCGGTCTGGGCTTTGTCCATTATGGGTGCAACATACCGCATTGAAACTCAACCAGCCCTGTGGACTGGGTTTTCTTTTGGCAGGTAGATAAGCAAGTATGTCTAGCATTCAACTAGTATAACACAATTGTCACACTAGATCAACGATATTGAACGTTCTCTACTCGTCCGTTTGTGAATAGTGCGGTAGCACTTACGTTGCTTTGGAATTGAACAGGCAAGTAACCCGAACCACCATTGGTAATGGTTACTCCGGCCACGCCACCGTTGGGATCAATTGTACAGGTGGCAGTCGCACCCGAACCATCACCTAGAATTTCAATCAGGGGTGGTGCCACATAGTACACACCGGGATTGGTAATGCTAATTGAAGTTACCACGGTATCTGTAACTTGTACAGTGCCTGCGGCACCATAGCCAATTGAGTTGTTGAATGCCAGGCGCAACAAGGGATGGAAGCCAACCACGTTGAGATAATCACTCACAGTATCGCATAGGTATTGTCTTGACTCTGTCACGTTGTACCAAACCGATTCATAGTTCTGGGCGGCCTGTATTTTGACTGTGCCAGTATAACCCACCAAGTCATACTTGACTGTGGTTAGGCTCGAACCGTTTGTGGGCATGAAACTGCTGTAGAATTCGGTTGATTGGATGGCATTGATCGGCTGTGGTGTCAGTGCCCAGTCTGGCCATTGTGTTGGTCCCACACCAAAGTAATTGTTCTTGCCGTACATGTCAGGCACTGTACAAACTGCGGCTGGTATGTGTTGCGGGAACACTGAATCCACAATGTTACAGTCGGCTCTGGCTTGGCTGTTGGCATCGGTATATGCGGCCTGCACATAGTTGCCGGCTGTGCGTTGTATGCTATAACTGGCAGGTTGTGCCTGTATGTTGATGGTATCTGTGTTGTCAAGTACAACTTTGACTCGGCCCAGAGCCGAACTCAAGATCTCCATGGGCTTGGTAATCAGGAGTTCATCTCCTGTTTGATTTACTACACGGAAAACAAAACTTGAGCCCGCAATATTCACCGGCTTTTGGTCTTGATTGATAAATTCAAAGAGCAGAACATTGTCCACTCCCTTGTTGATGGTTAATTGTTTTGCGTACACTGGGTCGTACCTCTTTGTAAAATATCCGCCACTGGTGTCTATCAAAAGTACCCGGACGAGTTGTTGGTATAAGTAAACGGTGGTTGAATACATAGGATCCTCAGCAAGTATTTATGGGTAACAATATTTTTGAAAAATTGACAGAAAAATATCCTTTTATAACATTGTGCGTTTATGCCAATGCAGAATATGTGGGTGTGGTACAAAACAAGGACGATATTGTTACAACCATCTACGATTTTGGTGCAGTCACTGATCAACAGGCCAAACTGCTGTTTTTAGAACTGGCCAGTACCTGGTGGTGGGAAAGCAATAGATCAATTCCCATCAACATCTTTTTGCGTAAAGATTGGGAACAGTTCCGCTATACCCTGAGAACTTTTGTCAACAAAGATTTGGAAATTTTGCATGGTCCTGCATGTAGTTTACTGGACATAGTGCGCAAGAAAAGCAAACGTAAATCAATTACTCTTGTGCGGAGAATGGATTGATCTAACATGTCCCAAATAAAGTTATGTATTGTGGCCGGTACAGGTGGGGCTCGTGCAGACTTTGTGGCAGGTTGGCTTGGTACTTTGCCTGGTTTTGTAAACAATACTTGGTTAATTGATCCTTTTACCGGAGTTAGTTATGGTAGACAAGGGGACATTAGATCAATTGATTCGGGACAAAGCGTTGAATCAATTTTACAAAACAACAATCTAGAACTACACGAAAACGCAAATTTTACATGGGCAACTGCTTGCCATGGATTTCATTTGAAAGGTTCAGATTACCAGGCCAAGATCAACGATGGATTGATAAAATTTTTATCTATCAACACACACGGTGCTGATCAAAATAAAATATCTTGGGAATTTATCACAAAGACATATCTATCTCATCGCAAACACATGGATAGTGTGCGAGGTTTTTCGGAGCAATGGATTATTGACTCACACATTAAAAAATCTCAACCAACCAACCAAGACAGGATTGACCAGTTACATTTGATGTTGAAGAATCAAAAATCAAATGCTTTTGTAAGCCTCAACAGTTCCGTGCCAGGTCAGCAAGTCCAATACACAAAGTTATTTCAATCTGGTGGTAGTCGATATTTGTGCAATCAACTTGACATTGATGTGTCAAATTGCTATCATCGTTATTGGGATAGTATGTTGGGATTTTCTGACTCTCCAGAAACAATCAATGTATGGGGACTTGACTGGCGTCGTCAAGATTGGTTTTCTAGTTAAGTAAATTCATATGTAGTGCTACCAGAGCCGCGTAGGAAACAGCGTGGCTTTTCTTAAATGTATAGCCTCGAGATTCGTCCCCGTCCCACACGCTGGCAAAAACTTCTGACCAAGGGCGTGTTTGCAAGTGTGCCTTGCCTGGCCGGATAACGGATATAAAGGCAGCCATCCTGGGTATTGAATCAGGTTTCATCACCCGTAGCAAATCTGTATAATTGCCTACGTGTGCCAGTTGGCTGGCCCAAGCATGATCAGTCCACAGTCTTTCCCAAGGTGGCGTGGCTGTGAGCATTGCTTCATAGTGTGCAGGATCACGCACCAACTGATACACACTCATGTTTAGGAAGTCCAGTTTAAAATATCCACGCTGTTCTGCTTCTTCGTAATCTATTGCGGCGCACTGATTGACAGGATCCGCAGGAATGTCCGTAACATAGATACCCGAGTTGTGCTTCTTGCCATTGCTTTGTCGTGCAGGCACATGCTGAATCAGTTTCAACACAGTTTCTCTGTCGGCAAAGTCAATGTCAATGTCTGCGCTCATTACCATCCTGCCTTGTTTAATATATCTTTCACGTACTCTTGATCCGCTGGGTAGTTTACAAACTTCTTTTGCCAGGCATCTGAGTCAATGTAGGGCCAGACCATGGCCAGTTGTTCTGATGTGAGTTCACTTAGGAACTTTTGTCCTGATTCTGAATTGTAAATTATCCATGGTGAGATACGTCCTGCTGTGACAGCATAACACAGTGCATTGGTGTTGCCGTAACGCATCCAGTCATGTGGGGGATTGCCTGTTTCTTCTGCCCAACGCATGCTGTGTTCTATTGCTCGAGCCAGAGCATCATCCACTGCTTCCACACGCAGGTATTCTATTAGATATTCTGTGTATACATTGTCACTGCACCAGTGATCGATTTTCTTTTGGGCTTTTAACAACCATGTCATGAAACGGGCTGGCGCAATCACATGAGTGTTTACACAGTAGTTGCCAAATTTCACAAATGCTCGGTAGTAAGGTGAGTCACAGAAGTCATCATGTGTTTTGTTCCGGGCTGAGCCTTGCATAGTTTCGTAGAACTTGATGTATGCCTGAAAACCCATACGCACACCTGCTTCGTCTCGGGCCAGTCTTCTACGCTTGGGCTCGCAAGAGTGAACTGCTATGCTTGTTTCCCTAGCAAACTCTTTTTTACAAAATTCACAAATAAAACTCATGCCAACAGTTTATGCTCTTGAATATAGTTTGTCAAGTATTCATTGAACATTTGATGATGTCCAACGGCTCGATGTTTCATGTCGGGTGGAACATAAGGTGCACCGGGTCCGTAACTGTAGGGTGGCACACCTTGTGCCTGTTGCCATGCAATAGAACACCATCTAAAACCATCAATGATTTCTGGGCGTTGAAATAACTTTAGTCTAGAATTGTCTAGATACTCTTGATATAGATTATCTGCTTGTTGAAACATCAACACACGATGACCACGATGTTGTAAATCAGCAATCACACTTAACATGCGATACATTAGATCCTCAGTGCGATCCAAAATACTAAACACTTCGCTTTTGAGTTTAATTTCTACAAAATTGTCAGAGTCAGTCTTTGACCATCCCAATTGCCAACGATGACTGAATTTTTGATTTTGTGGATTGGTCCAACGCCCTTCAAAATCATCAACAGGATCGCAGATAGGTATTTCCAACCTGGATACAAATGTCATACCCAACACGTACAGTGTTGGAGGTGCAGTATAACTATGCTTGAGAGTTGTGCGTAATATGCGACTGTTTGCACTGCCACCGATTGCAAGACTAACTGGATTGTCTAGTCCCAGTGCCTCGGCCAGATCAACATGACCCTGGCCGCCAGCATAAGATTCTGCATAACTACACCCATTGACTACTAGATTCATTTCTTTTCATTGCCTGCTTGTCGATTGTATGTGTCAATTTCTTTTTGTGTTGTAATCTGTGCCATGACGTCTATTTCATCATCTTTGTAGGTGGGATACATGGCCATCAAGGCCTTGCGTTTGGCACTGAGTCCTGCTTCTTTCTTGCGAGGCGCTATCCACGGATGCCTTGGTGTGCCCATACCGGGACTCACACTTGTGGCCATAAGCCACTGTAATTTAGGATGTTTGCCCACGTTGAAGAAGTGTTTGTTCAGTCGCTCGTTACAAGCAATCACATAGAACTCCTGCAATTCTCTTGAGCCTTCCACTGCCGACCCCCAACGTATCATGAGATAGTTTGAAAACTTTTTCTTTTCCTCTGGGGTCAAGTCGTCATAGAATGTTCTAACCTTGCGGTCAAACATACGCATCTCGTTTGCAATACTAAGTTTATCTGTTGTCAATTTGCATAGCCTCTCTATATACTTCGTGTTTGATTGGCAGTAGATCAAACCAATTTTCGTTTCTGTAGTTGTCCTGGATCAACTGTTGACTTAAAAATCTATACCAGTTTTCTTGATTGTAGTTTCTTTCTTTCAATGCGTCAATGGCTCTGAGCATGTTATAATGTTTGTTGAATCGAGAATCGGTTAGTATTTCTAACAATGCATCTCTGTATTTGTAAGGAATACTATTCAGGCCGATCACACTGTCCACATTGGCCAACACCGGGTCAAACACATGTGGATCATCTAGCCAATCAAAATATTCTAATAAACTAGGCAAGAACCAAATGTTGATTGCTGAGATCACCGTTGCTATTCTAAGCAACACATTGGGTTGCGATCTTAACCAAGTTAAATTGGCATCTACATCTGTCCACACTGTGCCACTACGAACAACTTCTGCAAATTTACCCACAGCATCAATGCTGGAATGAACATTGATGCGGTCAAAGTTAGGCCAGTAATCTTTTACATGTTGATCTTTGTATCCTAACACACTGGTGTTGGTGCTGTACATCAACACAGGCCGACTGCCTTGATCAATTAATTTTCTCAATACTGCATAATGTTGTGGATTCAGTAATGGTTCGCCACCAGCAAAATAAACTTGCTCACACTGAGTAAGATCCATGTCATCCATCACTACTGATTCATGCAATACAATACTAGTTTGTTTGACTTCGCTAGCCCAACTGGTGCTAAATCCTGGACCGCAACTTCGGCATTTCATATTGCAGAGATTGTTATTTCGAAAATCTAAATATTTTATCTGATGAGTTTTATAATCAGTTTCAAATCGAGAAAACCCATCACGCCATCCATTTTGATTGGGTTGGCAAGATCCAAGACATTCACTAGGAACTTCCCCCCGCAAAAATGCACCGCCAACTACTTTGGTCATTTCTTCTTGGCTGTCAAATGTATTACCACTCCAAGCACAACACGGCGAATATTTGCCGCCAGGCATGTAACTTACACTGGTCCAAGGTGCTTTGCAATAAATCTTACTCATTCAGTTTTGCTTAGTTGATAGATCATTATAGCACGTTCCAGTGCATCTTGTAAAGTGGGATTGGTCCGTGCCTCTCGGCGGATCTCACCCCACAGTTTGTCTTCTTGAATGTGATCGTGCAAAGGTCTTCCGTCGCTAGTTCTTGAATCGTGATCGATCTTGTGTCCTGTTATAGGATCATACTCATATCCTACCTCAACTCTGGTGCTGGGGTCAGCACCAAACTCTCTGGCGTATACTACACCATCGGCACGTTCGTAAATGAGAGTGGCGCCCGGTTTAAGTTGTCCCATTACCAGGCCTTGTTGTAGTCCACAATCTCGCAGTTGCGGCTGACGTCTTTTACAAAGTACACACAGTCAGGTTCGGGTTCGTCGTTTAAGGGCACGGCCAACATTTGACCGTTCTTGAGTTTGGGTGCATACCAGTTGACCTCGTGATACACATCTAGTATTTCTATATCTGGGAAGGAGGGTCTATAACTGCTTAGTGGATTGAATTGAAATACTCTAAAGCCTCTGTCGTTGATTGAAGTTAACGGTAACACTTCTAAGTCACCAATGTCAGGTTCGCCGATCAGTATCTGCCAGTCCATGGGCATTTTGAGAGTTTGTGTTCCTATACGCAACACCAAGGCTGGCGCATTAAACGACTCTAAAAAGATTAGCGGAATAAAATGATAGTCTGGGTCTGCTGGATTTGAATTGTCTAATATAGCAAAACGCATGTCATCAACTTCTTCGGGCAATTGATTTAGATCGTAGTAGGTGTTGTCTAGTGTTAATATTCTCATAGTGTTATGTTACAGGATTTGTTGTGAAAAGTCAAGCAATTTTCATCCATTCCAGTTTCTCTACTGAGAATGGATAGTTGGCTTCTTTATAAAACTGTTTGCGTTTGGTCAAGTGTCGTTTGGCAAACTTACAGGTACTGGTTATGTCCCATATTTGAACATGATCTTTGTCTTCGGCTTTTCTTATACCTCGTCCAATACTTTGAATAACACGGACAAAACTTTTCCCGGGTTCAATAAGAACCAAATTAAAAATCCTAGGGATATTAATACCCACAGCGGCAACACCATAGGTAGCCACAATAATCTTATCAACGCTGTCCGCAACTTCATCATATTCATCCTGACGTTTTGTTCCTTTGGTTGAGCCTGAAACAAATACTGCTTTGTTGCCCAGCCGTGCAAGCAATTCATTGCCTGCAGCCACTCTGTCTACTAGTACAAGAGTGTTGCCTGTTTCGTTTACCTTGCGTATGAGTTCAGCCATTGTGTCCAACCGGCCTGACTCTTCCAGCAAGTATTTAAGTTCCGATTGATACTCTTTATACTCCACATGATCCACCAGTTGCACAATGTTCACATGACAGTTAGCCAGTACACCTTGTTGTTGTAGTTCATTGGCACTCAAACGCCCAACCACCGGACCCAGTCCAACTAACAGTGCTTGGCTTTCAAACTTCTCTTTGGGTATGGTTCCTGTCAAGCCCCAGCGAATTGGCACCCTCGACATCACACCGGTCAACAGGGTTTTGAGTGCATCTGCCTTGGCCATGTGTACTTCGTCTACAATAACACATACCACACCTTCCAAGAATTCGTGTATGGTTATTTCCCCTGTGCCTGACTTGGTGTTCTTTAACAGTACATTTAGACTTTGCCAGGTGCAAATAGTGTGGGTACGTCCATACTCTTTTCTGTCTCCAAAAAACACACCAACATCTTGCTCCATGTTGATGTAATCTTTTTCGGTCTGTGTAACTAGACTCTTGTTGGGCACAATAACGATTGAGCGTCCATACGGTGTGACTGCATTGGATAAGGCCGCTGTCATTATGGTCTTGCCTGCGCCCGTGGCCACTTCTTGTAGGCATTGCGGATTGGCTAGGAAGTTGTTCACAATCTCAACCTGGTAGTCCCGCATGACAATGGGTTGACCCACAGCAGGATGCCCCTTGGGCCACTTGATATGTGCGAACGAATCCTCACGTACCTGTTCAAACTCAAACGAGGTAGAGTACTCTCTTTGATCGTCTAGTTCAATGTCGTAATCAAACTTCTCAAGTATGGGAATGATTTCAGGCAACAAGTTTGTGTAGGTACTGCCGCCCAGTTGAAAGTATGCCACCTTGCCATCCCAGCGTCCCAGTCGCACTGCCGGCATGTAACGTGCGGCAGGATTTTCGTATTTGAAAGCCGTGACCAAGGCCTTGCGCACATCCAAATCTAGTCCTTCTAGTTTGATGTTCACTTCATCTCGGATTTGTATTGTGCATCGTTTCATTGTATTGTTACTTGTTGTACCCATTGCCGTTGTGCAATTTGGGCGAGTATTTGTTCCTGGTTGCCATCGTAAATTAAATCTGCAACTGGTAATCTTACGGGTCGTGCTTGTGTATTATACACGTTTGTGATGCCGCGAGCAACAAAAAAGTCACGATGCTGATCAATATACTTTTGTATTTTACCATAACGATCAGTTAGATCCTGATCTCGAAATTGTACATTAAAGTCGGCACTGTAATGATCAAATGGTCGAAATGCATCATCACCTATGTACTTATCGTTGTCGTTGGCCAAGTCTTCGGCAGTTTTTCCAATTTCACAATAGTTCAAATACACAGTGCCAAACTTGACTTGGCTCACAGTATACTGATCCTGAAGTGCCTGGTTCAGTTGATGTGTTTTGGGCATGCCATACCAGGTGCATACAAATCTCGGATTGGTACCAGACGCTACACTTTCGCATCTATGCACAGCCAGATTTAATTCTGCCAGAGCCCGCCTAACGGAGTCCGGAGCACGAGACCAATAATCACTGTTCTGTTGATCAAGCAATCCGTGGTAACTCTCAAATATGTTGTGCAAATAGTTGAGACAATCTTGTGTGTACTCAAACGGTCTGTGTATTATAGGTTCATGTGCGTTGATGGCGGCGATACAATTTTGAATATACTCCACTGCACGGCGTTGCTCTTGTACAAGAGTGCCAAATCCATAAAATCTATCTGGATGGTCCAGGGGATAATGGCCGCGGGCTTGCATACGTTCGACCCATAATTCTGCCACAGGAGTTGAACGTATTTTAAATTCAAGTGTTAGATCTCCGACTTGTCCTAAACAGATCACAAGATGTTGGGGCATAATAGCAGTATATACTTATTGTTTCAACAAGTCAAAAAGACAGGTACCTTTTTTAAGGGTACCTGCCATAAAACCCGGGCCGGAGCCAACCAATGCCCGAGAAAACTTTAAGAGTTAAATCTTACGTACAATATATCCTTCGAGTCGATAATATTCTACTTCTTCAATATCGTTTGTTGTAAACAACAAAAAGTCGCCTTCATAAACTTCGTACATCAGTAGGTTTCCTTTATAATATCAAATTGATCTGCGGGCCATTTGGCCTTGAACTCTTCAGTCCGAACATAGTCGTTGTATCCTTTGGCATCAAAAAATGTCTTGCGAAGAACACTTTGCATTTGTCCCTTAGGAGTCACTGTCAGATAAACAGATTTTGCTTTGCCTGCCATGTCACGCTCCAAGTACTAAAATAAAAAATGCTAACCAAAAAGCAATAAAAGGATGTCCTACCAAGATTAACAGTATGACACCCCACCAGGCCATATCAGGCACTCTTCATACAAGTTGTTTCTGCCAGGCGTTTCCAGTTTAGCACTGACATCTTGCGCAGGTCTGCAATCTTCAGCGCCATACGCAGGCTCAATTCACGCAGGCGATCTTTGTTAGTCAACATAAAGTCGATGATGTCGTCTTGCACAGCCTCATCAAACTCGTAGTCCTGGAACAATACACCATCTTTGGCAATCTGTTTGATACGCAACAATTTGTCACGCTGTGAGTCCAAGGTCAAGTCCAGATAGTGACAGCGTGATTGCAATGCGTCCAAGTGGTCACGCAATTTTTGCGATTTCATCTGATCAAATTTAAGGTTGGTAATAAAGATTACTGAGCCTTTGAATTCGAAACGATCTGGAATACCTTCACGGCGCAGGGCACTGGATTCACTCAACCATGAAATGGTACGTTTCTTGCCTGAGTCAAGAGCACCTTTCAGCAAGTTAAGAGCCACGTCGTCTAGCAAAATGCTATCACAGTCGTCAAACACAATCACGCAATTCTCATCGGAGTATTTGTACAAGGTTTGGAACAGGCCAATTGGGGTAGCAGAGCCTTTGACAACTTCTGCACGGAGACGCTTGCCTGCCAGTTTGTCAAACAAACAGGCCTTTTCAATTTCAGTCTCAACGCCAAAACTTTTACCAACACCTGGAGGGCCGGATACGATCATGGCACGGATGTCACCGCTCACAGTGGCCTTGGTCATCTCTGTCAAGATGTCAAAACGCTCGCGGATACGGTTCATTGCATCCTCGTCAGTTTCTGCAACAAGAACTGATTTTTCAAAATGTACTGTATTGTCTTTTGTCATACCGTTAGTATACTCTATGTCAGAAATGTTGTCTACACTAATACGGATTGTATCAGGGCAGTTTGGGAAGGTGCCATTATTTTTGACTGTAACATAGTTACCTTTTGCACCAGTTTGAAAACCGCTAACAAGAACAAATTCTTGGTTACGGACGGGTCGGTTACGGTATGTACCGTTCTTTACGCAAATTGCACTCATGGTTGGCTCCTTTTTGTGTGCGGGTTTATCTAACTGTCTATGTGTATATTATAGCAAAAGATGATTTATTGGTCAAGTACACAAAAAGTGTTACTTTTGTGTAATTTCTTCAACTTTTTGCTCGTATTCCAAGCG
>Ga0209296_1001748_pt1 | contig 16177 bp, 12 predicted proteins | sample S_130206_EF_Meta_FD_187319 | JGI IMG/M metagenome (GOLD analysis project Ga0209296, IMG submission 187319) | Freshwater microbial communities from Lake Simoncouche, Canada to study carbon cycling - S_130206_EF_MetaG (SPAdes) (version 2) | ecosystem: Environmental > Aquatic > Freshwater > Lake ...
TCCGACACCCGCGCCCGTTCCGACACCCGAGCCAACACCAGCGCCCGCGCCGACACCGGAGCCGACACCCGCGCCCACACCGGAAGCGGAACCTGCGCCAGCGCCGGCACCCGAGCCAACACCAGCACCCGCTCCGCCACCAGAACCAGCACCCGCGCCTGCACCGGTCGCTGCACCTGCACCCGCACCCGCTCCCATCAAGCTGACGAATCCAGTCATGGCGTCCAAGGTTCGCGCCTTCGGAGACATTGAGCCATTGGATGCCGGATCATTGCATCCTGGCGATCGCTTCCTTGTGTACGTCGAGCTGCTCAATTGGCCATTCGTCCCAGGAGACGGCGGACGCGTTGCAGCGCATGCGCAGTACTCGCTGCGCATTGAGAACTTGGCCGGAACGGTCATCTGGAGCGAGGGCCCGCTCGACGCAACGCATACCGCGGCAGCCCCCACGGATGAACTATTCATCACGCGGATGGTTCGCCTCCCTGACTCGCTCCTCGGCGGTCAATATCGGCTAGCAATCGAGGCGACTGATGTGGCAACCGGCATGACTGCCAAAGTCAAGACGCCGTTCACGGTCAAGCCATCAAACACGCGCTAATCGCTTGATGTAGCGCATCGGTAGCCGAAGTACAATGTCCCCCCGCCTCCCTCCCGGAGGCACCGCACGTGCCAGACGACGCATCCAACGCACGACCAGACCTTGACGCCCCGATAGCACCCCTCGTGCCGACGGTGGTGGATGGCGCCCAAGCCGTCGTGGACGCTTCGCTTCCAATCGCAGATCCGCACTCCTCCACGAGTCGGCACAGTACCGGCCATAGTGGCGGCATTGCGTTGGCGATCGGCGCGGTCGGCGTGGTGTTCGGAGACATCGGCACCAGTCCGCTGTATGCCTTTCAGGAAACCATTGCCCACCACGGCAGTGCCGATCGAGCGTTTGTGATGGGCGTCCTGAGTTTGATCTTCTGGGCATTGTTCCTGGTGGTGGTTGCGAAATATCAACTGCTCATCATGCGTGCCACCAATCGTGGCGAAGGTGGATTGTTCGCGTTGCTCTCGCTCTTGCCGCGCGGTCTGCAGCGTCGCGCGGATTACCGATTGGCATTCTTCGGCGCCATGGCCATCATGGGCAGTGCATTGTTGTTTGGTGACGGAGTCATCACGCCATCCATCTCCGTGCTTTCGGCGATGGAAGGTCTCAGCATCTTTGACGAAAGCTTGCAAGGGTGGGTGGCACCGTTAACAACAGTGGTGCTCGTGTTCCTGTTTGCCGTGCAGCGATTTGGGACTGGGCATATCGGCCGCATCTTTGGTCCAGTGATGCTCCTGTGGTTTGGAGTGTTGGGATTTCTGGGACTGCGCGCCATCGTCTCGGATCCAAGTGTGCTTGCCGCAGTGAATCCCCTGTACGCCTTCGAACTGATTTCCGCGAATCCGTCCGGCACGTTCCTGTTGCTTGGATCGATTGTCTTGGTAGTGACTGGCGCCGAGGCGCTCTATGCCGACATCGGACACTTTGGAATCGGCCCGATTCGGCTGGGATGGTTCACCGTCGTGTGGCCATGCCTGATTCTGAACTACTTTGGACAAGGTGCATGGGCGATCGCCAATCCGCCAGATCCCGCGTTACTTTCGCAATACAAGCCGTTTTACGGTCTAGTGCCTGCGGCATGGGTCATTCCCATGGTTGTTCTGGCGACGTTTGCCACCATCGTTGCGAGCCAAGCGATGATCTCGGGCGTCTTCTCCATGGCGCGCCAAGCGATCCGTCTCAACTATCTGCCACGCCTGGCCGTGGTGCACACATCCAGCTTTACTGAAGGTCAGATCTACATCCCGTTCCTCAATTGGACCATGATGATTGGATGCCTGACAACGGTCTTCTTGTTCCGTTCCTCAGCGGCGCTTGCCGATGCGTACGGCATTGCAGTCACGGCCGTCATGGGAATTACCTCACTGCTGTTTGCCGAGGTGGCGCTGAAGACATGGAAATGGAAGCCGCCAGTGGTGTGGCTTGTGGTTGGTTCATTCCTAGCGATTGACTTGGCATTCCTGTCCTCCAACCTGCTGAAAGTGTTCCATGGTGGTTGGTATGCACTGGCCATCGCGGCCGCGGGTTCCATTGTCATGGTCACCTGGAATCAAGGAACCCTGGCGGTGGGGCGGCAGATTGCCGCGCAGGGCGAGACGATTCATGAATTCCTGGCGCGGCTTTGGTCGGAGGTGGTGCCGCGCGTGCCTGGCACCGCTGTGTTCATGACACCAACCGCGCAGGCGCCGTTTGCGTTGGTGAATTTTGTGAAGCATGCCCATGTGTTGCATGAGCAAGTGATTCTTCTCTCGATCGCACCCAGCGAACAGCCGTTTGTGGCCGACCGCGAGCGCGTTACAGTGCGTTGGATGCCTGATGGATTCTGGAGCGTCTCGGCGCACGTTGGATTCATGGAGCAGCCCGACGCGCCGGGCATCCTGCGTCTTGCGCGCGAGCGCGGCTTGCCGTTCGATACTGAAGAAACCACCTACTTTGCACGAAAGATGCAAGTGGTTCCTGGCGGTCCAGCGCGCATGGCTGGCTGGCGCAAAGGAATTTTCATCTTCCTGCACTCGAACGCAGCCGACGTGACCAGCGCGTTCAATCTTCCCTCGGATCGCACGGTTGAATTTGGCTTCCAATTGAAGCTTTGAGCAGACTTCTCTATGCGAACCATCGCCATCAAGATGCTCTTCGGTGACACAGCAAAGTTCTACGGAATTCTGCTGGGGCTCTCCTTTGCAACACTGCTCATTGCGCAGCAGGCCAGCATCTTTGTTGGGCTGATGAGCCGCACCTACGCGCTGATTGAGGAAACTCCACAGGCGGATCTTTGGGTCACCGATCCCACGATGCAGTTTGTGGATGACACCAAGCCGATGCAAGTCACTGCCTTGCAGCGCGTACGCAGCGTGGATGGCGTGGGCTGGGCAGTGCCGCTCTTCAAAGGTCTGTTGGTTGCCAAGCTTCCAAGTGGTGCGCGGCAGATTTGCGATGTGGTGGGCGTTGATGATGCAAGCCTGATTGGTGTGCCAGCGCGCATGATCAAGGGGGACGTCAGTGTCCTCCGCAAGCCAGACACCATCATCATTGAGACGCGTGGTGCTCGTTCGCGTCTAGCGCAACCCATCAATCCTGCCAATCCAACTGGTCCGAAGCGTCCGATTGAAATCGGTGAGGAACTCGAGCTGAATGAGCGGCGCGCGGTCATCGGCGGTATCGCGGAGACCAAGCCGACATTCCAGAATGTTCCCACGATCTACACGACGTATTCGCGTGCCATTGGATTTGCGCCAGCGAACCGCCGAACCCTCAGCATGATTCTTGTGAAGGCGGCGCCCGGAGTCTCCGTGACGGAATTACGTGACCGCATCGCGCGTGAGACCGAACTCGCGGTGTACACCCCGGATGATTTTGCGTGGACCACCATTACCTATTGGATGACGCAAACCGGAATTCCAATCAACTTTGGTATTGCCATTGCCCTTGGATTTCTAGTGGGTGTAGCCATCGCGGGGCAGATGTTCTACAACTTCACGCTTGACAATCTGAAGTATTTCGGCGCGATGAAAGCGATGGGTGCGACGACGGGTCGACTGCTTGGCCTGGTGGCACTGCAAGGCGCGGTGGCGGGCGTTCTTGGACTTGGTCTCGGCTTGGGGGTCACCTCGATTGTTGGCCTGGCAATTCCTGGCGACAAATTGGCGTTCAAGATGACCTGGCACATTCCGGTCATTGCCGCTGCAGCGGTGATCTTCATTGTGGTTGCGTCCAGTCTCTTCAGCATGCGTCGCGTGGTGAAACTTGATCCATCCGAGGTGTTCCAAGGATGAGCGAGCCGGCCAATAGCATCGTTTGCAAGGAAGTGTTCAAGACCTTCGGAGTTGGTGATTCCATGGTCCGTGCGCTGCGTGGCGTGAATCTGGAAGTTCGCTTTGGTGAAATGATGGCACTGGTGGGGCCTTCGGGATGTGGAAAGACCACGCTGATCTCCATTCTTGCGGGTCTGCTGCAGCGCGACGAAGGCGAATTGGCGGTGCTTGGTACAGATCCCTCCGCGCTGAGTAATCACGAGCGCACTCTTTGGCGCGGCAAGAATGTTGGATTTATCTTTCAGCAGTTCAACCTGATTCCGCAAGTCTCCATCCTGGAGAACGTTGCGGTGCCACTGCTGCTGCGGCACCATCCCAAGCGAGATGCTCTCGACCGCGCCGCAAAGCTCTTGAAAGAAGTTGGATTGAAAGGCCGTGAATTGACGCGCCCCAGCAAACTCTCGGGTGGACAGCAGCAGCGCGTAGCGATCGCGCGCGCATTGGTGACCGGTCCGCGCCTCCTTGTGTGTGACGAGCCCACCAGTGCGCTTGATGGCGCCACGGGTCAGATGATCATGGGGTTGATCCGTGAACTCACCGCCGCTGCCGAGCACGTGGTTGTTGTGGTGACGCACGACGAACGTATTTATCACTTCGCGGACCGCATCGCTCACCTTGATGATGGCCGCGTCACCCACGTCAGTACCCCCGCAGAGGCACTTGCCGAATCCGCACAGCGGATGGGTGATGCCGCCAAGCGCCATTGAACTACGCTTCCCTGCAAGTCACAGTCCCCCCACACAGGCATTGATCATGAATTGGAAGTTCATCGCACTCCCGATACTCGCAGTCGTTGGCATCGTTGCCTCGGCGTACACCGTCGCCAAGCAGAATGCGGCTATGCCCGCACCTCCGCCGATGGTGCCGCCCGTGACTTCACCCTACGGCGACCGGGTCAGTGGCTCGGGCATCGTTGAGCCATCTTCGGAACTCATTGAGCTTGGCGCACCGGTCAGTGGGTTGATCGAAGAGGTATTGGTGAAGGAAGGCCAGCGTGTGGTGAAGGGGCAGCCGCTCTTTATCATCGACCGCCGCGCCTTAACCGCACAGGCAGCGGGCGCGGAGGCGCGTGCATTTGCCGCTGAGGCGCGATTGGCACAGTCGCGCAGCCTGCCGAAGCCGGAGACATTGAAGCAGGCGCAAGCGCGCGCGGATCAGACCCGTGCGGCGGTGCGCGATGCGCAGGGTCGACTCGATCGCCTGCGTGCCATCGGTGAAGCTGGCGCCATGAGTCACAATGAACTTCCGACGCGGGAGTATGAACTGGCCAACGCGGAGTCAAAGGCAGCCGAGGCAGAAGCAAGTTTGGAATTCGTCCGCAAGGGAACCTATCCAGAAGACCTGCGGGTCATTGAGGCTGATGTTGCTACCGCCAAGGCTGAGGTGGGCATGATTCATACGGAGCTTGATCGATGCATTGCGCGCGCGCCCATTGACGCGCAGATTCTTCGTATTGATGCGCGGCCCGGGCAGTACGCCGCAGCCGGTCCCGGCGCCAAGACGCAAATGACTCTTGGTGACCTTGATCCCCTGTACATCCGTGTGGATATTGATGAACTCGATGCGTGGCGCTTTAGCGACAAAGGCAAAGCGATCGCTTCCCTTCGCGGTGGGCGGCAGGCGAGCTTCCCGGTGAGCTTTGTTCGTCGTGTGCCACTGGTGTTGCCGAAGAAGACGCTTTCCGGTGAGAACGCCGAGCGAATTGACACGCGTGTTCTGCAGGTGATCTACATGTTCGAGGATCCCAATGTCCCCGTGGCGCCTGGGCAGTTACTTGATGTCTTCATCGAAAGCGCTGGCGATGCGGGGGCTCCGGATCCAGTGGCTGTGCCAGTGACGGCACCTGCGGCGGCGCCAACATCTTCCATTCCGGAACACGCTGCGGAAACTGCGCCTGATCATGCCAACTGAAGCATCAGTCGCCATGCACGCCACTGAACGCCGCGCAGCGGCGATTGCAGTGGCGGTGGGGTTTGTGCTGATGGGCGTGAAATTTGTTGCGTGGCGACTGACGGGATCTTCAGCGGTCTACAGCGATGCGCTCGAGTCAATCATCAATGTTGTTGCCAGCGGATTTGCGCTGTGGGCAATCTCGCAAGCGCATCGGCCTGCCGATCGCACGCACCCCTACGGTCACGGGCGCTTTGAATTTGTCAGTATGTCAGTGGAAGGCGCGCTCATTGGCGCGGCCGGCGCGAGCATCGTTTGGGAAGCGGTGCACCGATTGCTGGCTGGTGATCTTGGCGTGCAGCGCATTGAATGGGGCTTGTTTCTCATCGGTGCTACCGCCATTGGTAACGGTGCGCTTGGAGCGTGGCTGATGAAACTTGGGCGACGGAGTGGATCCGCTGCTCTTGTTGGCGATGGTCGTCACTTGATCTCAGACGCAATCACCAGCATTGGCGCGATTGCGGCGCTGGTAGCGGTGCGCATGACGGGTCTGGTCTGGATCGATCCGCTGGTTGCAATTCTGATGGCGTGCATCTTGGTTGGTCTGGGGATTCGCATGGTGCGGCGCTCGCTTGGCGAATTGGTTGACGAGCAGGATGCTGGCGACTACGAGACGGTTCGCAAGATTCTGGATGCGCATGTCAGCGGCACTGCGGGCGCTCGTGCGCCGCTGATTCGAGGTTGGCACAAATTGCGGACGCGACACATTGGCAGGCACCACTGGGTGGACTTTCATGTGCAAGTGGACGACTCACTTGATGTGCGCACGGCACATGAGTTGGCTTCGTCCATTGAGTACGAGATTGAGGTTGCCCTGGGATGTACCGATGGCGGCAATGCCACCGCGCACATCGAGCCGTGGGACGAGCCCGTTTCCAAGCCTGCGTAACCGCGGTTCCGTCGGCATGACTGTTCAACGCTACGCTGCTGTCTCATGCGCACCAGCATTCTCTCGGCACCGCTACCCCTTGCCACGCTCCGGAAACTATGGAAGCCGCGCCGGGATTCATACGCCAATGCTCGCCTTTACGAGGACAACCGAATTCGTATCCATCGTGCATTCACTTGGCTTGAACACGCCGAGTCGTGCCGCGAAGCAGAGCTTGACGATCGCGTGCTTGCGCAATGGGCAGGGCTCTCTGCATTGTGCGCGCGCTGGGATGTGACGCGCAATCAACCGTTAGGGGAGCGCGCCGCGTTGGCGGCTTTTGTAAAGCAACTTGCAGCAACGGATCAGGATGGAATTGTTGCAGCCACACTTGAGCGTGATCGCACCTTGGTTGCCAGCATGTTTGCCGATCGCTATTTGGCGCGGCACTTTGCTAGCGTCGATCTGAAGGAACTCACTGCTCGCAGGCGATGGGACAAGGTGTTGGCGCATCTGTTGGAGCGTTGCGCGCTGGTACATGCGCAGCTGGCGCAGGGCGGATCCACCTATGGGAGCCGTGAGAATCGCACTGTCCTCAAGCGCACCTCCATGATTTTGGATGCAGTGGCACTGGCGGCCATTCAAGTGGTCATCAATCACGGATATTCCGATGATTGGGGGGTGTTGTGTTGGCCACCCGCCAAGAAGTAGTGACCGGAGGAGCTAGGCTGCACAGTCCATGGATGCCATCTACGAATATGACCTAGTGGTGATTGGCAGCGGACCTGCTGGCCAGAGTGCGGCAATTCAGGCTTGCAAATTGGGTAAGCGCGTGGCCATGGTGGAGCGCAAGCGCGGCGTCGGTGGGGTTTCAGTGCACCTGGGCACGCTTCCTTCCAAGACATTTCGCGAAGCGGTCATCAGTCTCAAGCGGGGAACTGTGCAGCGCTCATTGGAAGCGATCGGTGTTGATCATGTTCAGATGACCATGCCGCAGTTGCTTGACCGTGTTTCTTCAGTTATTCATGATGAGCAGCAACTCATTCGCTCCATGTTGGTGCGTAACGGCGTCAAGATCTTCTGGGGTTTCGCTTCGTTTGTCGATGCCAACACCATCATGGTCGATAGCGCTGATGGCGATCGCACCATCACTACCGCGTTCACGTTGGTTGCCGCGGGCACTCGACCGGTCATTCCACCGGGATGTCCCGATCAATCAAGCGAAGAATCGCCAATTATTCTTACGAGCGATACCGTTGGAAAATTGCGGGAGATTCCCCGCAGTTTGGTGGTGGTTGGCGGCGGCGTGATTGGCGTGGAATACGCATCATTCTTTGCATCGCTTGGCACAAAAGTCACGCTCATTGAGCGCGCCTCCCGGCCGATTTCATTCATGGACCACGAAACCGTGGATGAACTCATGCATGAAATGCGCACCCACGACATGGTCTTCCGGTGCAACGAGAATGTCACCTCGATCAAGCTGATTGAGGAACCAACGCGCCGGGTGCAAGTGGAATTGGAAAGCGGTAAGCGCGTGACCGCCGATGCCGCGATCATCTCCGGTGGACGCCAGGGGTGTGTTGAAGGAGTGCATCTGGAGTGCGCCGGTCTGGTGGCCGATGAGCGCGGTCGAATCAAAGTGGACGAGTACTACCGAACCAGCACGCCATCAGTCTTTGCTGCGGGCGACTTGATTGGATTCCCATCACTGTCTGCCACCAGTGCTGCCCAGGGTCGGATTGCGGCACTGGCCATGTTTGGCGCGCCAGTGAGTCCGATGGGTGACAGTTATCCCGTTGGTATTTACGCCATTCCGGAGTTGAGTAGTGCGGGAGCTACCGAGCAGAAATTGAGCGCTGACAAGGTTCCGTACGAGATTGGTGTGGCCCGATACAGTGAAATTGCGCGTGGAAAGATTGACCAGAACGCTGATGGATTTCTTAAATTGATCTTCCATCGGGAAACACGCGTATTGCTGGGCGTGCACATTCTTGGAGCCAATGCAACCGAGTTGGTGCACATTGGACAAGCGGTCATTCGCCTGAATGGCGGACTCGACTTCTTCTTATCCAACGTCTTCAACTATCCAACCTACGCCGAGTGCTACCGGGTGGCTGCATTGAACGCGTACAACAATATGCGCGCCAGCGGCGGTGAGTGAGAGCGCATTACTTGGGTGGTCGTCCGCGTCCGATCATGCCCTTGCCAAACTTGCGCTCAATGGCATCGGCGACGCGGTCGACGGTGCGGTCGCGTTCCGCATTCGGATCCGTAAAGAGTGACGCGGATGTTTCATCGCCAGGGGCGGTGCATTCCAACCGGACGCCAATCAATCGCACGGCAACGAACTCGCGTGCGGCCCATCGTGTGAATAGATCTTTGGCTGCAGCCAGAATCACGAGAGTGCGATCGGTATCAGCATCGAGGGTGGTACTTCGGGTGATGGTCTCAAAGTCACCAAAGCGAATTTTGATGGTGATCCGGCGTGTAGTGCTCGCGGCGTTGCGGAGGCGGCGAGCGGCGCTTTCTACTAAATACTGCAGGGTTTCCAGGATGCATTCCGGGTCCAGAACGTCTTCTGAAAAAGTAGTTTCATGACCAATACCCTTGCGATCGTGCTCGGTCTCTACAGCGCGTTTGTCAATTCCGCGTGCACGCAATTGCGTTTCTAGGGCATGGCTACCAAGGCGTGTCAGCACCTCATGCTCAGGCATTCGCTGTAGATCACCGAAGGTGAAAATGTTGGCGGCGTGGAACCGTGGCAGTGACTTTGGTCCGATGCCCCACATGCGCTCAATACCGATCGGTGCCAGCCAATTGGCTAAGAGTGTGGAGTCAAGCAGTGGTGCTTCGGTGATGCCATCCGGCTTATTCATGTCGCTGGCGAGTTTGGCAACAAACTTGTTTGGACCTACGCCAACACTGACGGTGAGTCCAAGTTCTGCGCGCGTTGCTGCTCGGATGGCGCGAGCAATGGTCACTCCATCACCGTGCAGGAGTCGACTGCCCGTCACATCAAGAAACGCTTCGTCAACACTCATTGCTTCAAGCAGCGGGGAGTAGCGCCCCAGAATTTCCATGAAGCGGTCACTCAGTTCGGAGTATCGATCGAAACGAGGTGTTGCAACTACAGCGTGCGGGCACAGCGCCAAGGCACGCATCATGGGCATGGCGCTGCGGCATCCAAAGCGGCGCGCCTCGTAACTGGCGGTGGCCACCACGCTTCGCCCGGAACGACCGCCTACCAGGACTGGCTTGCCACGCATTTCTGGGTGGTCAAGTTGCTCAACCGATGCAAAAAATGCATCAAGGTCGGCGTGAAGAATCGTGGTCGGTACGGCCATCGTGCAACACCGTACTTCCATCGGGGTACGCTTGGAATATGCATTCCGCGATTGTCATTGCTGACGCCGTCTCGCCCGTCCTTGAGTCCATTGGACGGCTGCACCCGGTCATGGTTCATCTGCCGCTGGGGTTGGTGTTTGCAGCCCTGGTGGTGGAGGCAGCGCGCCTGATTCAGCGAAGACCAAGCATGTCCGCCTTCACGCCGATAGCGCTCGGGCTCGCTGCGCTTGGTGCTGTGCTGGCCAGTGGCACTGGCTGGTTCTTTGCCGAGGGTGAAGCGGATACCAGTTCGCTATTTTGGCACCGGTGGTTGGGTATTGCCTGCGCGGGCGTTCTCATTGCCGTCGCGTGGATGGCCATTCGTGCGGCTCGCGATACGGTGAATGCGGCGCAGATCGCCCCGATCGTGCGCGGCGTACTGCTGGCAGCCGCCTTGCTGGTCGGCTGGGTTGGACACTTGGGCGGCGATATGGTGTGGGGTGAGAACTATGCGTTACAGCCAATCTTGAAAGCATGGAACGGTGGCTCGCCGAGCGCTGACGGGTCCAACGATGCTGATGCGACGACAAGCGGATCCACTGCGGCGAACACCACGAGCAACGGCGATTCTGATGCCGAAAAACTCGCGTTCTACACCTCGAAAGTGCTGCCAATTCTCCAAGATCGTTGCTACGAGTGCCACGGCAACGGGAAGCACAAGGGCGGTCTCTCGATGGACGTGCGATCGTCGCTGGTTGCGCGTGATTCGAGCGGAATCTGGATTGTGCAGCCCGGTGACCCTGCTCACAGCCTGATGATTGAGCGTTGCCTCTTGCCGGCAGAAGATGATGACGCCATGCCTCCGAAGGGCGACCGATTGAAAGCAACCGAACTGGAGTTTCTTCGAGCATGGATTGCCGCCGGAGCAGTGATGCCAGCCACCAGCGGCGCCGCCGCGGCAACTGAATCGAGCGGAGTCCGTGGTGCACCGGTGCCTGATTCCGTAGCCGATCGCAGTGGCCCAACCAACGCGCCCAAGAGCCGTTCCGCTGGATTGCCGGTGCTCTCCGATGCGCAGGTCGCCGAGGCAGCAGCGCTGCGCGGACGGGGCATCAACGCGGTTCCGGTTTCGGTTGGAGCGTCGACGTTTGCGGTGAGCATTCCTGGCGGCAAGGGTGTTGGCGATGCTGACATCTCCGCGCTCATTCCCATTGCTGCGCAGATTGAAGAGCTCTCCTTCGCGCGCGCGTCCGTGTCAGACGCGGGGATGATGCAGATGCCATCCATGCCGTTTGTGCGATCGGTACGCGTGGACAACACGGCGCTCACGGACGTTGGAATCACCGTTCTGTTGTCGCGCACGTTGGACGTAGAAACGGTCAATCTTGTGAGTTCCGGTGCTACCGATGGAGTGTTTACGGTGCTCAGTAAGTTGCCGCGCCTGCAGCGCGTGTACGTGTTCAACACGCAAGTCACCGCGCAGGGAATTGATCGATTCCGCGCCACTCACCCGGGCGTTGACATCGTGGTTGGGTCCGCATTGCCAGGAACGTCGGGCACAGAAGGTCCGCCAGTTGGGCCCTGACCGGGATTTGAGCGCCAATGTTCATAAGTGGAAGGTTTCGTTCGCAACCGCGGGTGCGTTCGTAGGTAATTTATGAACATATGGAAAACACGCGACGATCGTTCCTGACGACTGCTGCTGCACTCGGCGCCGCTGGTTTCGCTGCCTCTATCGCGGCCCGTACATTCGGGAGTTCTCAGGCTGGTGGGAGCGCTGCGCCGGGCACTGCGCCCGTCACGCCGCCGGTTGCTCCGACAGCAACACCCGGTGCCATGGTGGTTGGTACTGGCTCCGCGCGCTTTGAAGTGCACCACGATTGGCTGGTGCCGCCCCCCGGTGGCGCAGCGTTCGGCGACACGCATGGCGTTGCACAGGATGCCAAAGGAAACATTTACGTGGCGCACACGGTGCACCCGTCAAGCACGCTGAAGGACGCGGTGTACGTGTACTCCTCGGATGGCAAGTTCATCCGGAGCTTTGGCAAGGAATTCGCGGGCGGCGCGCATGGTCTCGACCTGCATGCAGAAGACGGCGCGGAGTTCCTGTACCACTGCGATACCGGCCGACGCATGGTGGTGAAGACTGACCTGAACGGCAAGGTTCTCTGGGAAGCCAGCTGCCCCATGGAAAGCGGCGTGTATGCGTCCGCTGACAAGTGGTGCCCAACCAATGCGGCGTTCGGTCCGGATGGAACAGTATTTGTTGGTGACGGCTACGGAGGCAGTTTCGTCCACGCGTTCTCCAAGGACGGCAAGTGGAAGAAGATCATTGCGCGTCCCGGTCAGGATCCGGGCCAAGTGGCGTGCCCACACGGCATCTATGTTGATTTGCGCGGCACCAATTTCACGCGCGAGCCCGCGTTGGTGGTGGCCGACCGTGGCAATCGTCGCATTCAGTACCTGTCGTTGGACGGCACGCACTTGGGATTTGTGACCAACGGAATGCGCCAGCCCTGCGATATGAAGGTTCGTGGCGACCGCATGCTGGTCCCGGACCTGGACAGCGTGGTCACGATCTTGGACTCCAAGAATGCGCCGATCGTCCAGCTCTGCGATGGCAACCCAAGCTCACTCCGTGGCGCTTCGCGCGACCAGTTCATCCCTGGCAAATTTGTGCACCCGCATGACGCCATTTGGCTCGCCAATGGCGACATCTTGGTGGCGGAATGGGTGCCGATTGGCCGAGTGACGCTGCTTCGCGCCGTTTCTTGAGCCCTGTGTGGCATTTCATGGGTCAGTCCCGGCTTTGCACTGCCCGCATAGGTGGACAGGCGCGAATAAACGGCAGTGGGCGTCCGTGACCGAGTGATTCTCGGTCTTATCACCTCAATCATTTCTATGAAATCGCTTGCAGCCGTCAGTGTTGCATTCGATTGTCCTCGTGAGTCCGGCGGCCTTCGGGTCGGGACTCAGGGAGGGCTCCGTGCTTTGCGGAGATCGCTTTGGACCCGCCGACCGAGAATGGCGGCGGGTAGGCAACAAAGCCGGACGGCTGCGGATTCGCGCCGTCCGGCTGTTGCCGTTTTGGGTTGTTCAATGAGCCGGTCGCGGAGCTGATCGCCGTTCGGACAAACACCATTCGGTAAACATGGTGACTGCGGGTGTGACCGCTATCCCCACCGTTCGGCGGTCGGCCGATTGACCGCGTGCTGCCCCAAGCTCCGTACCGAGAATGGACCCGATGATGGAGGCTCGCTGGCGCTCCCGAGTCACCGCCGCTGCAATCGCCGAGTCCATGGCGCGACTCACCTCAGTCGCATGTGGCAGCGCCATATCGGTCGAAACTTGCATGTCGGCGTGATATGCATTACCGATAAGTGACCGGAAAAGATCCAATTCGCGCTTTGTAGCGACGCCAATTTCGCGATCGGTCGAGGCGCGCGCTGATTCGTCCTCGGTGCCGAAAGATCCGCCTCCATGATGATTTGCCGAGCGCTCCATCGCTCGCGCCGCGCGTTGTGCCTTCTGCAGCGCTGCAATCGCCGCATGTGCGTAAACGTCCCATCCGGCACGCATGACAGCAACGGTGTCATCACTTGCTGACCCATGGATTGCAATGGACACGGTGTCATGAGCAAATCGTTGCGAGTATGCACGCGGCTCTGGAACACTTGTGCCATCGCGAAATACATTCGTCAAGTGGACCCGTGCATCGCGCGCGACGGCGCAAGCGCGCGCATCATCCACTGCGCGCAGTTCATCGAGGTGGTCCGTACAGGCACGGCAAAGATGCTCCAACATGGTGGTGCGCATGCGCTGATCGCGCACCGTCGCCATGATCACGGCATGCACTTGTTCATAGAGGACACGCGCGCCGCTCTGAAGTGATGAGGCGTCACATGGAGCGGCCGCCACGCTCGTCGCACCGGCTGGATCATTGCCGCGCGCTTCGTCACTGGCACCCCAGAGTTCATCCTCACCGTCATCCCAGCGTTCATCACTCCCATCCTCCACCACATCGGGTGGCGTTAACTCCTGTGACTCGACGCCACCGAGGCGCGCGAGAAGCACGGCGAATCGCCCATATCCATCAATTTTCCAGCGTCGTGCAGCGCGCACTGCATCGCCATGCTCAATGTCTGGAAGCCAGCGGGCGGCCAAAATCTCCTCGCACGCACGCTCCATTCCCGCATCAAGCATGTGCACAGCCGCAAGTTCCCATTCGGCCATTCGCTGTGCGTAGGGAGCTCCACAGCTGGCATGTTGTGCATCAATTGCTTCAAGTACGCGCGCCACGTCATCATTTCCTGTCGCGGCGATCGCCGCATCCACTTGCGCGTGCAGTGCGGCATGTGCTGTTGCAGTCGCCGCAAGCCGGCCATCACGCTCCGCGCACCAGCCATCTGCCTCAGAGGCCTGGCCGAGGCGCACCGATACAAATTCCGCCCACGCGCGACAGTGCTGACCCACTGTGAGTACCAACCGATCAGGGACGCGAGCGTCGTTACTCATGACGCGGTCGCGCGTTGGGTCTGCAGTACGGAAGGAAATCTCAATGCGAGCCCTTTCATCGAATTGCACAATTTCAGAGTGTGGTCGGTGAGGCGTCCGAACGTTCTCGACGCCCTCCACTTCAGTGACTAGCTCAACTCCCTGCTCGGAGTGATGCACCAAGTGGACTGGCTCTTGTTCGATCACTATTGATCGCAATGCATCATCCTCCCACGTCCACCGCTCGGTACGAACGAGTGATCCGTCGGTACGCCGGATGACGCGTGTGCGCACGTTGGGGTTGTGCGCGGTGGCATCCGCATTCAACGACTCGCTCAGCGGTGTGACAACGCTGTCTTTCGCCCGTACAAGCCGGAGCGCGTCACATGCTGCATAGAGGTTTGGCGGGTTATTAAAGAGTGGATTTGGTTCCCATGATTCAGCATGGGCAGCTCCGCGATCGTCCTGCAGTCGTACGCCGGATGAATTCAGCCAGATATCAAGCCCTTCAACGGCCAGTGGAAAGTCAATCCGCACCGGTTCGGCCAGCGGAATCTTCCACCAACTGCGCGCATGAAGTTCGGGACCGTTGCTGTCCCACGTTGCGTCAATGGTCCATGCAATCATCGGTGGGGCATCTGTTCCCACCCAGGCTTCCGAGCCAGTGCGCACTTCAGCCTGCAGTACCAACGGCTCGGTAGCTGCCCCAGGCTCCGTGCCAGTACTTGCTCCCGCAACCCGCGGTGTGGGCACCCACGCCGCCAGTGCACGCCGTGCACGAGCAGCGCCATCCGGGTGCGACCACTGCGCCGTTACTGGCGCGTCGCGCCATTCGGTTCGGAGTGATCGCAGGAGGTCCACTCCTTGCGAGCCGTCCGACAGTGATTCCATTGCATCGCGGATCAAGTGAAGCGGCGCGAACGCCGAGTCGACGGTGGTCTTACGTGCCAGCAAAGCACTCCAGTCGCGACCAGTTTCTTGCCAGTCCAACTGATCTTTGAATTGCTGCAAGAGGCGATGTTGTTCGGCAACCATCTGCTCCGTCATGGCGCGCGCCCGATCCAGCGCCTCGTCCTGTCCGAACACCCGCGCACCCACAGTCAATCCGCTCACTGCGCCTACCATCGCCCACACCAACGCGCGTACGCGCCGCTTCACGTTCCGATTCATGATGTAGTTCCCCTCAATTTCCCTTGTTAGCGCACCGAATCGCGCCTTTCATGACCGTTTCATCAACGCACCGCCAACCCAACAATCGCCAGCGCCGACATGCTGGTGGAGCCATTTTCATCCACCGACATTGCGCCGCTCGCAATCGCCCATCCGTTCGATCGAAAGTCAATCGGGCGGTTGGTAAACGCGCAATACGAACGATCCGGTGTGACTACATAGGCGGCAGTACCGGAGACGCTTCCAGGGCCGTCCAACTTCCAGTCCACCTTTTTGGAAATCTTGCCGTCGATGCCAACACTATCGTCGGCAACGGCGAACCCAAAGTCTCCATCAACCACCACGGTGTGGCTGTAACTGCTGTAACCAACATTGCCACGAACGGTCTTATCAACAATGTCTGCACTGGCACGTCCCACGGAGCTGCATGCTCCAGCAGCAGTTGCCGATCCGCTTGCCGTG
>Ga0209296_1001750_pt1 | contig 16154 bp, 18 predicted proteins | sample S_130206_EF_Meta_FD_187319 | JGI IMG/M metagenome (GOLD analysis project Ga0209296, IMG submission 187319) | Freshwater microbial communities from Lake Simoncouche, Canada to study carbon cycling - S_130206_EF_MetaG (SPAdes) (version 2) | ecosystem: Environmental > Aquatic > Freshwater > Lake ...
AAGAAGAAGTTTTAAAAATCCTAGAGCGCTATGAGGAACTGACCCCATTTCAGACCATGTCGCCGGACCAAGAGCACCTGTCCAACGATAACAAGTGGAAATTTTTCTTTTTGAAGTGCGCCAACATCAAATTCCGCAAAAACGCCGCGCTGATGCCTCAGACAATGGCAATTGTGGATAAGTACCCCGAAATCGTAAGCGCCTATCTGTCAATTCTTGGCCCGCACAAATCGTTGCCAATGCATAGAGGCCCGTGGTCAGGCGTACTAAGGGCACACCTTGGCGTGGTTGTTCCTGTTCCCGCAGATGCCAGCAAAAAGCCGCATTTAATTGTGGACGGCCTACGCTATGAATGGAAAGAAGGCGAAGTGGTGTTCTTTGATGACACCTATGAACACGAGGCCCACAACCCAACCGATGAAATTAGGGTTGTGCTGTTTTTGGATGTTTTGAGACCATTGCCGTTCTATTACAACGCCTTGAATCGATTTATACTTTCAGCGGCTTTGCTTTTTCCTTACATTTGGATTCCCTATTTCCGGCACAAGAAATGGGAAAAAACATTTCACGCACCGAAAGGTTGATATGGCTGATTACGACTTGATGACGCAAGCATTGGCAGACAAACCCGCTGGTTTTGGGTATGGTTTGCGATATGGCATGGGCAAAGCCGGTGAGCCGCTAACCCTTAAAGGCAAAGGCTATTTTGGCGAAATGCAAACAGCCGAAGGCTATCCAATGGGCGAATACTCAGGCATTTCTAGCTTTAACGGCAAGGATGTGGAACACCCGTTTATCGTGCCAACTTTAAATAAACAAGAACTTGATCTTTTGCGAATGACCGGCGAAGTGTCACCCGAGATTGCAAGAAAAGCCCAATTGTGGGCACAAGGTCGCATGGAACAAGGCAAAGACCCATTTGCCACTCAAGGCGACATTCGCTTGCCTTATTCATCGGAATAAAACATGGCTGACAATCAACAATTGGCTGCTGCTTTAAGCGGAACAATAAAGCCCACACCAAGAAATCCGGTGTTGGGCGGTGTTGCCGACTTGTTGGGCATGGCTTATAAGCTGCCTGAGATGCCCCGCATGGGCGTGCCTGGCATTGATTTTTTAGCGGCAAATCGCAAAAAAGTGATGGATTTGCTTGGAATGGGCGATGTCCAAAAGACCGCCGATGCCTTGTCTTACGGCAATGCAGTCGGAACAGGCTCGGGCATGACCTATCGCCCAAAGGACGAAACCATTGGTGCTGCGCTGGCGGTTGCGCCATTTGCTAGCAAAGCCATCCGCGCCACAGAAGGGTTGCCGGTAGGGGCAAGCATCAAGCCAATTGGCAATAAAAACATCAATGTTAAATTGAATGAGCCAAACAATTTTTTATCTGCCAAATCTGAATTTGGTGAAGTTGGTGGAACTATTCGTCCTCCGGATCAGTTTTCAGATAAACCATATTTGCAAATTAATTATGCTGAAGTTGAACAGGCAAGCCGTGGCAAAGGAAAAGGAAAAGAACTTTATCAATCTCTTATTGATGAAGCTGAAGCAAGAGGATTAAGAATTTTTAGTGATTCCGCAGTTGAAAAGCAAGCTGTCAATGTTTATAAGTCGCTTGAAAAAGGTGGATATAAATTAAAGGATATGACCACAGGAAAATTGGATGATGGCGCTGTTTATGGCGCTGGAGCAAAAAATCCTGCGTTTGAAATTTCATCAACACAAAAGCCATAAAGAATAGGTTCTATATGACTTCTGAATCTAAAATAGGCAAAACTAGAAAGAAAACGGGTGGTCGCACTGGTGGAACGCCCAACAAGGCCACGCAACAGGCGCGTGAGGCCATTGCATTGTTTGTTGATGGCAATGCCCATAGATTGACCGAATGGCTTGATACGGTCGCATACGGCGATCCCGAGCACGACATCAAGCCCAATCCGGCAAAGGCGTTTGAACTGTTCCAATCGGTGGTGGAATACCATGTGCCTAAGCTGGCAAGGACTGAAGTCACAGGCGCTGACCAAGGGCCGGTGGAAATGGTAGTGACATGGGCAAACGGGAAATAATCCTGCCGTACAGCCCAAGGGACGCATTCATGCCGTTCCACAACCGCACGACCCGTTGGTCATGTTTGGTTGCTCACCGAAGGGCCGGTAAGACCGTGGCGGCAATCAATGATGTGATAAAGCGGGCAATTACAGAAGGACACCGAGGCGCACAGTATGCTTACATTGCCCCGTTTCGTAGCCAGGCCAAGCGCGTAGCATGGGATTACCTTAAGCATTACGCTGCACCAATCACCAGCACAAGCAATGAATCTGACCTAATGGTGGAACTGATCAACGGCGCAAAGATCATGCTGTTTGGCGGCGACAACGCCGATGCCATGCGCGGAATGGGCTTCAATGGTGTCTATCTTGATGAATATGGCGACTTTCGGCCCTCGGTTTGGGGCAATGTCATCCGACCTACGCTGTCCGACCGGCTTGGTTGGGCAGTTTTTGGCGGCACGCCCAAGGGTAAAAACCAATTCCACGACATTTACAAGGTCAGCCAAGGCACACCGGATTGGTTTCTGTTGCGCTTACCGGCATCTGTAAGCAAAATCCTGCCTGATTCCGAACTGTCGGCAGCACGGGCGCAACTGAGCCAAGATCAGTTTGATCAAGAATACGAATGCAGCTTTGATGCGGCGATCATGGGCGCTTTTTATGGGCAAGAGATGCGCTTGGCGCAAGACGAAGGCCGAATAAGGGAATTGCCATTCGATGTTGATGCGCCGGTCTATACCGCATGGGATTTAGGTTATCGGGATGACACCGCCATTTGGTTCTATCAAGTTATCCGAGGCGAGATCAGGGTGATGGACTATTACGCCATCAGCGGTGCAAGCATTGAGGACATTGCCCAAGTGGTTACAGATAAGGGCTACCGGTACACCAAGCATTACCTACCGCATGACGCACGGGCTAAGACGCTGGCATCGGGCGGCAAATCCATCGTGGAACAGCTTGCGGCGCACCTTGGCGGCATAAGCAAACTGGCAATCGTGCCTGAGATTGGCATCCAAGACGGCATCCAGGCCGTTAGGATGGTGCTGCCAAAGTGCTATTTCGACCCAAGTTGTGAAGAAGGGCTAGAGGCGCTGCGCCAATATCAGCGGGAATACGACGAAGACAAGAAGGCATTTCGGCAAAATCCTCGCCATGATTGGTGCTCACACCCAGCAGATGCCTTTAGAATGCTTGCAGTCGCCTACCGGCAAGAGGCAAAAGATCAAACGCCGCCCAAGGGCAAGACCCTGCAAACCATCACATTGGATGAGTTGTGGGAATATGACACTCAATATCATCGTGGAGAACGTATATGAGCCAGCCAGTAGCAGAAGTCGGTGGGTACAAGAACATCACAGCAACCGGCGCAGTAAGCACCGGCTCTTGCCAATTGATTGGCTTTTACGTTAACAGCACAACCATCGGCACTTTGGTGCTACGCAATGGCGGCGCAAGCGGTGAAGTGATGTCGGGCACGATTACACCCGCCATCGGGTTCCACCGATTTCCTGCCAATGTGGGCGTAAGTCTCTATGCAACGGTTGGCGGCACTTTGGACGTAACATTCTTCTTTGCTGCGGGTAGCTGATGGCTTATCAAGAAATGGGTGCATACGAGGGCGATGACCCTGGCCCGTATTGGCACGACCAAATAGAAGCCGCTCAAAAGGTCTTTGAAAAGTGGGAAAAACGCGGTCACAAGATCATTAAACGCTATCGGGATGAACGCGATGCGGTAGAAATGCCCAGGGTGCGCTACAACATCCTGTGGTCAAACATCCAAGTTTTGTTCCCTGCGCTGTATGGCAGGCAAGCCAAACCCGAAGTTTCCCGCCGTTACATGGATCAAGACCCCGTTGGTCGGCTGGCATCCACGATGTTGGAACGGGTCATGGAATACGAAACTCTTCAATTTGGCGACTTTGACCAAGCTATGCGCGGCGTGGTGGAAGACCGATTGCTGCCTGGGCGCGGCACGGCATGGATTCGATATGAGCCGGTGATTGTCAACGAACAGCCCGAAGTAAGCGAGGCCGCCGTTGATGTAGAAGAGCCAGGCGAGGCTCAGATTTATAACACCCAAGAAGAGCCAACCGAGCGCATTGATGCGGCGCACAGCCCCATTGATTACGTCTACTGGACAGACTTTTTGCACAGCCCTGCCCGCACATGGGACGAAGTTTGGTGGGTGGCCCGCGCCGTGTACATGACCAAGGACGAAGGCATTGAGCGTTTTGGCGATGTTTTCAAGAATGTTGGCCTAGACAGCAGCAACACGGACATGGATGCCAAAAATCCAATGACCGCTAAGAACACCTATGACAAAAAAGCCAAGGTGTTTGAGATTTGGAACAAGCGCACCGGCAAGGTCTGCTGGATTGCTAAAGGTTATCCACAGGCGCTAGATGAACGCGACGATCCGCTGGAATTGGAAGAATTCTTTCCTTGCCCGCGCCCGCTGATGGCGACTACCACCACAGGGACAATGATTCCCGTGCCGGACTATGCTGAGTACGAAGACCAAGCGCAAGAACTAGACAACCTGACCCAACGCATCTACTTGCTGACCAAGGCTTGTAAAGCGGTTGGCGTGTTCAATGCCGAATTTAAGGAATTGGGCCGTTTGTTCACCGAAGGCGTGGACAACAAGCTATTCCCCGTGACCGCATGGGCGGCAATGTCGGAAAAGGGCGGCTTAAAGGGCGCTATCGACATGATGGACACATCGACCATCATTGTCACCTTGCGGGAACTGTATTCCGCACGGGAACAGGTCAAGCAGGCCATCTACGAAATCATGGGCATTTCGGACATTCTGCGCGGCGCATCCAAAGCCCAAGAAACCCTTGGCGCACAACAGCTAAAGGCGAACTTTGGCAGCTTGCGGATGCGTAGCAGCCAAGGCGATGTGGCGCGGTTTGCGTCCGACATTTTCAAGCTAAAAGCGCAAGTCATCTGCAAGTTTTACCCGCCCGAGTTGATTGTGCAGATGTCCGGCGTTATGGACACACCCGATGGGCAAAACCCGCAATTGCTGCAAGCCGCCGTGCAAATGCTGTCCAACAGCACCATCCGCGATTTCCACATTGCGGTTGAAGCCGACAGCTTGGCGCAGATTGATGAACAAGCAGAGAAACAAGGCGCACAAGAGGCCATTCAAGCCATTGGGCTGTTTTTGCGTGAAGCAATTCCCATGATCAGCCAAGCGCCCGAAACTTTGCCAATGGCATCTGAGATGCTGTTGTTCTTGGTGCGCCGGTTCCGCGCCGGTCGCGGGCTGGAGAGCGCAGTCGAACGCGCCATGAAATCCTTGGAAGAAAAGGCGGCAATGGCTAAACAGCAGCAGCCTGGCCCGTCTCCTGAGATGATGCAATTGCAAGCTGACCAGCAGGCAGAGCAAATGAAGATGCAAGCGCAGGCGCAGACTGAGCAAATGAAGATGCAAGCGCAGGCGCAAATTGAACAAGGCAAGGCACAGCTTGAAATGCAGATGCATGAAGCCAAAATGCAGGCAGAAATGCAATTGGCGCAGATGAAAGCTGATTTTGAGACTGCCAAGCAAAATAACGAATTGCAAGTTAAAGCCCGTGAAATGGCTGGCAAAGAAGAACTTGAACGATGGAAAGCCGAATTGGATGCAAACACCAAAATTACGGTTGCACAAATTGGAAAATTAGAAAATTCTGACAATGTAAGCGGCACAATTTTGCAATCAATGGAAAAAATTGCAGCCATGAACGATCAAATGGCAAATTTGCATAATGAAGCTATGCAAAACATTGATGTTGCAATGCAAAAATTCAACGCCCCTAAACGTGTCATTCGTGGCCCTGATGGAATGATTATTGGCGTGGAGGCTGTGCAATGAGCCTAATTCTTGCGGATAGGGTCAGACAAACATCCACGACAACGGGATCGGGCACATTCACGCTGGATGGCTCGGTTACCGGCTTTCAGTCATTCAGCGCAATAGGCGATGGAAACACGACCTATTACACAATCACGTTGGATGCTCAATGGGAAGTGGGCATTGGAACGTACTCAGCAGGCACTTTGACCCGTGACACGGTGATTTCGTCCAGCACCGGCAGCAAGATTGTTTTTGCGGCAGGCACAAAGGATGTGTTTGTGTCTTATCCCGCCGAAAAATCAGTAAATCAAGATGCAAATAATCGTGTTTTGATACCTTACACATCAGGCGTGACCAATGTTGGTTCTTTGAATGTAGGAAACGCAACATCACACACCGATTCCGGCGTGATTGCAGGATTTACTGCAAGTGAGCCGCTTTATTTGTACACCAGCTTACAAAACACAAGCACAGCCAACACTTCATATGCAAGTTATGCGGTCAACGATGGCGGTCACACGGCATATGCTGAATTGGGCATAAATAACTCAACTTACAGCTACACGGCTGCGGGATTTCCAAATAATGGATTTTCAACGCCGCTGGCAAGTTTTGTTGAATCGTATGGTGGCCCATTAGTAATGGGTAGTTGGGACAATCAAAAAATCAGTTTTATTGTTAATGGCGCTGTTAATACGACAGACGCAATGACCATAAATACCAATGGATCGGTAGCGTTCAACGGGCAAGTTGGCACTGCTGGGCAAGTTTTACAAAGCAATGCAACCAGCGCACCAACTTGGGCATCCGTTGGAACGGGCACAGTCACATCAGTTGACGCAACCGTACCAGCATTTTTGTCTGTTACAGGTGGGCCAATAACCACAACTGGAACATTAGCAATAAGCTACTCAGGCACGGCGCTACCAATTGCCAATGGTGGAACTGGAGCAACCACGGCGCAAGCTGCCATCAATGCGTTAGTCGGTACACCAACAAATAGGCGCTTTTTGCGTAGCGATGGCACAAACTCAACTATGGCGTTGATTCAAGTTGCTGATGTACCAACACTAAATCAAGACACCACAGGTACAGCCGCAAACGTTACAGGCACAGTAGCAATTGCCAATGGTGGTACTGGGCAGACTACCGCTAGTGCTGCATTTAATGCTTTGTCGCCAGTGACTACTGCTGGCGATTTGATTATTGGTAATGGGACAAATAGCGCAACCCGATTGGCAATTGGAGCCAACACTTATGTGCTAACTTCCAACGGCACAACTGCAACTTGGTCAGCTAGTAGCGGTGGAATTACAACTGGTAAAAGCATTGCAATGGCAATGATTTTTGGATTTTAAGGAAACAACGTGGCCAATCCTAATATTGTTAATGTCACTTCTATTTATGGAAGTACGTCATACCTTGTTCCTACCACTACGACTGCCACAACGTGGACTGCGTTAACTCCTGCCGCTGGAACGGTTAATAAAATTAACAGCTTGATTGCAGCTAATGTTACAAACACGGCGGCTACTGTTACTGTGTCTATCAATAGTGCTACTGCTGGCGGTGGCACGGCTTATCGTTTAACTTATCAAACAAGTGTTCCAGCCAATTCATCATTGTTAGTTATTGACAAAAGCACCATGATTTATGTAGGGGAAGCACAATCTATTGTGGTGACATCTGGTACAACCAACTCCATAGAAATGGTTGCATCGTTTGAGGCAATTACATAATGAATCGGTTTAAAGGCAGCATAAGGTCTGCAACCGCTGCTGTGACTACTGTTACGGATGCGATAGGCAAATGGACGCTGACCGAACAAATGCAAGCGCGGCAAAGCGGCACATGGCCTGGATACGTCCCGCCTACCGTAGAGTATCTTGTAGTGGCTGGCGGCGCTGGTGGTGGCAGTTCTCTTTTTTCAACTTCAGGTGGCGGCGGCGGTGGTGCAGGTGGCTTGAGAACTGCTAGTGGCTATTCTATAACGAATGGTTCGACTATTACTGTTACTGTTGGCGCTGGTGGCGCTGCGGGTACTGTAAGTGCATCAACAAGTCAAGGAACTAACGGCAGCAATTCAGTATTTGGCACTATTACTGCTAATGGCGGCGGTGGTGGCGGTGGATCAGGAACTTCATATTGGGATGGTAAATCTGGTGGTTCTGGAGGTGGCGCTGGTGGTGCTGGTGGAATAACTACTAACGGAGGCGCGGGGAACACGCCATCAACCAGCCCATCTCAAGGAAATAATGGTAGTTCCTGCACAAGCAATGCGCCCAATTATGGTTCTGGAGGTGGTGGCGGGTCTGGAGGAGCAGGGGTTGCTGGCGGCAATACATCAGGTGGAAATGGTGGTTCTGCAACTGTTTCTTCTATTTCGGGTTCTAGCATTTATTATGCTGGTGGTGGTGGCGGCGGTTCTTACATGGGTGGAACTCAAGGTTTAGGTGGAGGAACATCTACTAGTGCTCAAAAAGGTGGGGCAACAGATGGTGTAACTAACGGTACGGCATCAAATGCTGCCGCAAATACTGGTGGCGGCGGTGGTGGCGGTGCAGGTGGTGCTGGCAATGGAAATGCAGGATTAGGTGGTTCAGGAATTGTAATTATTAAGTATTCTGATGTTTATTCTGCTGCTACATCCACAACAGGATCGCCAACTATTACAGTTTCTAGCGGTTATAGAATTTACACTTTTACTGGCAGCGGAACAATTACATTTTAATCATGGCACATTTTGCAAAACTTGATGAAAGCAATGTAGTGATTGAAGTGCATTGTGTTCACAACAATGAATTGTTAGTTAACAATGTAGAGTCAGAAGCGCAAGGTATTGCATTTTTGGTAATGTGGAGTGGCGGGTATCCTTTTTGGAAACAAACATCCTACAACGGAAACATTCGTAAAAATTACGCTGGCATTGGGTTTGCCTATGATGAGTCACGCGATGCGTTTATTCCTCCACAACCATTCCCAAGCTGGACGCTGGTAGAGGAAACTTGCCAATGGACTGCGCCTGTTGCATACCCAAATGATGAAAATCGATATACATGGGATGAAAATACATTGTCTTGGATAAAATAATTTTATGTTTGGCTTTTCAGCTTTTGCTGCTTTTCCGTTTAATACAATTGACGGAAATATACCGCCACCACCACCACCGCCAATAGATGTTTTATTAGGCGGTCACTTTGGATTTGATGAGAAAAAGCGCAACGAACAATGGGACGCTGACCGGCGGGCTGAAAAACAGCGCAAGTTAAAGCTGCGCGAAGCCCTGTTTGGTTTACCGCCAGCAGAGCGCGAAAAAATAACCAGCGCACCGACTCAGGCCATTGAGATTGCCGCCCGTGACCCGATTGACTACGCCGCCATGATGAAAAAAGTAAGGCAGCTTGAATTTCGGATAAGATTGCAGCGTGATGAAGAAGAAATCGCACAACTACTGGAAATGCTATGAAAGAAACATGGGTTTTTCCGTCTGACGGTACTGAGCCTTATGAAAAGAGCAAAGGCTCGCCTGCCGACCGCATGATGGTCTTTGGCGACATTGAGCCTTTTCGGTCGCCTGACGGTCAAATGATTATGGGCCGCGCACAATGGCGTGAACACTTAAAGGCAACCGATACCATTGAGATGGGCCATTCGGATGTCAAATACGCACAAAAGGAATGGCAAAAGAAGAAAGAAGCACATATGGCCCGTTTGCGTGGACAAGTGGCACGGGTGCAAGAATTTGACCGCCCAGGCGCACCCATTGCGCCGGTGCAGCGCAGCAACTTGAACGTGGAGATGGCAAATCGGCTACACAACCGACCGCCGCCCGAGCGTAAGGAAATGATCAAAATGACCCTCGACCAAATGAAAAGGATGAAATGATGGAAAACGAAGTTGTCGCACCCGACACGACCGAAGCACCAGCACCCGAAACCCCTGCGGTAGTTGAACCGCAAAGCCGCGCCGACACAATCCGCGAGGCATTGGCAAAAACATCATCTGACCCTGCAAATCAAAGCAAACCAAGCCAGCCCCGCGACAAGGGCAAATTTGCGCCCAAATTTCCAACTGGCGAATCCCAAGCGCCCAATACGCCCGAAAAACCTCGGGTGGATATGCCCAAATCCTTGCGTTTGGAACTAAAAGACCATTGGGAAAAAGCCCCGCCCGAACTTCAGCAAGCCTTTGCCCAACGCGATGCCGACTACGAAAAGGGCATCACGCAATACAAGTCACGGGATGCCGAGGCACGGGCAATTACCGAACAATTTGCCCCTTATGAGTGGATTTTGCGGAATGAGGGCACAACTCCGGCGCAGGCGATTGCTCCCCTTTTGCAGACTGCGGCCCTGTTGCGGACGGGCACACCGGCGCAAAAGAGCCAGGCCGTGGCCCACATGATTCAGCAGTTTCAGATTCCGATTGACCAAGTTTCTGCCCATTTGGGCGGGACTGCACCGGTTCAGCAGGATTCGCATTACAATGATCTCGCGCAACAAGTACAGCAACTGACGCAACACATAACGCAGCAGCAGTACCAAGCGCAGAAATTGAACGAAAACAGGGCACTCTCTGTTATCCAGCAGTTTGCGAGCGACCCCGCAAATATGCACTTTGAGGCAGTCTCCGACCGAATGTTGCAGCTTCTCCAAGCGCCACAGGTTTTGGGTGACACAAGTCAAATGTCCGAACGCGAGAAATTGCAATTGGCATATGACACGGCAGTTAGGCTTGATCCGCAATTAGCGCAAACTTTGTATGCTCAACAGCAACAACAAGCGCAGGCGACAGCCCAAGTGCAAAGAGCGAGAACAGCGGCGGTAAGTGTGCGCGGCGCACCTGGTGGCAGCGCAAACCCCGTCATCAATCAAACCGACCGGCGGGCCGTGATAGCCAATGCGCTACGGTCTTTCGGTTAAATAGGAGTTAGTCATGGCATACGCAAATGCAAACTACTCAGACGTTTTGGCAACGACCATTGAATCGCGTTCCGGCACAGTCGCCGACAACGTGACCAAAAACAATGCTTTGCTGACCCGTTTGCGTGAAAAAGGACGGTACAAGCCGTTCACCGGCGGTTCGACCATTCTGCAAGAATTGTCATTCCAAGCAAACAGTACCGCAATGTACTACTCAGGCGCTGAAGTCTTGGACATCAGCCCTGCGGACGTTATCAGCGCGGCTCAGTTCCCCATCAAGCAGGCCGCTGTTGCGGTCACCATCAATGGCTTGGAAATGCTCCAAAACAGCGGCGAAGAACAGATCATCGATTTGTTTGACGCACGTTTGGACGTTGCCGAGGCATCGATTGAGAACTTGATCTCGACCGGTATCTATTCGGACGGCACAGCCAACAACGGCAAGCAGATCACCGGTCTGCAAGCTATGGTGGTTGCTAATCCGGCAACCGGCGTGGTCGGCGGTATCGATCGTGCTACTTGGAGTTTTTGGCGCAATCAGACGTTTGACTTCTCAACCGACCTTGGCGTGTCCGCATCGTCTTCCAACATTCAGACCGGTTTCAACCGCCTGTATGCCAAGACCTCGCGCGGTAGCGATGTGGTTGACTTGATTTTGTTGGACAACAACCTGTGGGGATTCTTCATGTCTTCCTTGCAAAACATCCAGCGTTTCCCTGGCTCTAGCAAGATGGCTGAACTCGGCTTTGTTGCAAGCAAGTATATGAACGCTGATGTGGTGTTGGACGGTGGTATCGGCGGCAATATCCCCGCCTCTACTGGCTATTTCTTGAATAGCAAGTACATCTTCTTCCGACCACACACCAATCGCAATTTCGTCCCAATCGGCGATGAGCGCATGAGTACCAACCAGGACGCAATCGTGCGCTTGATTGGATGGGCCGGTAATATGACTGCCTCGGGACTTCAGTTCCAAGGCGTTATGACTGAATAAGGAGAATCATCATGGCTGATTACGTCACCGATGGAAAAATTGGTATTGACCTAACCGCAACCTATGCGTCTACGTCTGCCGGTTCCACTACCCTGTTCCCCGTTACCCCTGGCACTCGGGTCAACACTTCCAATAACGGCGTGTATATTTTTGCCCGCGCCGAATCCGACATTGCTCAGTTTGATGCGGTGATCATGTCCACATACTCAGATTCGGCGAGTTTGACTCCCGTGATGCGTGCTGTGCCCGTGACCACCACAAATGCTGCTGCGTTGGGTTACAACATGGTTGGCTTTGCACAAACCGCAATTGCCTCCAGCTATTACGGCTGGATCGGCATTAACGGTATGCTGCGCGTCAACTTGTTGATTGCTTGCAATCCTAAAGTGCCTTTGTACACCACAGCGACCGCTGGTAAATTGGACGATACAACCGTGTCTTCCGGTTATATCCAAGGTATCGTGGCTAACACCTCGGCAACCTCGGCATCTGCACCATATTGCATGGTCAACAATGCTGGCTTACTGACATCTAACCCTGTCTAAAGCAAACTGATGCCCCGCCAAAGAAGCGGGGTGTCTTTTTGATGAGTTTTTTACCTCTTAAAGTTAACGGTCAATGTGTCGCGGATGACGAGACGTTATTCGCGCATATGGATGCGGCAATAGCTAGAGGCTTTGCACAAGTCAAGCAAGCTGAATCGGCAAAGACCGGCTCGATCTTGCTGGTAGCAAGCGCCCCAAGCGTTAGAGGGCAAATAGAACTCATCAAAAAGATGCAAGCAGCCGGTGCGCCGGTTGTTGCCATCAAGGGCGCACACGATTGGCTAATCGACAACGGCGTGATTCCTGATTACGCCCTAGCAATTGACCCACAAGAACACCGGATCGCGTTTTACAAGCCTCATAAGGCCGTGAAGTACATGATTGCCTCACAATGCCATCCGGCGATGTTTGACAACCTTGCAGGTTGCGATGTGACCCTGTGGCATCCATACCTTACCAAAGGCCAAAACCGCCCCAAAAACTCCATGTTGATTGGCGGCGGTACAACTTCCGGCCTCCGAGCCATGTCGTTGTTTTATGTTCTTGGCTGGCGACAATTTGAACTGTTTGGTTACGATTCCTGCAATGATGGCGAAATGCTGCGGGTGAATGGTGATGGCCTAAAAGACGGCGACAGCTTGATTGAAGTCAGGATCGACCCTGATGGCGAAACTTTCTATTGCAACACAGCAATGGCGTTGCAAGCCGAGCATTTCCAAACTTATTACGACTACCTACCGGATGCGGTGTTCAACGGTCACGGGCATGGGCTAATCCAAGCCATCATTCGCAAAAGGGCAGAAAACATGATGGAACTAGGTGGCATCATCAATACCCAAGCGCAGCAAAATGATCGGGTTTCGTTCATTCACTTTGGCGATGTTTGGTCGGCAAGCTGGCGTTACAGAGCCAAGATACCGGCAGGCACATGGGCAAGCCTCAATGACTTGACCGCAGGCACATTGGTGTTTGCCAAGCCCCAAGCGCATGAACTGATGGAAATGGCGCGGGCCAAGGCGCGTGGCGCACGGGTCATTGTGGATTTCTGCGATGACCATTTTGATTGGACGCACTACGCCGAGGCGCTGCGGATTGCTGATGTGGTGACTTGTCCGACCCAAGAAATGGCAAAGCGCATCAAAGCATTGGGCAAAGATGCCGTGGTCATTCCTGACCCGTTTGAATACGATCAGATGCCGCCACATTGCAACGGCGTGAATCTGCTGTGGTATGGGCACGCCGTCAACAAGCAAAGCCTACAGCGCATTTTGCCGGACATTGAGCATTACCCGCTGCGGGTGGTGTCCAACTTTGGCGGGGCAATCCCTTGGTCGCATGAAACCATGTTGGAAGAATTTGCCCGGGCTGACATTGTGGTGATCCCCGCCACCGATACCTACAAAAGCCCAAATCGGGCAATTGAGGCAACCCGTCAAGGGTGTTTTGTAGTCGCAGAGCCGCATCCAGCATTGGAGGGTTTCCCTGGCATTTGGATTGGCAACATCAAAGAGGGCATCGAATGGACAACAACGAGGAACGTGTCAAGCAATATCTTGGCGGCGCAACAATTCGTGATGGAAAAATACTTGCCGCAAATAGTGATCGATGCATGGAAGACGATTACAAAACGGCCTACAACCTCGGATGCGGAAAAAAGCATTGGAACGGCTGGGTAAACGTAGACCTGTATTCCGAAACATCGGACATCAAATGCGACTTGCGTAAGCTGGAACTTGCCAGCAACTCAGCCGATGCGGTTGCAGCCATCCATGTGTTGGAGCATTTTTACGAATGGGAAGTGCACGCCCTGCTGACCGAATGGATGCGTGTTCTCAAGCCAGGCGGCAAGATGATCCTTGAACTGCCGTGCATGGACAAAGTGTTTGCCTACATCCACAATTGCGTGGTGCATAAAAAGCCTTTGCAACCGTTTATGGTTACCTATGCTCTATGGGGCGACCCCAAGCACAAAGACCCTGCCATGTGCCACCGGTGGGGCTGGTTTCAAAACCCGCTGCGCGATATGTTGCAATCGGTTGGCATGGAGCGCATCGAATTCTTTGACCCGCGCTATCATTTCCCGTTCCGAGACATGAGGGTTGAATGCTACAAGGTGTCCTAAGTAACGCCGAGCGCCATGCCCAAATGTCGCAAGCGCGTGGGCAAATGCTCAAGAAAAGGCCCAAATTTAACGACAAATGGGCATCCATTGTCTGCTATGGCCCAAGCCTTGCGGACACTTGGCGGTTCATAAAGCGGCCCATCGTCACGGTGTCCGGCGCCCATGATTACCTTGTTAGGCGCGGAATCGTGCCGGATTTCCATGTGGATTGCGACCCAAGGGAACACAAGGCGCGAATGTTGCAAAACCCTCAAGCCAAGACCATTTACTTGATGGCGACCGTGTGCCACCCAAAATATTGGGAAGTGTTGAAGGGCCGCAAGGTGCGGTTGTGGCATCTGATCAACGGCGATGACCTAGAAACCGTGGCTTGGGTGATGCAAAACCATCCAGAAGGCGCAAACAGCATGATTGGCGGCGGCAGTTCGGTTGGGCAACGGGCGATGAACGTCATGGCGGCGCTTGGCTATCGGCGGTTTAACATTCACGGCATGGATTGCTCATTTACGACTGACCGCCACGCTGGGGCACATTTGGGCAAGGAACAAGCTAAAATTATGGTGAAAGCTGGAAACCGAGTGTTTCAGACCACCAGGCAAATGCTACAGGCAGCGATTGAGATGGAACAATTCATCACAACTCAGGATGCGGAGATCGCATTTTTCGGTGACGGGCTTATGCAAGAAACGGCACTTCAACTAAAGGAAATGGCATGAAGAACGAAACGGCTGGATGGACAAACGAAAGTTTTATGGAAGACAACCGAGGCAAGATGGCGGTGTTTTTCCATGCTGTACAGATTAAGAATAATTACAAATCGGACTTGGAAAAACGCCCAATTTTTGAGGAACGTATCTACTTGAAAAAGTTGGTTCCAGGCGATTCCACGCTGGTGGTTGACCGCCCAATGCGCGAAACTGACATGGAAGAATTTCCCATTGAGTGGGCGCGGTTTGAGCAAAAGAAAGAGCAAAAATCCGATGGCACTCCGATTGAGGCGTGGGCGGTAATTAGCGACACGCAAAAGGCTGAATTTCGGGCGCTTAACATCTTCACGATTGACCAGTTTGCCAAGCTGCCGGACTCCGCAGGCAACAAAATTATGGGATTTAATGAATTGCGGGCTAAAGCCCAAGCATTCATTGGTGCAGCGCAAGATAGCCAAATGATGGACAAAATACGCGCTGAGACTGATGAAAAATTGAAGGCCCAAGAGGTTGAAATGGCTGAACTTCGTGCCATGATTACGGAATTGACAGCCAAAAAGGTTGGTAGACCTCGCAAAGAAGAAGTGGTGGAATAAATGGCATACAACTTACTGCAACTGGTTGACCAAGTTTCGGGCGAACTGGGCTTGTCCCAACCGGCGGCAGTAATTGGCTCCACCAACAACCAAACCGTCCAATTTTTGGCTTTGGCGCAGCGGTTGGGCAAAGACTTGGTGCGTGAATACGAATGGCAGCGGTTGGTCAAGGCTTATGTTCTGCAAACGACCGCCGGAATTAGCACTACCGGAACAATCACGGCAGGTTCAAAAGTCATCACCAGCATGGGAACGACCGTAGGCTTGGAAGTGGGCAATGTGGTCACCGGCACAGGGCAGGCTCCATACGCTGAGATTCTGACCATTGACTCGGGAACTCAAGTTACGCTGAACACGCCTGTGGC
>Ga0209296_1001753_pt1 | contig 16137 bp, 30 predicted proteins | sample S_130206_EF_Meta_FD_187319 | JGI IMG/M metagenome (GOLD analysis project Ga0209296, IMG submission 187319) | Freshwater microbial communities from Lake Simoncouche, Canada to study carbon cycling - S_130206_EF_MetaG (SPAdes) (version 2) | ecosystem: Environmental > Aquatic > Freshwater > Lake ...
GCCAATACATTCACAGTAGCACCAGTTCGTAATGATGTGTCTAATATTGCTGAAGTTATGTTCTACAATGCTACTAGTAAAGAAGTTACATATGGTAATACGATAAGTGTCGCTGGTAACATCACTGGTGGTAATATTATTGGTAATGGTAATACATTATCCAATGTTGCTATAAAAACAACTGGTAGTTGGACTCTTGCGTCTGGCGTCAATACAGTAAGCATTAGTGTTCCATTAAATGGCACTTACTCAATCTGGGTTAACGGTAATATTCCAAACGGTATTATAACATATACTGCGACTGCGGTTGTTACAAATACAAATGTACCAGTACTGGGTGAACAATATGGTTGGTTTTATGAAGCAGGAAATGCATTAGTACTTACATCAATACCAAATCAGTTTGTAGGAACACAGGGTGTAATTAGCAATGCGGCACCTTATTCAGGCAACACAGCCAATGTATTTACATTTGGTATTACTAACAACAGCGGTGCTAACGCAGTTATTAACTATGGTTATACAAAACTATAAATAGATAAAAGGATACACAATGTCAGGAATAATATTTGGAAATGGTATAACACTAGGGGCGGGTATAGGAGTGGGTGGCGCAGGAAGTGGCGGACCTCCCGATCCTGCTACAAACACAGGTGGTATCAGTCTGGCAGTGATCTCTGGGTTGCCACAAACTCTTTACCCTGCTGTCAGCGTATACGATGGAACTTATAATGCTCAGTTTATAGTCAACCCAGCCAGTACCTATGGTACACCTGCAGGATTTACTTTTTTAAACAACTGGGACTGGACACAATTTGATCCAACTTATGTCAGTGTGACTACCACAAACAATACAGATGATACTGCCATTGCTCTCACTAACGCCAACAATGCTGTCTTGGGCTCATATGCAATTGCACCTGGTACCAAACGTATGTTCAGCGTGACTCACACCACATGGTCGGGCGGTGCAGGCTACGACGGTGTTGGTGTGGGCAGTGCTACCACTGACTATACAGGCTTTGGCAAATTTCTAGGAATTGACAACCAGGCCCTTAGCATATACGATGATGGCAGTGTTTGGACCAACAATGCCTCTGTAGATTCTGGCTATGCAATTTTTGAAACCAATGGTCAAATCATTGATGTGGCAGTAGACATGGTGAACTACAAGATGTGGTACAGAGTTGCCGGTGGTGCTTGGCAAGGTTAATAGTAAGAATGAAACAAGATCCTCGCACAATAATAAACACTGACGAGGATCATACCTTCAATCCACCTGCCGATAAAAAAGTCATACCTAGGACACTTGACAAAACTTTTGCATTAGTATGGAAAGCAGATAAAAAAGATACAAGAGATTATAAGTATCAAGTAACAGCAAATACAACTCCTAACATCGTTGACTTAAGAAGTTATTGTAGTCCTATTGAAAATCAGGGTAGTCTCGGAAGTTGTACAGGGCAATCTATAGCAGGTGCAATAGAACTATTAAACAAACGTAGTGGCAAACCAACTGATGTTAGTAGATTGTTCATATACTATTATGAACGACTAATGATGGGCACAGTTAACTATGATAGTGGTGCATATATCAGAGATGGCATCAAGGCAACAAACAAGTATGGTGCAAGTTTAGAAAGTTATTGGCCATATAATATTAATAAGTTTAAACAGGAACCAATCACCGAAGCAAAAAATGATGCATTAAATCGTAAAGTAACACGTTATGAAAGAGTGGCAGACTTTAATGGATGTATTGACGCATTAACAAGTGGTTATCCAGTTATAATTGGTTTCTACGTTTATGATAGCTTTATGACACCCACTGTGGCAAGAACCGGTAACATGCCTTATCCAAATACAAGACGTGAAAAACTATTAGGTGGACATGCAGTGTTACTTGTTGGATACGACAAAAACAAAAAAGTATTCATTGCAAGAAACAGTTGGGGAACAGGTTGGGGCGACAGAGGTTACTTCTATATGCCGTTTCAAGTTATTCAGAATACAAATATGAGTAGCGACTTTTGGATTATAAAGTCAGTTTCAAACCCATAAAAAAGCCCCGATTAAGGGGCATTTTTATTTCATCTTTTCTAGCATATAGTTTGTGAATTTATTTTCACACATTGCCGGAATCTCAACAAACGGATCCTCTAGAAAGAATGGACACCCTGTTTTCCATTTACCATTCTTTTTAAAGAATTTAAATTCTAGCAAATCTTTTTTATCTGCAGGATTAAATTCTCTACGTGGATTGAATGATCGGCGAAATGTTTGTAGATTCATATTCATTTTAATAGGGGCCGAAGCCCCGTTGATTATTCAGCGATAGCAGATAATACTTGTTCTGCGGACACTTCTGATTTTTTTGCACGTGCTTTAATAGCATCAATGCTTGGCTTTGTTTTAGAAGCCTTAACTTTAACTTCACCTTTGCTTGCTTCTTTAGATTTATCAGCAAGTGTATCAGCAATAGTTGCCTGATCTGATGCATTAGCAAACTCAGGAAGTGTTGCAAGATACTTAAGCGCATCTACCTTAGTCATTTCTGAAGGTAGTTCAACAAAGTCTACACGACTAGCACCACCTTTAGTGAATTGCTTGATACGACGGACCATGTCATCAGTGAAACGAACTTTAGCGTTACCATTGTGAACAGTAATACCAGCGACTTTGAAAGTTTGATTAGAATTAGCCATATGTTTCCTTTAAAAAAAGCTAAGTTTAAAAAATGTACTGATATCACTCAGCACTGTTATAATGATAACACAAAAGGGTTTTATTGTCAACCATTGTGTTACCCATTATTAGTTATTCTTCCACAATAGTGAAAGACCAATTATTACCAATAGTGCCCAGCCGATTGATTCAGCGTGGGTACCAATAAATGTAAAGATTTTTTCTAACATTTATTTTTCCAAAATGTAGGGTTTGTCCCATTTGCCAATGTTAACATCGACATAGTAGGCAGTGTTGAAATAGTCAATCATTGCATTAGATTCGTCATACCAGTCGGCCGACTTCAATGCATTGAATGCTTCGATTAAGAAAGCCTTAGCATCACCATCATAGTGATCCTGAAACCAGTAAGGGTTCACTTGGTCGTAACCACTTGTAGTAGGTTTGAAGCCACGTTGTACCTGATAAAAGTCATTGCCGCAAACCCTGTTGCTATTGCCAATAAAGTCAATAGCACCCGATTTGAGCGTTAATACAATAGTACTATGATTACGGACACTCAGTGAGCCTTTAACTTTGTACTTAGCCAAGATTGGCTTAAGCATTTTAGTAATCTTCGCTTTGCGTTCCTGATTCATATAAGCCATTTTGTTTCCTTTTCTTTACTGTTTAAGATTCTATTATAGTCCCAAATCCAATTATTGTCAACCTTGGCACAATTCTTCAGCCAATTGTTCTGCGTATTCCTGTGCTTCCTCATAGTCATCAGTACCGGTCAATACCACGTCACCGTTGATAGTGACAGTATAAACATTGAACAAAAAGTCAAAATCTAATTCGTAGTCCATTTTGAAATCCTTTAATTAACTGAATAAGACTCTATTATATACCCAAACCGATTTATTGTCAACCTTTTTAAGAATTTATTGTCTTAAAAGGACTAAATTCCTCAGCCTGTCCTTCAATAGATTCCACTACATCATAGATAAAAATCACCGGTACGTCAAGTACTGCGGAGATTGTCGCAGGATGTGTGCCCTTTTCAAGCATTTCCTCGATCTCCGTATATAAGTCTGCCATTTTACTCATTACAAAACCTCCAACATATTAGCGGGCACTTTCCAACTACGGAACTGACCCGGCTGATCTACAATAATAAATTTACGATTGATTTTCTTTACAACACCGGAGATTGTACCACGGGTTGAACTTGTAAATTTAACATTAGAACCGATTGTCAATGCCGATTTGTTTCGTACCACAAGTTGGGCACGGGCAAAACGCATTGCATCACCGATGCTATTCAATTCTTCGTTAGTGAAGTCACCCTGCATAATAGCAGTATTAATTTGCTTGATGTTCATAAAAACTCCTTTTGACTGAATAAGACTCTATTATATACCCAAAACCATTTAATGTCAAATTTTAGACAATGTTAACTTGTACATCGTGATTAACACCTTGGAAGTTACTGCGAGTTCCGTATCCTACTGGAATCTCTTTTTTGCCACAACTCTTGGCTAAATCACGGGAGCATTGCAAGTGTTGCAAGGCCGAAATAACTGCAACACGGTGTGAACTGGTAGCAAAGTTTTCAATGTCAGAAACCTTACAATACATACCAAATCCGTCAATGATAAAACGAATTTTTTGGCTGTTATTCATTCCGGTAACTACTTGTTGTGTACGCATTTTTGTCCTTTAGTTGACTGTCTAAGATTCTATTATATACCCAAATCCATTTATTGTCAACCTTTTATTTGCTGACTTTTTCCATAGCTTTTTCCATATCCTCAAGGTGCTTTCGATACTGAATACGGCCAAGATTGATAGAATACATCAAATAAGCCATACCACCTAGAACAACAGTAATACCAATATGTGGGATATATGGAATAACTGATTCTGGGATGTTAGTTAGCAAGTATATTGTTGCGGATCCGACGATTGCGGCAAGTGCAAATTCTTTTGCGGTTTGTGCGATAGCTTCAGTTTTGACTGACATATTGAATTTCCTTTCTAATTTTCAATACAAGTATTGTAGCACCGTTTTGATTTATTGTCAAATTTCGGTGCGACCGGGATGCTTAGGTTTGCGGATGTATTCGCCCTTTTTAGACTGTACAACCTTAGGTTTGAATGGAGTGTTGCAACAAAACAACACTCTGTGGGCCCTGTGTTTGGGCTCTTTAACTGTGAAGGATAGTAGTTCTTTTTTCATAATATGAGTATTATAGCAGAAAAACTATTTATTGTCAATTCAAAAGTTTTAGTTCCTGTTTAATAGTTTCAAGTACCGATTCCCAAGAACCATCTGTTTGACGGAACAATCTCATACAGTTATAGAATGGACTATCATTACGGTTCATAAACCATCTCCAGTCACAACCATAATCAGTTAACATCACCCAAGTAGGTATTCCCATTGCACCACTTAGATGAGGTATAACTGTATCAATAGACACTACCAAATCAAGTTGGCTAATCAACCCTGCTGTATTATAGAATCCGGATAAGTCTTCATGGAATGTTCTAATATTAAATTTTCTAAACAAACTTAATGTAGGTTCATCCACCTCATATGATAAACTAATGAATTCACATTCGTTATTAGTTGCAGCCAATAATTGTTTCAATGGTATCTTACGAAAACGTGAAATAAATGCCACTTTGTTTGGACTCCAAAGTATGCCAATACGTTTTTTTGTTTTGGGTCCTAGCTTTTCTTTCCAAGCTTGTTTAATTCCTTCAGCTACATCCAAGTAGGGTGTAGGATAAGGGATAGTGTCAATTGTTGTACCAAAGCATTTAGGAAGATCCATCAATGCAACGTGATAATGATAGGGTGGTAATTGTGCATCAGCATTTAATACTGTTAAGTCAGGAAAATTATATTTAAACAACTCATACAATTGTGGTTTAGTTATGATTGTTACTTCTGCACCCTTATCTTTCAATACTCTTGCAAAACGAATGAATTGAATACTATCTCCAAATCCTTGTTCATAATAAACGAGAACTTTTTTGCCTACAACATATTGTGAACCATCGTACTCTGGTCCAGGCAATTGTGGTTTAAGACTGATATCACTTTGATAGAACCAACGTGCATTGTACTTCTTCCAACCTTCAACTAAGTCACCCTTCATCAAATGACTAACTGATTCGTTCAACTCATAATTAACATCATTGGGTTTTAACTCTTGCGCTATCTGTAAGAAAGGAATAGCAAGTTCAGGTAATCCAAACTCACGCAATGTGTTACCATAATTACTATATGCAGTTGAATGTTTTGGATCTAGTGCAAAGGTGTGTGCAAATGTAATTAATGCTTCTCTATATCGCCCCAAACTGCGTAGTGCAGTTCCTCTACTTAACCAACTTTCTACATAGTTTTGTTGGCAAGGTAAGTCAAAACATTGTAATGCTTCTATATCTTGTCCCAATTGTGATAGGGTAATGCCAAGATTATGCCACACTACATAATTATTTGGCTCTTGTTCTAAAAATTTTTTATAACATTCACTGGCTTCGTGATATTCCTTAGCCATATAGTGAATGTTGCCTTGCTCAAAATCGTTCATGGTATTGAAATATTTACTTGTTTTACTTTCTTAAGAGTGAAGCTACGCCACTCATTCTTTTCTAAATCAAATACACGCATACTAGTAGTTGATTCTTTACGAGTTTTTGCTCCCTCTTTAATTTCAACTTTAGGAAGCTTATCTTCTTCTAATGTACATTTCATCACACGGTCAGTTCCGTCTGCTTTAGTAAACGTAATAGTAGCAGGACCCATACGTAGCATTCCATTTAACCAGCTAGTAAATTTGTCCCAATCTTTATCTGTCCAATCATCACTGATGTTCATTTTCTTTCTCCGTTTTTAAACAACCAAATACTACAACTGCAATTAGTGCTATCCATGGAATTAAAATTGTTGCAGAGAACCATGGATTAATACCGGCATCACGACAACGCCTTGCGGTAGTAGATAATAATGTCCATATAATTATCATGCCACCTAATATACCTGCAAAAAACAATGCAGGTAATGCAAGTATATAACAAATGATACTGATACCCCAGTATTCACTGCGGGTAGCTTTGCCATCAAGTACAAAGTATTTTTTATATTTTTCTATTTCTATCACATTAACATCCTTATTAATCCTATACTATCAATGGTAGTTAACAATATATAGTTAGCCAACATACCAAAAGATTTCCTAGTCCAACTAGCCCAAGCATACAAACTACAGCCAAAGATCCAAACGGGATAAAGAGTAAGAAGCGGTGGATTGGGGACTGTGAGCGCCATAGTAATACTGCAACCAATACTAATAGCCCAAGCAAACAACTCAATAACAAAGCGAATTCTGTTAGACTTAAAATCATCTTTTATCCAATCAATGGTAGGTTTAAAAATTATATCTATCATTACTTACTTTCATCATATAGTTGACCTAACTTAGGAAAAACTTCTCTCCAATTAGTTTCTCTACGCAAATCTAATTCTTCAACTACGTGTATCCATCTGTTTTCACCTGACTTGCTATTCTGAATATAGTTCTTAACAATATCAATTTCAGGGGTGTCGCTTAACAAAGACATAATATTTTCTTTAATTGTTAAACTAGCCTCATCAAAAGAAAATATACCATTAGTGGGTGTAATATTTAACACAAATGATTTAGCTTTAGATATAGTTTTTTGTTCTGTAAACCATTGTATTAAATTTTCAAATCCTAACACATTGTGTATTCCAACGTTCGGTGAAATCATAACATTTAGATTATTAATCATTTCTTCATATTTACGAACATTAGCTGATACGTCTTTCCATTTTAATGGATTACGAATATATTCAAACTGTTTACCCACAGCATCGATACTAAACAACATTGTTACAGTTTCACATTCATTCCATAATATTAAATCTTCCGGTTTAAGTAGAATGCTGCCATTTGTATTCATTGATAAATTAATATTAGATAAACTACCTTGTTGTTCTTTAATACTAGATAACATCATGTTGATGTCCGGACTTAGCAAAGGTTCACCGCCATTGAAATATATTCTACGTACCTTAGATAAATCTAAATCAAATTCAATTTTATTTTTATGTATTTCATTAAATGAACGTTCTGGTATAACTCCAAACTTAATGTCTTCCTGAGCCCAAGCACTGCTAAAATAGCTAGTGCATATAATGCATTTAGCATTACATAAAGGTGGCACATTGTAATCAATAGAAAGTAATTCTACTGTTGTATCTATTGCTCCTATTCGTAATAATTGATTTCTAGTCCTGCGGCTTCTTATTCCCCGATCTTCTTGTTGCCAGCAATTATTACAACTGGAAGGTTTCTCCCCTAAATCAAATTGATTACGTTGGTTGGTTAAATATGGATTTGAATGAAAATTAATTTTAGATTCTGGACTACTTACTGTATTGACACAACATGCAGACAGTTTATATTGATCCAATGTTTTTTCAATGTATATACCTTTGTATATATAAGGACAATAATTAGTTTGAGTCATGCTACGATTATAATACCGTTCTTATAATATTACAACTATTATGGTCACTGATTACAAGTTCGGGTGCGAGTTATTGTTCCATCTGGGTTTTGTGTTTCTGTCCAAGGTGTGCAAATCTGACCTGGTGCTGGGGGAGGATTTTGTACGACAATTGGTTGTTGTACAATTATTTGCTGACGACCAAGTTCATAACCAATAGCACCGACTACAACAGGTGCTACCCACCAACCAACACCGGGCCCACGATGATGGCCATGATGACGAAAGCCGTGACCATGATAATGTTGCGCCATAGCTGAACCAGTTACGGCTAGTAGTGATAATGCTAATAGAATTTTTTTCATAACGATCTCCTGTTACACTTATATAACGTGTCAGGCTAATGTTCCGTTGACACGGTGATTATCGATTACCTCTTGTAAGATAATCTCTATCATCTTATTTAGTGTGATATCACGTTTATGTGCTTCCATAGATAATTTTAATATCAGTTCATCATCGATATCAATTGGGAATTGAACACGGGTGTCACATTCTTCTCCGTTGAATATAGCCGTAGCTTTTTCTAGGAAATCTTCTTTCATTTCTAAATCAATCCACTTAACATTGTCCCAAGCAATATCAGTATCTACTTGTCGTTTCTCTGATTCTTTATAGAAATCTTCTACATAGTCGGGATTCAACCAACGATATGGTTTCTTATCTTCATCCCAAGCTTCACGTTTAACAGAAACTTCAGCTTGGTATACAGTTTGATCCACGGCACTATACAATACAGATACGTGGGCAAAGTCACTTTCATAATCTAAGTATCTACCATCTGGATAACAGTTCCAATGATACTCACTACCACCGGTAATCTTATGATCTAATGCTTCGTTTACTTTATTCAATTTCATCTTTGTCTTTCAAAAAGGTTTCGCAACTGTCAGTAACATTTTTTGGAAAATCGTGTAAATTTTTTACAATTAATTCACACCTATACTTAAGAGTGATGATTGGTTGAACTGGTTCATCTTCAGGGACACTTAACCAATACAATCCAATCACTATAGCTATTATAGCAAATATTTTTTGTTTGTGCAAGTGTAAAATGTCCCAAAAGTCCATATTGATATTTATATCAATAAATGTGACAGAAATATTATACCTCTACAATATAATAACAACTATGAGGGTAGGTTTCGTGTAGCCATTCTAACATACCCTCCTCGTATGGAAGAATGACTGACTTATACTTGTTAGTAATATACTTCACGCTACTAACCAACCTATTTCATCTTTTGTTTCAACCGATTCGGCTCCATCATACTCATTGATTTTAAACTCAGTGCCTTCAGGTACCCAAGCAACTTCTAAGTCCATCATACCACCATCGTAGATTTCAGGATACTTCAATGCCACATATGTTTGTAGTTCATCAAACTTTTCGTCCAATACAAATTGTGCTATGGCAGGTTCAAAAATAAGTTCAGGCATTGTAGGGTTCCAAGTGAACCAACCTGCCCCAAATCCAGGGCTGTATAATACAGCCACTTTTCCATCTTTAACTAATTTGTTCATTTTATCTCCAAGCGTTCACCAATCCAATTAAACAAGTAACAATCGCAACAATGTTGACTACCAATTGCGGACGATTCTTTACACGAATTGTCCATGTCATAAACATAATGGTGCCTAATGTAAATGCTACAATATTGTAGGGATGAGCATCAGGTCCAATTGCATTACAGATATGGCCAACAATAATGAATACTGCCCCAACCCATTGTAATATATCGTTTAATTTCATTTTACTTTATAATCCTACACTTTTCTTAATTACATAACGGGCAATCTTTTCATCAAAGTACATGCGAACACCATCTTTGACAGGATCGGCAACTACAATTTCACCTAGTTCACTAGCAAGGGCTTGTGTAAACTTAAGTAGAATACTATAAGTGTCCTCAGATTGACTCAAAGGATCACGATCCAAAATTTGCACTGTATCGTTAATTAGTTTTTCAATTTGTGTATTCATTATTTGACTCCAAATGTGTTAAGAGAAGGTTGCAATGTGTTGATTAATTCTGTCTCACGTGCATGAGCAGGACGCTTACCTCGAACAACTTCTAAGGTAGCGAATACAAAACGATCGGCACCACGTTCACGCAAGGCACGTGACAGACCCCAGTTTTTGTTTTCTGCTAAGGCACGTTGCATGTGTTTTTGCATACGACGGCGTAGTGTGCGGAAAACATTACCCTTGAATGACAATGCAGTCAAGCCGATGTAGTACTCAAGTGTTACTGTATCTTGGATAAAGTAAATCACTTGATTACGGTCTGTTCTACGTTTGCGGACGATTTTTGAGTTCATAGATGAATTATACACATATATCCATTTATTGTCAAATATTGGCAAAAATCGCTAGAAGTGTATCAGTATGAGTTCCTGAATATTCTAGCGATTTTGAAGCCCCTGAGGGTTAAAAATGAGTACTTTTGTTTGCAGAAAATGTAGTACTTTAGTGTACTACTTCCCCTAGACTTGTGTTCATATAAGTTTTGATTTCTTTATTCAAGTCTTTTTGAGTATATCCTAAATCGGCTAACTCTTGTATTAATGCTACAAATAATCCATGAGTAGCAATACCGGGTATATAATCAGGATCATCATTATCATTTTCAAATTCTTCTAATAATGGTAATAGATTATCATATATAAAATCACACGCTAATAATGCGCTCTTTTCTATTTGTTCTACTTCTTCAGCAGTATTAACCATTTTAACTTCTTTTGCCATAATATTATTCATTTATTGTTTTAGTATATTCATAGTTAATGGTTTCTATATTCTCACGGAATATAATAGCACCATTTTTTAAATGAAATCTTCTAGCCATTTCTGTTTTAGGACTTAATGTCACAAATCTATTTACACTAGGATATTGCTCCTGAATACCTTTTACCGCTTGTATTAATAAATCACGACCTTTACCGGCTTTATAACTCCAAATAGTATAGAATACTGCTGTAGTTGGAACCTCAGATACATTGCTTAAATCATCTACTCCGGCTGGAACAAAATCATGGAAACTAACACATACCATTGCATCTGGATCATCATCATTACTAGATAATGCCGCAACCATTCTACCATTACTTACTCTAAAATCAGCAGGTATTTCTGGTCTAACTGGATCGTCTTTAATAAATGATAATAGTTTGTGTGTTAGGTCTGTTATGAAGTGTAGCATAGTATGGTGTTCTCTTTTGTGTATTTATACAATATCATAAATATACGCTTATTTAGTTTAGCTACTAAATATTAGTATGTCAAATATATTGCAATGGTCAACTGGGTATAAAAAACATACTCTAGATAGTAATCATTTTACTACAGAATTAACAGAATGTCAATTTAAATTGGGTAGAACGGTGGAATAAGTTATGGAAGATATTTTCGACAATACATTCGATTCAATAAAAAACTCACATGAATCATTCTCTCACGGATTAGTGGCTAGTAAATTATGGTTATGTGAAAAGTTAGAGAATGTAATTGACAATGAAAACATCGTTAATCCTTCATTACATATATTAGCTAGTTGGGATAGTTTGTTAGCTTTCATGCTATTAACTAGACGACCTAAGTTTTATGGAGTAGTGAATGCCTATGACATAGATTCAGAATCAACCACTAATGCAAATAAGATATGTGATTATTGGAAATTTGAATATCCAAAAGTATATAACCATACAAGAGATATAAACACACTTGACTTTAGTAATACAGGAACTGAATCTATTTTTATAAACACCAGTGTTGACCAAATTGATGGAACTACTTGGTATAATACTATTCCCGATAATAGATTGGTATGTCTTCAAACTACTAATTTACCAATCGCTACTAATGATTGGCATATTAAACAGAGTTATAATACTCTTATTGATTTTACCGAGACATACAGAGTCAGTAAACTTATATATTGTGATTCAATTGATATCAATTATGAGCATTTAAAATTTAAACGCCATATGATGATTGGTATCAAGTAACGTCTTTCATATAGTATTTTTTGCTATAACATCCTAGAGTGCCCTGATACGGATCTTCTTTGTTAAAGATATTAGCATAATGAGTTTTCAAGTATGTCATTGCATCACTAAAGTTGTGTGCTGACTTCCATTTGTCATCTGTGGCATTTTTTAGTAGTCGCTGAAATACTTGTTCACGACCCTCAGTCTTATACTTACTCTTACCATTTTGAATACTTAGATTAATATTCCATGCCGCGCCCCTACCAGATGCAATACAAAAATCATCATAGTATTCACTGTGACTGTTGCCGCAATAATCTTTTAAAAATTCACTTGTAATTTTATTTGATTTAATTACTTTTTCAGGTCTAGTGATGGAAAAACTTGTAGGAGCAGAGCCTAATTTAGTATTAATTAATGGGTCAATTTGCTCTGGCTTGTATGTTATAACTGTGCCATACATGCGTTCAATGTGATTGAGTGTCATCCAACTTTGCTTCAAATGAAGTTTAGGCATGTCCGGGGCAAAATAAAACAATTCAATATTAGGAATATCTGTGATAAATGTTTCTAGTGTTTTATCTATGATTGCTGAATAGTATTTACCATCCTCTAATATAATTCTAGGCTTGTCAACTCCTAGAATGATACCATGACTTGGTTCGTCGGCATGCATGATACTTTTAACATAAAAGCTAAAGTTAGTTGGTTGAAAATACCCGTGCGTCAATGCAGTTGCAGGTTTCTCTAACCAATCATCTTTAAAATAGTCATCAAATTCTTCAGGCCCAACATCGACGGTTGTGACTTTTGTGTTTGGATATGATTTTAAAAACTCTTGTACTTGTGGATAGATTAATCGAATCAATTCATCTTGTCGTACAGGGTTTGTACGCAAGTTTAATAATACAATTTCATCTAGTGGAATATTGAAATGATAAAAACATCTCAATACATGATGACTGTCACGACCTGCACTGTAGAACAAACTTAATTTGTTGTAACGCTGTCGTAGTTGTGTGCATCTGTCGTAACACAATTGATCCCAAGACTCTGTTGGTTCAGTAGTCCAATCCAATGTATCGTATACTTCTTCATAAAAATAGAAGTGTGGTTTAGTTTTTAATTTATATGCATGGCGCCATGCATCAATTTGACTACTTGTGCGTTGACCGTCTATTATCCAATGTGGTAAATACATATCATTTCTTTGCTACTGATTTTACAATATTTTTAATTTCTTCTGTTGAAATAAAAATAGGATGTGATTCTGCCTTTTCTAATTTTTGTACAATGTCGTTGTCTTTGCCGCAATTATGAATTGCTTTAACTATCATATTTTTTGTGGCGTTGTCTACAGAAGGCTGTACACTTAAAATTAATCCTAATGGCATTTTACTTAAAGTAAGGCTATATTTTTCTATTGATTCGTGATTATATTTCTTTGCTGTTCGTTTGTCAAATGTGCTGGTTACCATAATAAGTTTATCAGCTTCAATCAATGGTCTAGCACCGATGTAAGTGTCTACGAATAAATCTAAACTACCATTAATTACGTCTATTAACCCAGTTACATTATTTTTGTATGGTATAATTTGATATGGTATTTTTAATTCTTTAAATAAATTTTCTACTAAAAATGTTCCGGAGCTTGAAGGTGATCCAATATTAATAGGTTTAGACTCTGATAGTAAATCATCCATTGATTTATATTTACCATTTTTCCCTACAATAACTAGTGGAGTTGAATTGATGTATGTTATAGGATTTATATCATTGAGTAAATCAATACCAGAAAACTTACCTAATACATTTAGTCCAAAGTTACCCAATAAAACATGTGTTATGTTGTCAGTATCCTGTGCATTTTGTAGTGTTTTAATTGCCACTAAACCTTCCGCTCCGGGTTTAAAATCTTTAAGTACCAGAATGCTTTGCTGTTTTAAACAATGTGCGTATGTGTCTAATGTTACATCTGAGCCAGAGCCTGGTCCACTAGATAGAATAAACTTAAATGTGTGTGTTTGAGCGTGTGCAATACCAAATAATAGTAAAAATAATGCTAATAGTTTTTTCATTCAACTATTTATATAGAGATAATGCTCACTTTAGATTTCCTAGTAGCGAATTAGTACATCAAGCCAGCAGCCGGCTACACCACGGTAACAAGTACCGGTCCTAAGGTGTGTTCATTTTAAACCCAAACTTTTGCGTATATTTGTAGCACTGATATTATGTATCGCTTCGTTAAAGATTTCTTGTTCTATTTTATACCCAACATCACGTCCATATGTGATATTTACAATATTGGGCACCACTTGAATTTCATATTGTCCTTGATAAAGCATGTCCAAATCACGTTTTATAAATGATTTTACTTTTTCAATTTCAAAGGGATTACTACCCTGCCAGCCCTGACAATCACGAATTTGAATTACAACTTGCCCCGTCTTGGCAATAGCTCTCTCAAACAAAGCACGATGTCCATCGTGCCATGGTTGCCAACGACCTAGCATTTGTACAGTTTCTTTTTGCCAATTAAAAGTAGGTCTACGTCTATTATCTAATATATGTGCGGCTACAAACTCACCCCATTTAACAGCATTTTGTTCTGTAATACGAAAGTCATATACTTCTGGTGGTATGAATGCTTTATTGGTATCTTCGTATCTACCTTCACTGATTGAGTCAACCCAAACTGTCCAGTCTGCTTTAAAGTTATTACGCATCTCAACTAGTGGGGCGACAAAATCACAGATGACATAATCCATATCCTTCATCGAATCTGCTAATTCACGCATACGCAAACTTTGACGAATACGGCCTTCAGTGCTAAAGTCCCAGTCATTATACTTCTTACGTACATCATCGGCATTCAACCAACCTACACGTTTTTTATCTGCTTGTAAGTGGTCAACAATATGTTGCGCTAAGTACGTTTTACCTGCTCCGGGCAATCCCATTACTAATATTCGTTTAGAACCATGATTCATTTTTTAACTCCAATTGATGACTATCAAATCTCTTTAACCTATTTAAGAAATCGTTTGTTTTTTCAGTGATGATTCCAGTTAACTGGTATGTTACTCTAGGATTGTGTCCTGCATTAGCAGTAGAGTGCGGAAGATTCTGCCAATCAAATGTTGTCACATCACCTGCATGCCACTGTTGATGATTATAATTACCATAGCTCCAGAAATGACCTTGTTCCCAATCAGTCAACGCAACTTGAACACGCATAACTGTCCAAGGTGCATCAGGTGCCCACTTTTCTAATTTGTCTAAATGCAGATTCCATACTTCTCCGGGCATTTGTACGTGTATGCGTTCCATACAATCTTCTAATGCAAACAACTCAGTAATCTTTTTTAAGTTAGGAGTTATCTCCCAATTCAAATGAGTGATTTGATAGTCTTTACCATAACCAAAACGTTCCAAATCATAATCTTCACTTGCTAATTCTGCTTCAGGTCTAGACTTAGCTACAGCACCTCTAGTACGCCACGTGGCAGGTTTAGCTGTTGCTACTGCATGTTTAACATCTTCACTATAGTCAGCCGTGATTTTACCAAGTCTAATTACTTTATCAACCTGTGAATCATTTTTGAAGTTATCAAAATGATACTTGCTTTTTTGTTTGCTTTGTTCCCAACTGCTTATCATATTACGGTTACCCTTACGTCTGATGCCCCGTAGTCTTGATAATACTCACTCGGTGGCAGTTCTATATTTAGCATCTTGCAAAGCATATGATTAGTTAATGGGACTCTGCTTGGATACTTATATGTTGCTTTGATTATGCCCTTATTTTGTTCTTTAATCTTTTCAGCCATTACTTTCAAGTTCTGATAGTATTGACTGTAATCAGGGTATGTG
>Ga0209296_1001754_pt1 | contig 16136 bp, 11 predicted proteins | sample S_130206_EF_Meta_FD_187319 | JGI IMG/M metagenome (GOLD analysis project Ga0209296, IMG submission 187319) | Freshwater microbial communities from Lake Simoncouche, Canada to study carbon cycling - S_130206_EF_MetaG (SPAdes) (version 2) | ecosystem: Environmental > Aquatic > Freshwater > Lake ...
ATTCCAATTACAAAATACCATTGTTCAATTTCCTAACCTGCCACATGATTTAGTGCCCAAAGGAAAAACGCCTGAAGAGAATGAACTAGTGAAGCAAGCAGGAGAAACGCCCAAATTACATGCAGGTGCTCAAGCGCATTGGGATTTAATTAGCAAATACAATTTAGTCGATTTTGAAACCGGTTCTAAAATTACCGGCAGTGGTTTTCCTTTATATATTGGCAAGGGTGCGAAATTTCAAAGAGCCTTGGTACAATATTTTTTAGATTTTAATATTGCTGCAGGCTATACAGAATATTTACCTCCTTTTATGGTGAATGAAGCTTCTGCTTTTGCTACTGGTCAACTACCCGATAAAGAAGGACAGATGTACCATGCCACTGCAGATAATTTTTATTTAATTCCAACAGCAGAAGTACCTGTGACCAATATTTATAGAGATGTGGTTTTAAAAGAAGCAGACTTGCCAGTTCAAATGACAGCTTACTCACCTTGTTTTAGAAGAGAGGCGGGAAGTTTTGGAAAAGACGTGCGTGGATTAAATAGAGTGCATCAATTTGAGAAAGTAGAAATTATACAAATTGTACATCCCGATAAAAGTGATGAAGTGTTAAATGAAATGGTCGCACACGTTGAAAAATTATTAGTGAGCCTTGGTTTGCAATATCGTATTCTAAGATTATGTGGTGGAGATATGGGATTTGCTTCAGCTATTACTTATGATTTTGAAGTGTACAGTGCTGCACAAGAAAGATGGCTGGAGGTAAGTAGCGTTTCTAATTTCCAAGCTTATCAAACCTATAGAATGAAATGTCGTTTTAAAGATGTGGCTGGTAAAATTCAGTTTGCACATTCATTAAACGGAAGTTCATTGGCCCTGCCTAGAATTTTTGCAGCCATTGTTGAAAACTACCAAACCGAAGCGGGTATTGCCCTTCCGAAGGTATTACAACCTTATTTTGGTGCTGAAAATTTAGTGTAAACCTTTTTAAGACTTAAATAATTTACTTATCTAATTGTAATCATAATTAAAAAGCCCTCCGATGTATCGGGGGGCTTTTATGTTCACCAAAAATCAACAAAACCAAATCAACGAGTTTTTATAGGGAGGACTATTTTTTAAAAATTGCTAAATCTTAAACCAAGTGCATAAGGGAATAAAGAAAAATGACTTTGGTTTTTATCAAATAAATTAATGGAACCATAAGAACCATAAAGTCTAATGCCGCCTATTCCTAATTCACCAATGGTGGCAAAGCGTAAATTGTTTAATTCGAAAGTGCCATCATATTTTTGTTTGCCTCTTTCAGCGCTAATTTGTTTATTTCTTGAGTCTACTAAATAACCTGCACTTAAACCTATACTTGCATAAAAACCTTTACGGCTATAGGGATTGGGTTGAAAGTTTAATTGAACAGGTACTGTTAAGTATTTAGTGAATAATTTATTTTTTGTAAAATTTACATCGTCTATGAATACCGTTTTGCCTGGTTCGTTTCTAAAACTTACAGGTTGTTCAAATCTGAAATTGAACATTTCAAAACCTACTCCATATTTTAAATTTATTTTATGTTGGTATACATTTAATTTTTGTTGTATAATCCAAATATTAAAATTGCTCGATTTGCGGTTATCTAATTTTAAACTACCTGAATTCACCCAATACTTATTATAAGGTAGGCCGGGATAAGTCGAAGGGAAACCCATTAAATAAGCCATTTGCGGCGACTCATCTATATAATTCGCGTAGCCTAAATCAAAAGAGAACCAATTGGTGGTTACATTTTTTAATTTTTTAGGTGCACGCTCAATGCTAATGTGGGTATTATCAAAATCGCCATCCTCTATCATTGATTCCCAGTCTTTCTTATTGTTACTGTCTTGTGATTTAATAATATTTAATCTACCTAGTCTTACAGTGTCATCATTCACCGATAAAAAAGTATCTTTTTTTATTTTACCATTGGTAATATTAATAATTGTACCAATAGGCATATTTCTATTCCTATAATTATTTTTATTATAATTCCTATTGTAAAGCTTGTTATTATTATAGTTATTATAATTATCATCGCCCTGCTTTTTAACAATGATCATATTACCAATGGTAATGGTGTCATTTCCTCTGTATGCACTATCTAATACAATTTTAGAATTAGTTCTTGAACTGTCGCTTTGTGCCAAAGCTGTTAGGCTTATGGCCATTAAAAAGCAAGTCGTTAATGTTGTAATTATTTTTTTCATATTTATTTTTCTTTTTCTATTTTATTTCTTTTAAGTAGCGCTGAAAATCTTCTGGTGATACCTCTGAAAGTAGCGCCATCAATTTCTAGCATACCAATATTGATGGTTCTGTCTTCCTGCTCTGTATCAATTTCTTTATAGGAAGTTGGAATGACTGGAATTATTTTATCTTCATCAGAAGCCATTGTTTCCATAGAACTTGAACTTATCTGAGCTTCATTCAATTTGGCGGTTACTATATTTTGGCTATTATTTTCTTTACTAGCTTGGCTTGAGGAGTTGCTAACAATATTTGTATTGATAGAATTACTTGTATAATTAGTACTAGCTAGAATGGTTTGATTCTCGTTTTGATTCTCCTTTTGATTGTTGTTTTTATTTTCGGTTCTATTTTTTGTGATGGCTTTAGTAGCCATAGCTGCATTAGCTAATATTTTATTCTCTGTGGGTACTAGTATATTGGCACTTGCGATTGTATTTTTATCTTTTAAAGGCGACTCTACTATATTTGACTCTACTATATTTGACTCCAATAAAGGGGAATCTGATTTAAATAACTGCAGGCCTATGAATAAAATAAACAAAGCTGCAATAGCAAATGAAGCCCTCATTAAATTCGGTGTAAATGATACTTTACGAACAGGGGCTTCTTTTTTATACAATAATTTTTTAAAATCGGGGTCTAAGCTGGCCTGCATTTCTGGGAAGCGGTATAAAAATATTCTATCCTCCATCTCAACATTAGGCGCATGCAGTTTTGCTTTTTCAAAAACAGCCATGGTAGATGCGTATTTTGGTTCAGTCAAGACAAAGGCTTCTACGGCCGCTCTTTCGGCAGCATTTAATTCATTGTCAATGTATGACATGAAATAAGTTTCGTAGTTGTTTTCGTTGATCATTATTAAGCACTCATTTTTTCAAGATGAGTTAATTTATTTTTTAAAATTAATCGGGCTCTATGCAAATACACTTTTACTTGTGATTCCGATAATTGCATAATCTCTCCAATTTCTTGGTAAGAATAACCTTCGTAATCTTTTAAAAGAATTAGAGACTTCTGTGTGGGGTTCAAATTATTAATAGCTTCTAATAACAATTGCTTTAATTCTGAACTACCCTGAGTAATGGCATTGGCATTTTCATCAAAGCTATCGGTCATAATTATCTTAGATTCTTTTCTAAGTTGGTCAATCATTAAATGATAGGCCACTGTAAATAAATAGGACTTGGCTTTCAGGGTTTCTACTTTTTCTCTATTCACCCATAATTTCTCAAAAGCAGTTTGTACAATATCCTTGGCGTCCTCTTTATTTTTACTAATTTTTAGTATAAAGCGGTAGACCCCATCGGAGTAATCATCTACACAAATATTGAATTCTAAATCGGTCATGCTAAGTTGGTCATGTATAAAAAGAAGGTTCTATTAGCATTAAACGAGCCATTGAACTAAATGTTACAGTCAATAGCTTGTTTTAATTGAAAATATTTTCGGCTAAAGCGCTTCTAAGCGCTTACTTACTAGTAGTTTATGATCTGCTCTTGGATAGCGGTAGGCAAGGTTCTCCATTCGTATTGTTGGTCTCTTAACTGAGGCTCAAAACCTGCTTCTTTAATAGCTTCCTGAATAGTCTTATAAGTAAATCGGTGAGGCGCTCCAGCGGCACTTACCACATTTTCTTCTAGCATAATGCTTCCAAAATCGTTGGCACCTGCTTCCAAACAAACTTGCGCAGTGGCTTTTCCCACGGTTAACCAACTTGCTTGAATATTTTTAATATTAGGAAGCATAATTCTACTAATGGCAATCATTCTAATGTATTCTTCCGTAGTGGTTAAATTATGTACTCCTCTAATTTTAGTAAGCAAGGTATCTACATCTTGGAAGGTCCAAGGAATGAAGGCTAAAAATCCTTTAGCGTCTTTTGGTTTTCTATCTTGTACTTCACGAATACGCACTAAGTGAATAAATCTTTCTTCTAAGGTTTCCACATGACCAAACATCATAGTGGCACTGGTGGTAATATTTAATTGATGCGCTGCAGCCATAACGTCCAACCATTCGTCTGCACCACATTTTCCATTAGACACTAATTTTCTTACACGGTCTACTAAAATTTCTGCACCCGCACCAGGTAGTGAATTCATACCCGCAGCCACCAAGGCTTTCAAGACATCGGTATGACTCATTTTCTCCAGCTTCGCAATATGTGCAATCTCTGGGGGTCCTAGTGTATGTAATTTAATCGTCGGAAATTCTTTTTTAATCTGACTAAATATATCGGTATAAAAAGCCAAGCCTAATTCAGGATGATGTCCTCCTTGTAATAATAATTGATCACCGCCCCACTCAATGGTTTCTTTAATTTTTTTGCGGTAGGTATCCATATCCGTAATATAAGACTCAGGATGACCCGGTACTCTGTAAAAATTACAGAACTTACAATTCGCAATACAAACATTAGTGGTATTTAAATTTCTATCTATCTGCCAGGTTACCTTGCCATGGGGCACTTGTTTTTTTCTTAACTCATTGGCAATATGACTTAATTCAGTAAGGGGTGCGTTTTCAAATAAAAACATACCTTCTTCCTTTGTTAAGTGTTCAAAAGTCAAGGCTCTTTGGTATAAGGATTCCAGCTGCATAGCTATGGTATTTAATGGCCACAAAGTTAATCGAATTTATCGGGTTTCGAAAGGGTTAAAACAAGGTTCATTGCAATAGAAAAGGAACTGTTGCAGTTATTAAGTATTTTTGCTGTCTTATATGATACAATTTGAAAAATTTCAACTAGACAATGGTCTTAAAGTTTTGGTGCACCAAGACAGTAGTACCCCTATGGCCGTAGTAAATGTTTTGTACAATGTGGGGGCCAAAGATGAGGATCCTGCTAAAACAGGCTTTGCGCATTTGTTTGAACACTTGATGTTTGGAGGTAGTGTGAACATTCCTGTTTATGACGAGCCCTTACAAAGAGCGGGCGGAGAGAACAATGCTTATACCACCAATGACTTAACGAATTATTATTGTCAAATACCTGCAGAAAATATTGAAACTGCTTTTTGGTTAGAGAGTGATAGAATGTTGTCCTTAGCTTTTAGTAAAAAAAGTTTAGAAGTACAACGCAAAGTAGTTTGTGAAGAATTTAAGGAACATTATATTAATAAACCTTACGGCGATGCTTGGCATAAAATGCGTAGCCTGGCTTATACTAAACATCCTTATCGTTGGATGACCATTGGAGCCTCGCTGCAACATGTAGAAGATGCTACCATGGAAGATGTAAAAGATTTTTTCTTTCAATTCTATCGTCCCAATAATGCAATACTAGTTGTTACGGGTAATGTGCAAACAGAACAAGTTAAACAATTAGCCGAAAAATGGTTTGGTCCTATTGAAGCGGGCAAACCCTATGTACGTAATTTACCTAAGGAGCCTGTGCAAGAAAAAAGCAGGTCCATGGATGTGCGTGCAGATGTGCCTTTGGATATGTTGATGATGACATGGCATATGGGAGGCCGTTTTGATGAAGGCTACCATGCCACTGATTTAATTACAGAAGTTTTAGGAGGAGGTACTTCTGCAAGATTATATGAGCAACTTATTAAAGTGAAACAAATTTTTTCTTCTATTGATTGTTATCATTTTGGCACCGTGGATCCGGGACTGCTGGTGATAGAAGGAAAATTAGTGAAGGGAATTAGTATGGCAGTGGCAGAGAAAGCAGTGTTAGAAGAAATAGAAAAAATAAAAAATGAAATACTGGATGCCAAAGAAGTGCAGAAAGTAATTAATAAAACAGAAAGTGTGATTTGTTTTGAGGATATGAGTATTATGAATAGAGCCCATAGCTTGGCTTATTATGAATTATTAGGAGATGCAGATTTAATGAACAAAGAATTATCGATGTATCAGAAAGTAACGCCTTCTATGATTCAACATACAGCTCAAGAAATATTCCAAGACAGTAATCGCAACACATTATATTATTATAGTAAATCCTAAATCATGGCCCTAGACAGAATAGTAGCACCTGTTATTAAAGACGCTATTGATTTTAATATACAATTGAAACCTTATCAAAAGTTTAGTTTAGATAATGGGGTAGAAGTGTATGCCTATGAGGGCGGATCACAGGAAGTATTGTTAGTGGATATGGTATTTTATGCAGGCAATAGTTTTGAGCAAAAAAACTGGGTAGCTGCTGCCACTAATTTTTTATTGAAAAATGGAACGAGTAGCAAAACCTCTTTTGAGATTACCGATGCCTTTGAATTTTACGGAGCGCATTTAAATAGAACTTGTACCAATGAAACGGCCACTGTTACTTTACATGGTTTATCAAAACATTTTCATGAAGTCATTCCTATTATGGGAGAAATAATTTCAGAAGCTAGTTTTCCTGAAAAAGAAATTGCCATTTTAAAGCAAAATCAAATTCAAAGGTTGCTACTGAATTTGAAAAAAGGAGATTTTATTGCCAACAGATTAATTGATGAATATTTATTTGGATTTGATCATCCTTATGGAAAATACTCTGTAGAAAAAGATTATAAAGACATTAATAGAGAAGACCTTGTTTCTTTTTATGATAAGTATTATTTAAATGGTAAATGCGTGATATTTATTGCAGGTAAATTCCCCTCTACGATGGAAGCCTTGCTGAATAAGCATATTGGCCAGCTCCCTTTAAATAAAAAAGATATAAAAGAACAGGCGCATCCTATTATATCTGCCACAGAAAAAAAATATAGTATTGTAAATGATGCAGCTTCAGTGCAAGGCTCAATTCGTTTAGCAAGACATTTTCCGAATAGACATCATCCCGATTTTCCAGCCGCACAAGTGCTGAATAATATTTTTGGAGGATTTTTTGGATCCAGACTAATGAGTAATATTAGAGAAGACAAAGGCTATACTTATGGCATACATAGTTATTTACAAAACTATAAACATGCAGGCGCTTGGATGGTAAGCACCGATGCAGGTAAAGATGTTTGCAAAGCCACTATTGAAGAAGTGTATAAGGAAATGAAAAAGTTAAGAGAAGAACCTGTGGGAGAAGAAGAATTAAAACTGGTTAAAAATTATATGTTGGGTGCATTACTAGGTGACTTAGATGGCCCCTTTCAAATTATTAGCCGTTGGAAAACCTATTTATTAAATGATTTAACGGAAGACTATTTTTATAATACCATTAAAGTGGTGCGTTCTGTGGGTCCTGAGGAATTAAAAGCCCTGGCCAATACCTATTTAAAAGAAGAAGACTTCTATGAATTAGTGGTCTATTAGTAGTCCAATAAGAGTCTTCTAAGCTACCATTTATCCTTTCCTAGTTTCGTTCATAAAATTATTATTTATGTAATATATTGTAAATCAATGTATTATATTTTTTATGATTAAAATTATAGTACTATGTATCGCATAGTACTATAAAAAATCCTAGCTTTGTGTTTCAAATTAATTCTTATGGATATTCAAAACACACAAAGTCAGATGCGCAAGGGCGTTTTGGAGTTTTGCATATTGTCCATCATTCAACAAGGGGAGGTTTATCCAAGTGATATTGTTGAGAAAATGAAGCTGGCCAATTTGCATATACTAGAAGGAACCTTGTATCCTTTGTTAACGCGTTTAAAAAATGCAGGCCTCTTAAATTATCGTTGGGTGGAAAGTATTAGTGGGCCACCAAGAAAATATTTTGTGATGACAGAAGAAGGCAAAGCAGCCTTTGGCGTTTTATTACAAACCTGGAAAGAAATGGCCACTGCGGTGGATCAACTTACCCAAGAAAAAATAAATACTGCTGAAAATAGTAATCAAGCAGTTTCTTAAACCTACATTTTAAAAAATATTTTATGAATAAAGTAATCAATATCAATTTTCAAGGCCGCATTCTTCCTATTGAAGAAATGGCGTATGAAACATTGAAACAATATATAGAGTCGCTTCGTGTTTATTTCGCGAACGAAGAAGGACGCGATGAAATTATTAATGACATTGAATGTCGCATTGCAGAATTATGTGAAGACCGTTTGAAAAAAGGAACGGTATGTATTGCAGTGGGTGATATCGACTTAATTATTGCAAGCATTGGTCGTCCTGCCGACTTCGAAGCCCAAGATGGTTTTGAGGCGAGTACAAGTCAATCTGGGCAAAGTACAAATCAGAATAATTATCAGAACTCGAGTAGCAATGCTCATTCGAATTTTGAATCCAATAACAATAGACCTAAAAGACTATTCCGCGACGAGCAAAACAAAGTATTGGGTGGTGTTTGTAGTGGTATTGCGAATTACTTTGGTATAGAGCCATGGATAGTGAGAATTCTTTGGTTCTTTTTAATTGGTATTAATATACTGGCTTATTTAATCCTTTGGATTGCAGTTCCTAGCACTTCTATTAAAGAAGTGGGGGGTGTGCGTAAAAGATTATTTAGGGATATTGACAATAAAATAATTGGTGGGGTAGCTGCAGGACTATCAAAATATTTTGGTATTCAAGTATGGATAGTGAGAATTTTATTTTTAATTCCCTTCATTCGTTTTGTAGCGAATTTTAGACATATGCATTTATTCCAATTTTGGGATGCACCCGATTTCCCTAATTTTTTAGATATTACTTTTAGTCCAGGTGCTGTTTTTGTATATATTGTTTTGTGGTTGGTACTACCTGAAGCTAAAACTAGTGCGGATAAATTAGAAATGGTAGGGGAGAAAGTAGATTTGAATAGTATTAAAAATACCATTCAAAATGATATGGAAGGCTTTAGTAAAAGAGCACAATCTTGGGGCAGCGATATATATAATAGAAATAAAGGAACAAATAATTCGAATCAAGAGAATACATCCAACAAAGAGGGGACAGCAACATCCCATAATGAAGACTCTAATAAATCTTCAGAAAATCAAAGATCCTCAGAAAAGAGAAAGGGATTATTGTATTATATAGGAAGAATAATTACTTTAAGTATTAAAGTATTCGTGTATTTTATTTTAGCCATTGTAGGTATTTCCTTATTAGCAGCTTTGTTTGGAATAGGGGTAGCAGCTACTGCATTATTACCTTTAAAAAAATTCTTAATAGAAGATGGTGCGCAAACTTGGTCTGTTATTGGAGCCATTCTACTTTTTGTATGGGTGCCAATTATAGGAATAGTTACTGCTGTAATTAGAAAAATTGCAGGATTTAAAAAAGCAAATGTATGGGTGAGATCTAGCTTCTGGGCCTTATGGATTGTGGGTTGGGTAATGCTTTTCTATTTTGGTAGCAGTTTGGGTAATAGTTTTTCAAGACATAATTTACCTACAGAACAAAGTATTGCTTTAACCAATCCTACAATTGATTATGTAGAAATTACGGCTGCTCCTAAAATGAAATATTATGAAAATCATTGGTATCAATTTGAAGATTTTCAAGGTTTCTCTGATGAAGACACAGTATATGTAAGAAATTTACGCATTAGAATTGTACAATCTAAAACAGATAGTTTTGAAGTGAAAATTGTGAAGCTAAGTAATGGTAAGACGGTTCAAAACGCCAATGAGCTTGCGAATAAAATAAACTTTGAGCTCACACAACAAGATAGTATGCTCTATTTAGACAAAGGCATTGGTATTAATAAAATAGACAAGTTCAGAAACCAGCATATTATTATGACTATTGCGGTACCTATTGGCAAGCGTATAAAAATTACCAATAAAGGTTGGTCTCAAACCAATATAAATATTAATGGAAGAGGAATCAGAACAGGCACTATTGACCGTATTACTAATGATGAAAATTGGTATGATGAATGGAATGAACCTTGGGACAATGAATCTTATCAATTTGAAAAAGGCGTAGAATACAAAATGACTAAAACAGGTTTGGAGAGTTTAAGCCCAATGGATGCCGACGACCGTTCTGATGATATTAAAAAAATGGATGATGAAAACCTAGATAAAGAAATTCAATTGCAAAAATTGAAAGAAGAAAGAGAGGCCATAAAAAATGACATTAAGAAATTAAAAGAAGAGGAATTGCAAAAAGAAAAAACTAGAGTGGTAAAAGTAAATGATCTTAAGAAGGAGGATATAGGTAATTCGAACCTTGAAAAGATGAATAAAGTGGGCAAGGCGGCAAGTAAATTGACCGATTTGCAATGGATACTAGATAGGTTTACCCACTAGGCTTTCCTTTCAGTTTCTTTTTTGATTATATTTGAGAAAATTTAATTGAAATGAGCGAAGCCTTAAACACTCCCTTTACCCATAAACATATTGCACTAGGCGCTAAAATGGCGCCTTTTGCTGGTTATAATATGCCTATTAGCTATACAGGTATTAATCTAGAGCATGCTGCTGTTAGAAACCATGCAGGTGTATTTGATGTAAGCCATATGGGTGAGTTTATATTAAGAGGCCCCGATGCCTTGGATTTAATTCAAAGAGTAACCACCAATGACGCCTCTGTTTTAGAAGATGGCAAGGCGCAGTATAGTTGCTTGCCCAATACAACAGGTGGTATTGTCGATGATTTATTAGTGTATTGTGTAGAGAAGAATAAGGTATATATGTTAGTAGTGAACGCTTCTAATATTGAAAAAGATTGGAACTGGATTTGTAGTTATAATAGCAAAGGAGTAGAGATGCATAATATAAGTGCCAAGACTGCACTACTAGCGGTGCAAGGTCCGAAGGCTGCAAAAATTATTCAGACTTTAACTAGTATGGATGTTTTAAATATGCCTTATTATAGTTTTGCTAAAGGAGAAATGTTGGGCATTGATAATGTACTTATTAGTGCTACTGGTTATACAGGTGCAGGTGGGGTGGAGATTTATTTTGAAGATATTAATGATAATGCCAATAAAATTTGGGACGCTATTTTTGAAGCAGGTGCTGCTGATGGTATTCAGCCCATTGGTTTAGGTGCCCGCGATACCCTTCGTTTAGAAATGGGTTTTTGTTTATACGGAAATGATATTGATGATACCACTAGTCCTATGGAAGCAGGTTTAGGATGGATTACAAAATTCACCAAAGATTTTACGAATAAAGAAACTTTACTTGCACAAAAAACAAATGGGGTTTCTAAAAAATTAGTCGGCTTTGAAATGATTGATAGAGGTATACCTAGACATTATTATGAAATTAAAGATGCAACAGGAAAGTTAATAGGATCAGTAAGTTCAGGTACACAGGCGCCTAGTTTAGGCAAGGCCATTGGTATGGGCTATGTAGCTACTGAGTTTTCTAAAGCAGGTACTGAAATTTATATTGATATTAGAAATACTTTAGTCAAAGCACAGGTGGTGAAGTTTCCTTTTAAGTAAGATTTGCGTTCGTTATTGATCTTATAATTATTTACATTTATTTATACCCTTTTTCATTTGGGTAAATACTGTGTTTTTGTTTTCTTACTATTTGCAATTTTGTGTCTTAACAAATTAATTAGTATGAAAGCAATTAAAAACAAAGTCCAGCTCATTGGCCATTTAGGAGCCGATCCGGAATTTAAAATTTTAAAGGAAAGCCAGTTAGCGAATATGCGTTTGGCAGTGAATGATCGTTACAAAAATGCCAAAGGAGAATGGGTGGATGAAACGCAGTGGTTTAGTTTAGTAGCCTGGTCAAAGCTGGCCATATTTGCGGAAAAATATTTACTCAAAGGCAGTGAAATAGCGGTAGAAGGGCGCCTTCTTACAAAGGCTTATACCGATAAAAATGCTATCAAAAGAGTAAGTACCGATATTATTGTTTCAGATATTTTGATCTTATCTAAAAAGAATGCGGTATCCAAAGAATTAGTTTAATAAAAAATGAAGGTTTTGTATATTTGTGCATTATGACAACTGCAGCAAAGACAAAACCTTCTTTACATACCGTTTTAACTCCTCAGCTTTTAGACTTATATGATTTAAAAGATAGCATCGTTGTTATCATCGATGTTTTTAGAGCTACTTCTACCATGGCCACTGCCTTATATAATGGAGCGAGTAAAATTATTCCGGTAGATACGCCTGAACTTTGTATTGAAGTAGGTAAGCAAACAGGGGGTGTGACAGCGGGTGAAAGAGATGGAAAAATTATTCCAGGTTTGTCTTATGGAAATTCTCCTTCAGAATATCCAAGAGTTTTTATTGAAAATAAAATTTTAGTCATTACTACTACCAATGGAACTAAATTATTACATCTTGCCTTAAAGCAAGGCGCGAAAGATATTATTACAGGGTCCTTCCCCAACTTATCAAAAGTGGTAGAATACTTAAAAGAACAAAATGCTCCTGTGATACTAGGATGTTCTGGTTGGAAGAACCGATTTAATATTGAAGACGTATTATTTGCAGGAGCCGTAATTGAAGAAATTAAGGATTCTTTTGAAATTCATTGCGATAGTAGCTTTATGGCGAACCAATTATACAATCAACAAAAAAATAATTTGCCTACTTATATCAAAACGGTCACCCATTGGCACCGATTGGCGGCTTATGGTTTAGAAGAGGACATGTTGTATTGTATTTCCAAGGATACAGCTCCTTCCTTGCCTATTTTCAAGGACGGAGCGCTTATAAATAGGGGCTAGTCGCCGTATTTTCCCATTCATTATAATAAGACTTCCATATTAGCTAGCAAAGCCTTACATTTGCAAATTGCCCTTTTTTAAGGGCTTTTTGTACCATTATGGCATTACCCTATTTAGTAAAACACATTTATAGCTACGGCACTGAAGAAGTGATTCGTAGAGGCAAGAAAATTTTTGCGCTCAAAAATATTGAGTTGGCAAAATTCGATCCTTTAATTGGAAGTATTCATTGCCGCGTCAAAGATGATGGCTATAGTACTTATTATAAAGTCACTATTGAAAATTTTAAAAGTGCCGCTACTTTATCATTGCGTTGCGGCTGTCCTTATAATTTATCAGAAGTATGTCGACATAAAGCAGCCGCCTTATTCTATATCCAAGACTTACTTGATAAGAATTTATTGGATTATAAGCCTGCTTCTTATAAGACCACGCATACACAATTAAGAACAAAGACCTTAGATTTAAAAATGATTCGAATGCTTTGTTCAAAAGCCATATTTGAAAAGGCGGAACAAACATTGAAATCGGTTAGGCCCCATATTATTGAAAGCGAAAATGAAAAAGTAGTTGCAGAGATAGATGAGAAAGGAAAAACCTATCATGTTATTATTCAAAAAAATGATGAACGTTTTTTTGACACTTCTTGCGATTGTTTGTCTGAAACTGAATATCCGCTCTGTGTGCATAAAGCCATGTTGCTACTGCAATTATTTTTACTAAAGGGAGCTGACTATTTTGAGACCATTCGCAACTGGGACAGAGAAAAAAATAAATTACTGGCTTTATACGGCTATACCTTAGATGATTATATAGAAGATAAGTTTGAATTTATTTATCATGATGGAAAACCATTTTTGAAAGTATTAGATGAGAAAATTCAAAAAGTCAATGGTGCTAAATCTATCACTTTAAATAGACCAAGGTCCAATGATTGGGATATAGAAGAGCAAGATAGTGCAGAGAATGAAGAAGCAATTATTAAAGACAGGTTTGGTATTGTAATGCAGCACCAGCCTACAGTGTATCCTTATATTTCATTTAACGTTGTAAAAGGAGAAGTGAATGAAGAAGGCACTTCATTTATAGGCAAAGTAGAAAAAATTGATCTTGTTAAATTCATCACACCCAATTTAATTAAGGAAGAGGATAAAATTTTATTGCAACTTGTAAAAAAATTACAACCTGCAGAACTTTCTAAATTCTTAAATAAGAATTCTCCCTTCCAAGGCTTATGGGATAATATAGTGCATACCGATGAAGAAAGTTTACCTGATGAGACCAAGGAGCTGATGCAAGAATACCTGCATCCTAAAATAGAAAAAGTATGGAGAGATTTATCGGAGCATCCTTTTAGCTTTTACTTACCGCATAATAAACCCTTTACTACGGCCAATATGCAAAAGGCAGAATTAGTTTTTAATACCATTCAGCCAGGCTTTAGGGTAGAAAAGGAAGAGGATAGATATATTGTGTATGCGCATGTAAGTTTACCTGAAGGAAAAATTCCTCTTGAAGATAACCACGCGAAGTCTAATTATATATTTCAATACCATCATCAGTTTTTTGTATGGAAACAAAGAACCGATTTATTATGGGTAGAAAAATTTATGCCAGCGGGCTTTCATGAAATTACACTAGACAAATGGCCAAATTATTTACAAAGCACTTTACTTCCACTTTCTAAACAGTATCAGGTATCATTAGACAATGTTACACAGGAGAAAATGAAAGGGGTTAAGCCGCAACTTCAAATTTTATTAAAAGAAAATGGAGACTACTTATTCTTTGAACCCTTATTCGCTTATAAAGATATTGTTGTTACTAAGGAAGATGGTCCTTCAGTTATTCAACAAGTAGGGGACAAAATTGTAATACTTGAAAGAGACCTTGCAGCAGAGAGACAATTAATGAATATCATTGAGCAATTGCATTCTGGCTTTATTCGTCCTAACGAGGGCAATGTACTTGCTTTAAAAGGCGCTGAAGTATTAAAAAATAATTGGTTCTTCTTATTTATAGATACCCTAAGAGAAAAACAAATTCCATTATTTGGAACGGAGTACTTAAAACAATTTAAGTATAATACCGCGAAGCCTTCTACGCGTTTATATATTAGTAGCAATACCGATTGGTTCGATGCGAAGGTGGAGATTTCTTTCGGTGAACAAAAAGTATCTATACAAGATATCAAGACCATGCTATCTAATAAACAACAATTTGTGCCTTTGAAAGATGGTAGTTTAGGAGTGCTTCCAGAAAAATGGTTGAATAAATATTCTTTATTGTTTAAAGTGGGCGAGGGCAAGGCCGATACGCTTAAATTAAGTAAGTATCACTTCTCTATATTAGATGAATTGTATCAACAAAGAGATGAAGAAGAACTTATCTTTCAATTAGAAGGCAAGTATGAAAAAATTAGAGAACGCTATGCGATAGCAGACGTTACACCACCTTCACATTTAATGCCTATATTAAGACCTTATCAAATTAGTGGTTTTCAGTGGTTGAATTATTTACACGATGTACAGTGGGGTGGAATCTTAGCCGATGATATGGGACTGGGTAAAACCATTCAAACTTTATCTTTCTTACAGCATTTAAAAGAAAAAAATGGCAAATTAGTAGCCTTGGTAGTTTGTCCAACTACGCTTTTATTTAACTGGCAGAATGAATTAAAAAAATTCACCCCTAGTTTAACTTATCATATACATCATGGTGGCACTAGAAAGAAAGCATTATTTCATGATGATAAAATTGAAGTCATCATTACCACTTATGGTACTTTAAGAAGTGATATTAAAATGTTTGTCGAAGTAGATTTTGATTATGTAATATTAGATGAAAGTCAGGCCATTAAAAACCCAGCTTCTAAAGTAACGAAGGCTGCTTGTTTATTAAAAGCGACTAATAAATTATGTTTAAGTGGTACGCCATTACAAAATAATACATTTGATATTTATGCACAGATGAATTTCTTGAACCCAGGTATGCTGGGTACTGTGGAGTACTTCAAGCATAATTTCTCTATGCCAATTGATAAATTTGATGAGCAGGAGCAGAAAGAACATTTAAGAAAATTTGTATTCCCTTTTATATTAAGAAGAACTAAGGAACAAGTGGCCAAGGACTTGCCAGAAAAACAAGAAATGGTATTGTATTGTGAAATGGGGGATGCACAAAGAAAAATTTACGAGGCTTACAGAAACGACTACCGCGATAAACTCATTGGTATGGTAGAAGAAAAAGGTATTCAGAAATCACAGCTTTCTATTTTACAAGGTTTAATGAAGCTTAGACAAATTTGTGACAGCCCTGCTATATTAAA
>Ga0209296_1001755_pt1 | contig 16115 bp, 27 predicted proteins | sample S_130206_EF_Meta_FD_187319 | JGI IMG/M metagenome (GOLD analysis project Ga0209296, IMG submission 187319) | Freshwater microbial communities from Lake Simoncouche, Canada to study carbon cycling - S_130206_EF_MetaG (SPAdes) (version 2) | ecosystem: Environmental > Aquatic > Freshwater > Lake ...
AGATTACGAGAAGAAAACCGATCGAGTAAAAACCGTTAGTGAAGAAACCTGCCCGGTATTTGATATCGATAAGAAAGAATGGAGATCATTCCGTTATGACTCTGTTACAGAAATTCGCTTTAATATGGGTGATGAAGTATGAGTAGGGCTATAAGCAGAGTTGTAATAACCGAACCTCACGGTATTACTCCGGATTTACTTAATTATAAATCTGCTCTTTCCTACGCTTTTAATTTCTATAATCAAGATAGAGATAAGAAGGATGCACGGTTATACTTAAAGACGTATATTAAGCATACCGGGTTGGAAGTTAATATAGATAATGTCTCTGATAGCGATATTATTTTAACCTACGGGTGGCTTGCTCGAATGATTTTAAACGGTAATATGTTATTGCCTCGGCATATTGAGGATCTAGATAGCTATCTTACTACTTTACCTTTAACTAAGGAAGTAATTAAAGTAGTAGATAAAACGCCAAGACCTTCCGTTCGTGATTATATGCAAGATAAAATTGCAGAAGTAATTGGTGATTTAGAAGGAGCTATCGATACCTTTATTGAAGAAGATAAAGAATTCGAGCTCTATAACTATCTACAGGCTAATTCTATTCCTAAGCCTTACTGCAAGGATATTGAAGAATGGGCTCGTAAACGCGGTATAGAGTTTACAGAAGTCTATAAGACTACAGATGATGATATTAAGGAAGGTTATTCTAATATTAGTCGTCGCAAGCAAGCCAATCTTGTAAAGATGTTTGGCGCGTTTATTGTTGATCTAGAACGATATACTCAGTTTAAGAAAGCTAATCGTAAACCTCGTGCTGTTAAAATTAAACCACCTGGGGTACAAGTAGCTAAACTTAAATATAAAAAAGAAGATACTGAATTAGGTATTAAGTCAGTACTTCCGTCTGAGATAGTTGGAGCTTCTCAAGTATGGATATATAATGTTAAGTATAAGAGATTGGCTGCCTATCGTTCAGATTCTGTACAAGGCATACAGGTAAAAGGTTCTACCTTACAGAACTATGATCCGGATATGAGTGAGTGTCGTTCTATTCGTCGCCCGGAAGCGTTCCTTAAAGTAGTACTAGATGCCAGTAAGGTAAAGTTGCGCAAGCTTCTTTCCGATCTCACAACTAAGGGATACGATGTTACAGGTCGTATTAATGATGAATGTATTATTGTGAGAGTTATTAAATGATTGTTATAGACTATTCTCAGACCATTATTTCCAACCTAATGGCTGAGATTGGTAATAGAACCGATGTAGAACTTGACGTTAATTTACTTCGTCATATGGTAATCAATACCATTAGAAGTCATAAGGTTAAGTTCGGTAAAGAATACGGGGAAGTAGTTATTGCTTGTGATAGCCGTAAGTACTGGCGTAAGGAGGTATTTCCTTACTATAAAGCTAACCGTAAGAAGGCTAGAGAAGACTCTGGGTTTAACTGGCCATTAATCTTTGATTCTATTAATTTAATTAAAGAAGAGTTAAAAGCTATCTTTCCGTATAAAGTTATCGAAATAGATGGTGCTGAGGCAGATGATGTAATTGCATCTCTTGTTTACTGGTCCTTAGAGAATGATGTTAAAGAAGGTACACTGGTATCTGAACCTAACCCGTTCTTGATTATATCTGGTGATCATGACTTTAATCAGTTACAGAAATACCAGCACGTAAAGCAATTTTCACCTACACTCAAGAAGTTTATTAAACCTGAAAACAGTATCCATGAAATTTTAATGGAACATATTGTTAAGGGTGATAAAGGTGATGGGGTACCTAATATCTTAACAGCTGATGATGCAATTGTGAGCGGTGAGAGACAGAAATCTGTTACTTCTAAACGTCTTCAGGAATTTTTTGACAACGGGTTTATTGCATGTAAGACCGAAGAAGAAAGACGTAATTATCATCGTAATGCTATGTTAGTTGATCTTGCTATGATCCCTAAACATATTCAGGAAGATGTCATAAATACCTTTACGACATATCCCGTTAAGGATAGAAGCCTGTTACTTGACTATTTTATGACTAATAGAATGAAACAGATGATTGAACATATAGAGGAATTCTAATGCATTTACTAGTATCTGAAATTTTAGATAAATTCGAAGCTGCTAAAACTCGTGAAGAGAAGGTTGCAGTATTGCAGAGCAACGTGACTGATCCGTTATTAGTCTTACTTCGCTTAAATTACGATCATATGCTTAAGATGGATCTACCCGAAGGTGAGCCACCGTTCAGAAAAGATACTGATAAGCCAATTGGCTATAGTGAGTCTTCACTTCAACTAGAACTAAGACGGTTTTATGTCTGGTTAGAGCCCACAACAAATTTACCTAAGCTTAAAAAAGAATCTTTATTTGTAAACATGCTTGAAGGCATTCACTGGACAGAGGCAGAAGCTTTATGTCTAGCTAAAGACCGTAAGTTGCATACAAAGTATAAATCCTTAAAAGAGGATATTGTTAGAGAAGCATTTCCGCTTGCTCTTACACCGAAACCGGTTAAAGAAAAAGTAGAAAAGAAGGAAGAATCTATCCCTTTAGAATAAAATCTCTTTGGGTGTCGTTTCTTAAACGTTTCGAAAAGCCTAAACCAATCCCTTGGTCAGTAAGCGATGACTTACCTGAACCAGAGAGATTTTATGATGTAAGACAGGTAAGGTTGCGTCAGCCCCGTAAGAGTTGACTTAATTTCTAGTTATGTTATAATATATTATGATCTATTTGAATACTAAACCTATTGTTAAACCTAAGAAAAAATCTAAAGCTGAACGCGAGCAGTACGCTGCCTGGTGTGCTAAGTATGGCATTGATCCTACTGGTAAGACTAAAAAGAAGAAGGCTGTAATACGTAATATTGCTTTACCTGGTACTGTTTATAAACCGTTTGTACGAGAAACGGTTCAGTATCCTAGTCTTGATACCGGTCATAGGGGTGCTGTTACTACTGGGATAAAGAGGCATACGTATACAGGTGATAAGATGTTAGGTGTAGCTACTATGCATAAGTCTAACCTTGTACCTATTTTTAGTGATGATAGCGCGGTCGAAGTATCGCAAATGAGAAGATAAAATGAGTACTTTAGTATATAATGCAATTCGTACCCCTGATGGTACTGTTCTAGAGTCTACGCATAGACACGATTATAAAGCTTACCTTGATAAAAATGGTAAGGAATATATGGTGGATGGTGGCTTAGAATATATCAGACGCAATGTTCATGGTGATGCCCCTTATGAAGAATTAAGTGTCTATACTACTGACGGACATGATAGAGTACGTGAAGTTGTTAAATGGGGTACCTATGGTATTAACGGTGATCAACCTCTTACCCGCGTCCTACTCAAAGATATGAGTAAAGAACATATTAAAGCATGTCTAGATAATGTACCGCAAATGCACCCTGCATATAAAGAAGCTTTTAAAGAAGAATTGAAACTAAGGAGTATATAATGAGTCTGCCTTCCGATCCCGCCGCACGCAAAGCTATTAAGAAGTGTATGGATGAGCTTTCAGCGTCCATGGCACGCACTGAGGGTGAGCGTGAATTTATTAAAGAAGCTATTAATAATATTTGCGATGAATACGAAATGAGTAAGAAAACGTTCCGTAAACTTGCTAAGGTTTATCATAAGCAAAACTTCTCTAAAGAAGTAGCTGAAAACGAAGAATTTGAAACTATGTATGAGCAGCTAACTGGTGAAACCAGTTTAGGTGATATTAAATAAGATGCATACAGTTTACAATTTAGAAGTACAGGTTCGCGATAAAATGAACCGCATTAAAAAGACCTCCCATGTTGGTGTTTACCTTACGTTAGAAGAAATAGAAGTTGCTAAAAGTAAAGTTTTAGCAGATAATCCTAATGTAACTTTTGAGGTATATCCCTGTGAACATATTTTATTTGAGCAACAACCCGACTGAATGTGCTCAACAGCATGTAGATAAGCATGTTGTTAAAATGATTCTAGAATACGGTCAGCTTATGTCTACGGCTCATCGAGTTCTTGATGGTCAGCCTTATTACGGTAAAACTAAAAACAACCGTAATATACAGAGGTGGTTACTACCAGATTCTAGAGAAGAAGTAGTATGGAAAGCATCTCATTTTAACCATCCTTCTGGTATATGGGTAAGACAATCTTCAAGCCATTACATCTGGTTATATAACTTATGGCTTGAAATGTTATCTGAGTATACTCACCGTTACAGTAAAAAGCATTCTGCTGAAAGAATGAAAGATAGCTTTAGTCGATTGCCAGAAAATATTCCACATAAAGGCTGGTTATCTGACCCTACACCAGCTATGCCAGATGAATATAAAGCATCTAATGTTATTCAAAGCTACCGTAACTTCTATATTGGTGATAAGAAGTCTTTTGCAACATGGAAAAACCGGGATACGCCATCCTGGTTTATATAAATAAAAATATGCCAACATATACATTTCGCAATAAAGATACAGAAGAAGTTTATGATAAGATTATGTCATGGAATTCTCGTGAAGAATATCTAAAAGAAAACCCTAATCTAGAAACCATCATCGGTGCCCCTGCTATGGGTGATGTTGTTAGATTAGGAATCAGAAAACCAGATCAAGGGTTTAATGAAGTTCTATCTAAAATTCATGCCGCTAATTATAAAAGTAACTTGGCGGATAAACTATCCAGAAAATAAATCTGGGTATCTTCGTTATATAAACTAGTGTAAGGATTACAGGTAATACTGTAGTCCTTTTTTTATTTCTAAAGGGGAATCATGTCAACTAAAAGAGCTGCTAAACTTGCTATCGTTCACGATACTGATGAAAGACAACCAAGTTCGAGAGCCCAGACTTCAAACGCGCTTAGATTAAAGATTGACCATCTTAAAACATTTACACCACTAACTAATAATCAAAAACTATTTTACGACGCTTACAAAAGGGGTGATTACTTTATGGCACTCCACGGGGTTGCTGGAACAGGTAAAACGTTTATTGCTGTATACAAAGCGCTAGAGGAAGTATTAGATAAAAATAATCCATTCAATAAAATAATTATTGTTAGATCAGCTGTACAGTCTAGAGAGATGGGTCACCTACCTGGTGATATTGATGAAAAGTTAGATATATACCAACAACCTTACCGTCAAATTTGTCATACCCTATTTGATAGAAAAGATGCATACGATAGGTTAGCCGAACAAGGTCATATTGAATTTATTTCAACTTCCTTTATTCGTGGTATGTCATTTGATGATGCGATTATTATTGTTGATGAAATGCAAAATATGACGTTTGAAGAAATCGATACTGTTATGACACGGGTTGGTTATAGATCAAAAATTATTTGGTGCGGAGACTATAGACAAACAGACCTAAATAAAAAGAAGAATGATGTTAGTGGTATATTAAAGTTTTTTGATATTGCATACCACATGGCAGCCTTTACAAAAATAGAATTCGAAGCCGATGATATTGTTAGAAGCTCTTTAGTTAAAGACTATATATTGGCTAAGATTAGATACGAAGATATGGAGACCTAAATGAGTTTTGATTTTGACTTTACAGTCGAGCATTTAAGAGAATTATTACCACGAGCATTAGGGGGACCTGATGATTGGTATGAAAGTATGTGCGAGGCTCTACCCCAGTATGGTATTACTTCTGTAGAAAGAGTGGCGGCATTTATTGCTCAATGTGCACATGAGTCTGGTGGCTTTTCTACTCTAGAAGAAAACCTTAACTACAAAGCAGCTACTTTGACAAGGATATGGCCCCAGCGGTACCCAGCGGGGGTTGCAGAACAGTTTGCAGGTAAACCCCAAGCTATTGCTAACAAATCTTACGGTGGTAGAATGGGTAATGGACCGGAAGCTTCTGGTGATGGGTGGAAGTTCAGAGGCCGTGGACTACTTCAATTGACCGGTAAAGATAACTATCGCAACTGTTCTAAGTTTATGTTCCAAGATGATACGCTACTTGAGAACCCAGATATTCTTTTAGATGCGTATTATGCTATTCACTCAGCATGTTGGTTCTGGCATAAGAACAATTTAAACCAATACGCTGACTCTAACGATTTTGTTACAATGACTAAAAAAATTAACGGTGGCACTATTGGTTTAGAGGACCGTAAGAAACATTACACCCATGCAGTTGAAGTTTTATCAGGAAGCCATTAAAATAACATATGTTTAATCATGTACAGCTTGACCGTGAAGTCCCCAAACTACAACAACTAAACGAAAACGGTACTCGTTATTACGTTACACCTGAAGGTAATAAGTATCCTTCTATCACAACAGTGCTTGCCGCCTACAACATAGGTTATATTATGGAGTGGCGCAAACGGGTGGGTGAAGAAGAAGCTAATAGAATATCCAGACAGGCATCTGGTCGTGGTACTAGAATTCATACGTTGTGTGAGCAATATATTGATAACAAGATACCTGCATTTAAGAGTCCTTTAGATCAGGAGCTGTTTAATAAATTTAAACCTACCCTCCATCGTATTAACAACGTATATGCTCAAGAGCTACGAATGTACTCCGATCATTTGCGTATTGCTGGTACGGTAGATTGTGTAGCTGAATTTGATGGGGTTCTATCTGTTATTGACTTTAAGACTGCAAAACGGCTCAAAGATAAAGAAGATATTGAAAATTACTTTATGCAATGTTCTGCCTATGCTATCATGTTTGAAGAACAGTTTAAGATACCGGTTGCTCAAACCGTTGTTGCAATTGCTGTAGATGACGAAGAACCACAAGTGTTTGTTGAACGAAGAAATACCCATGTAAAGAGACTGATGTACTTTCGGGACCTTTACGAAAAGAAGAGTGGATTAGTAGTGGCTTCTGCTGTATAATCCATATGTGGGCGGTTGAGAATTAGGTCGCCTAAATAATAAACGATCGTATGAAGTTAATCGAAAGTAGTTCTGGACGGGGGTGCGAATCCCCCCAGCTCCACCAATTATCTACTTTTATTGAAAACAAATAATTATTCGGATTAAATAAAAGTGTATAATTGATGGGGCTGCATAGATTCGACAGGGCAATAAGTACAAAGATGGACGATCCGACAGAGTTGTCGTAAACACTAAACAAAAGTAAACGCAAACGACTCACAGTTCGCATTAGCAGCCTAAACACTGCTTAGGGTTTCGATAGGTTTCCTCGTAACAGAATAACCTATCATTTTACAACACTCATACACACAAAGGAGATTATTATGAGTAACATGACACCTTTCGAGATTCGTCTCGAACTTCTCAAGATGGCCAAAGATATGCTTGGTGACGAATACTACGGTAAACGCGAAGTAATATCAAACGACTGGTCTACGAAGGTGGAGACGGCAAAACACGCCGGCCAGACACCTCCAGAGCATCCAGGCTTTCCGGCCTATCCCTCCGAAACAGATATCATTGCAAAGGCGCAAGTCTTGAATGGTTTCGTTTCTAACATACCTACAGACATCAAACAGACTTCAACCAAGAAGTAATCTGAAGGCAGAGGCTCTTGTTAACTCGAGAGCCTCCTTAATAAGGAAAACCAATGGTAAAAACTTTTAATTTATTTTTAAGAGTAGGTTTAATTGTATTGACTGCATTTTTAATTGCAAAATTTACAAATAATAAAATCGAGTATTATAAAACTAATCCATATAATAGTACTCCTATTACAATGGAAGAAAGAGATAGACAGCTAACCTGTCTTGCAAAAAACATCTATCACGAAGCAGCCTCTGAGCCTTTTGAAGGTAAAGTAGCAGTAGCACAAGTTACTATTAATCGGGCAGAGTCAGGTAAGTTTCCTTCTGATATTTGTAACGTAGTATATCAAAAGAACGTTGTATACGGTAAAGTAATCTGCCAGTTCTCTTGGTACTGTGAGAGTGGACCTAAAGTAAAGTCTAATACGATGTACAGGGAGTCTATGGAGGTAGCTAAGAAAGTATTACTAGAAAACTTTAGATTACCTTCGCTACATAAAGCAATGTATTATCATGCTGATTATGTAAACCCTAATTGGAATCTTCCTAAGATCAGTCAAATTGGTCGTCATATATTTTACGGTGAGAAAAATGGAAAAATTTAACGAAATTAAAGATAGAGTATTTTCTTATTTTGAAGGCTTTACAAGAGCAACTGCAGATACGTTTGCATGGATAAGTGTTGTAACGTTGATCTGCGCAACCATTCCAGGCTTTATTGCCGTGATGGCTGGTGCTACTGATAAGATGCCTCCTCTAGATGTAGCATTAATGTTGTGGGCGGGTCTGTTGCTTTATTTTGTAAAGTCAGCTATAATTAAGGATATGCTGATGGTGGTAACGATTGGATTTGGTTTCGCCATTCAAGCAGTAATGCTTGGCCTAATTTACTTTGTATGACTGACGAAAACGAACAATTAACTGACGCGCTTGTAATAACTAAACGATTTAGGTCTCCTACTGAGTTTAGTTTGTATATTGATGAGATAGTAGCAAACTTTAATACAACCTATATGGATGCCGTTATTAGTTATTGTCATGAAAAAGATATCGATATTGATAGTATCGGATCATTGATTAATCAGAAGCTTCGGGAGAAGATTCAAATGGAGGCTGAAATGGCTAACATGATTAAACCCCGAGGTCACTTGCCTGTATGATTATGGAACCATTTGAAGTTTATCGTTATTACTTGGCTTTACGCCTGCATTTTACGACAGACAGTTATGATGTGATTGAGCAAAAGGGTCGTGTTAGGGCTACCAAGAATTCTTTTCTAAAACGAAGAGATCTTTTATCAATTAACCGAGTAGCAGAAACTTACTCAGATAAAGATATAGTAAACTTCTTGGTAGCCAATTTTGTGTCCGGTGATAGATGGGGCGGGGTATTTGATGTTGAAGCTAAAGACCGCTACCAAGGATGGAAGAAACGTATAGAATCTATCTCATATACGTTTAAAAAAGAGATTGATAAAGCGGTTACATACTCAGATAAAAATGGTATTGCCTTTAATCAGCTCTTCAGTTGCAATAATGGGCAGCACCCACCTATTGTAAAGATGTATCTTCGGAATGATATTTCAATTGAGACTCTCGTAATCTTGAATAAGCTAAATAATTTTACTGATCAATTAGATCAGGACTTAAAAGATGATTTAGTTTGGCCGGATACATCGAGAATTATCAAGAAGTATTCACCTTTTCTAGAAATTAAAAAAGACAAATACAATGAAATTTACCGAAGAGCAATTGGACCTTTCTGAATCCCGTATCACGGAGATAGAGAAGTCTATTTGTATCATGCAAGACAGTATGACAGAACTGTCGGAACATATTAGAGAAACCCAACGATATTTGATTAAACTTGCACACCACCAATCGGAAATTACGAAACGTATTTCTGCCTGGCCGTTTATTGCAGTTGATAGTAACAGAGATGAAACGTAAAAATTTTGAAATCGACTACGAGAAAAAAGCTCGTAAAATTACTAAAGGTGTCGATAAGAGTGGCAAATATCGAAAAAGTATATATAATATGTTAGAAGAGGAAGATGAAGATCTTGATCTTATTAACGGTGATGTAGATGATTATGATGATCTTGATGATAGTAAATAATAAAATACAACACAATACTTCGCTTATACAACGCATACAAGGAGATAGTTATGGCATTAGATTTTAGTTCTATGAAAAAGAGTTCAGGTGGTTTCGACAAATTGATGAAAGAAGTCGAAAAGATTGCAACACCTCAGACTCAAGACAACGCAAAAGATGACCGCTTTTGGCAACCAGAGGTAGATAAAGCTGGTAACGGCTACGCAGTCATTCGATTCCTACCACCATCAGCAGGCGAAGAGCTTCCCTGGGTTCGTATTTGGAATCATGGCTTCCAAGGTCCGACTGGTAAATGGTACATCGAGAATTCTCTCACAACCCTAGGTAAAGCCGATCCCGTTTCTGAACTCAATACTGAGTTGTGGAACTCTGGTATCGAGGCTAACAAAGATCTGGTACGTAAGCAAAAACGTCGCCTGACTTATGTTGCTAATATTTACGTAGTTAAAGATCCAGCACATCCTGAAAACGAAGGTACTGTCAAGCTGTATAAGTTTGGTAAGAAGATCTTTGATAAGATTAAGGATGTGATGCAACCTCAATTCGAGGACGAAGATCCAGTTAACCCTTTCGACTTCTGGAAGGGTGCTAACTTCAAGTTGAAGATTCGTAATGTTGAAGGTTATCGTAACTACGATAAGTCTGAATTTGATTCAGCTACGCCTTTAGCAGAAGATGATGCTCTTGAATCTATCTGGAAGAAACAACACTCACTAGCTGAGTTTGTTGATCCTAAAAACTTTAAGTCATATGACGAGTTGAAGGCTAAATTAACCATGGTACTTTCTGCTACAGGTGCAGCTGCACCGCGTGCTGAAGCCATGAGCTTAGATGAAGATATGCCAAAGCCGGTACCAGCTAAAGCAGCTGCCAAGCCTAAGGCAGACTTCGACGACGCAGATGATTCCCTATCCTATTTTGCCAAATTGGCAAATGACGATTAATTAGGTAGTCTTAGCCTGACCCTGGACACTCGTTACCAATAGTAACTTAGGTCCAGGTAGGGTGACGAGCTAATTAGATTTAAGTGTAACTTTAATTTAATTTTTTGGAGATTTTTATGAAGAATATTTTTGCAATTGTTATCTCTACGCTTGCTTTGACTGCCTTTGCTGCTGATGGCCCTGGTCCTAAAAAGCCTTGTAAAGAAGGTCAGACGGAGGCAGATGGCTGCCACGTTGTAAAGAAAGCAGAGAAGAAGCCTGTAGAAAAGAAAGCAGAAGCTAAGCCTACTGAGAAAAAAGTAGAAGCTAAGCCCGCTGAAAAGAAAGCCGAAACTAAACCAGTAGAGGTAAAAGCGGCTGAGAAACCTGCAGCAAAGCCGGCAGATAAGCCAGCTGAGAAGAAGTAAAGAAAAGGGGCATAAAGCCCCTTTTTTATTAATATACTGTTATACGGTTGGTATATCGATCTAGTGAAGAGCCTGTATATTCTGGTCTAGGATTTGCTTTCATAGGAACAATCTTAGTAGTATTATTGCTACTTACGTTATTAGATACAACGGTATTATTAGCACCACCCTTACCGGCTTCTCTACCCATATCAGCATTTTCAGTAGATGTTTGAGCAACATCTTTACCTGTAGCAGTAGGTGTGACACCAGTAACGTTACCCATTGCATCGATACCAGAAGGTTCAAGTGCTGCAGCCTTAGCAGCCTTAATACTTTCTAGTTTCTTTTTAGCACCTTCAACATCACCCTTAGCATTAAGTTCTTTAAGTTGATTATATTCATGCTTTGTTACTTCGGTGTCATATTCAGCACTATTCTCTTTAGTACCGCTTGCCTCGCTAGATACCTTATAAGTATCTTTGCCAAATAATCCACCAGATACTCTCTTACCTATCATAGTGTTATATTGGCTATCTGTCTGGTCAATTTGTCGACCTTCAACCTTACCTTGTACACTTGTATTATCTGCAGATGTACCTAAAAAGCTACCTGACTCTTTACCCTTAGCAGTAAATAAACCACCGAGGAATGTACTACCAAGTACAGATTTTTCAGCAGTTATACCTTCTGTTAAATTACTTTTGGTTGTTGTTACCCCGTTACCAGATACTTCAGATTCGTTTAGTTCTTTACTACTACCTATTTTTTGATCGGCCATAGCTGTACCTATTGGCTGGTCTCTTAAACCTATACCGCTATTGTATACACCTTTAACCTTATCACCAATACTACCAAAGAAACCAGATACAGAACTACCAATACTCTTAGCCTTATCATTTACAAACGTACCTGCGGCACTAGCGGCATCACCTACTGCTGCACCTGCTTTATGGATACCTTGGGATGCAGATTTTTCATCTAATAATCCAAACGTTAGACCGGATGCGACACCACCAAGAGTAGAGGCGGTCTTTTGTCCAACAGTTGCATCTTCGCCTTCTTTAAGATCAAAGTTAGATTCGGTATTTTGGTAACCCTGAAAGCCACTATAAGCGGCTCCAGCAACCGCGGCCGCTGGTCCTAAGAATCTAGCAGCCTTACCTAGACCACCTAATATTTTACCGCCCATCCCGGCTGCCTTACCTGCAACGCTTTTACCTTTACCAAGCATACCAGCAGCACCAGAAGCAAGGTCACCTAGTAGTGAGCCCCCTCCATCGGATTCTTTTTCATTGGTAGAAGATGGTGCGCTTTTTTGCTCAGTTAATTCTCTAGGTGTAGAAGGCGCAAGGGCTGCTCTAATAGCTTTAAGTTCAATAAGTTGAGCTTTAGTAGTGTCTAACATCTCCTTAGATAACTCAAGATCACTCTTAGCAGCATCAGCTTGAATTTCACCTGTAGAGGTAACGTTATCCGTTTCTGGATTTTCTTGTCTTGGACTAGATACCTTTGCTTCTCTATCTTTCTTTTCAACCTCTTTTGATGGTGTCTGAAAAATACCTTCACCTGGTTTTTCAGACAAGCCATCGGTCATGAAGAACTTAAATCCGGATTCTAGCTCTTTAAAAAACCCTTGATACTTGGATTTATCATCTTCTTTATTATCGGTAGCTGGGCCACCTTTACCACCAACTGCAGCTGCTACCGCTTTACCGGGGGTATAGTTTATTGGTTTAAGACTAAAAGCATTATCTTCTTTTACTCTTTTACCTTGACCAGATAAAGTATCTCTAGCAGTTTCAAAATCTATGAATCCGCCCTTCTTAGATACCTTACCTGATACAGTACTCTCTATATCTCTACCGCTGGTGTTTCTATATTGAGCGGCTTCTTTATCGTACTCGACACTACCTTCTGTTAGTTTTCTCGTTAAGGAAGACTCTTTGCTAAGTTCTTCTAATAACTTAGTTTGATTTTCACCAATATTAACCAATGGTGTTAAATCAATATCTACCTTAATACCAGTAACAGCTAATCTTACTTCTTTAAGTGAAGAGATAACATCGTCTAATTGCTCTTCTCTTTTATCATTATCCTCACCGGCATTCTCACGTTCAGCCTTTAGCTGAACTAATTGAGAAGCAAAGCCGCGATTATTCTGGTCCTGGAGTTTATCCAAGAACGCTTTGAAGCTAGGATCAGATGTTGCTGGTGTTTGCATTATACGTTAAAACCTGGAGTTACTGGTCTTCTTCCACCCGGCGCTGTTTGTGCAGAACCAAAGCTTGGTGTGGGATCTGCTGCGAAACTAGTTGACGGGGCTGATGCAAAACTTGTTGATGCTGCAGGTGCAGGTGCTGAGAAACTACTTGCGGTGAATGCTGGCACTGCTGAAGACAAGCTAGGTGTTGGAACCCCGCTATCTGGCAGACTGGTTGATACATTAGCTGCACCACCTAATTTTTCTTGTGTACGACCGTAAGCTGAAACACCTAGAACAGCACCCATGGCTACGTGAAATAGACCACCGCCTTGTAATGTAATTGGAACCCATTGACGGAATGCGTCATTTTGTACAGCTGTTTCCCAGAACTGAACAATTGTAAACATAATAGGGAATAAGAAAAAGTCTGCAAGGCAGCATGACATATACATCATTGCCATCATTGGACGCCATTTCTTGGTCATCCAATCTTCATCTTTCTTCTTCTCGACTTTTTCTTCTTTTTTATTTTCTTTTGTCATGAGTTCCTCGCATTTTGTTTAAGCATTTTCAGCTTTTCGTTTTCTTGTTTAATATAATCTATTAATAACGAAACATAAATCTCCCTCTCCCACGGCATCATATTTTCAATTTCAGTCAAACTATACTTATGATGATGCATTAATGAAAAGTTTAGCGTAAAGTAATTAGCTAAATTATCCGAGGAAAGGGTTATACGAAAAAATTCTGTAATCCTTCAAGTTTGGATACGTTATGTTTTCCACACTTAGGACAATCACATTCAATTGTTTGAACTATTTTTGGCGCTGTTACAAAGAACTGCTCCAATTTATCAAACTGCACTTTAGTTAAAGAGAAAATAAACTCCTCTAATTCTTCTTTAGACTGATCTTCTGCAGACCAATATTCTTCTTGGTTGTAGATAGCTTTAACACTCTTTAAAATAAGATCGATAACTTTCTGGTTATCGTTGGTAGCAAAAACATCTACAACATCGTCTATGTTAGGATACTTTAATTCAATCCCTATTTCATCATTGATCATGATTTTATTAGAATGACCGTCAAGCTTAACTACTTTTAAATCTTCAATATTAAATGTAGTATCAATCTTTTCACCACATTCGCAATTAACAACTACTTCAACAGTCTCGCTTATGGATTTAGCTCTTAAATGCATAAAGATATATTCAATATCAAAATGCGGTAATTCACTAATTTTAATAGTATTAAACGTACATACGTCTACTAACTCTCTTATAATTCTAGCTACTTCACTATTATCAGCTTCAGACATAGTTAAAAGAATTTTGTGCTCTTTAACTAAGAACGGTCTATATTTTACTTTAGCACCCGTCGAAGGTAATATCAATTCATATGTTGGTGTATCTAATTTTGGTAAAGCCATTTTATATCCTCATTTTAAAATTAACCAGAAAGACCATTCACACCGAAGGCCATATCTTCATTTGTCGTACCTGGATCATATTGCCCAGTCGGTAATACGTTTTTAAGTCTATTATCCACAACCGGTATTTCTGGGAACTGTCTTTGTCTAGGTATATCCCTTGGTATTGTTTGAAACTCTCTACCTATATCTTTCCAATAACGATATGCAAATAAAACATTGAGACGATGGGTTTGATTTTGAGCAGAATTATTTAGTTCCAAAAGATTAACACTTCTTGGAAATGCTTCATATAACTCTAACTCATATGTAACATTTTCTTGTTCATCTAACTGTCTTAAGGTAAGAGTGGAAATATAATTTTCTTGGTAGTTTACTAATCCGGAATCGGGGTCGACAATGACAGCAGCCCACTCATCAAAAAACTTCTTTATATTCATATCTCTGTCAACATGGAATGTTAAGGACACCCCCTCACCACCATACTCAGCACCAAATGGTCTTTGATATGTAGGTCCAAAGATTTTAAAAGATTTAGTAGAAATATTAACTGGGGGTAGACTTGCCATCTCACAGTAAAGGCTTGTAAAGTCGGCATACGAACTATTGGAGTTACTCATGCCTATAGGTGCTGGAATGATAACTTCAAATCGATTGGTACGTGCAAGGCTATCTTTAAATATTGCACTTCTGAAATCTTCAATACTAAAATTAGATTTAGCCATTAGTATTTTTTCCTGGAATCTCTCCAGACCTCTTGTTTGTTAGCTCCAACAAACCTCTCAACCGGAAGCTGTGAAGCAGTAACCCAGTCAGGGTAATGTATTTTTAAAAACCTAGATTGAAGCTGTTCATAAAGATAGTGTTTAACACACGCTTTAATTGGCGCAAATCTTGTTGAAGCATTTAATATTCTCCAGTTTAATTGGAGTCTTGTATTTTCTGTAACCTTAGCATCATAGGCTAAATCATGCATTGCAGCAAGTAATTTAAACCTAACGGGATAAGGTATGTAGTGTAAGTTTAAACCAAAAAAACCACCTGCTACTTTTCTAAAAGGTAGTACCAATGGAAACATATCCCAATAAGGTAACTTATCTTTTAACTTAGCATCGTAAAAGAACATGTACATATTACCAGGTAAAATAGTAGTTGTCAATTCAGGTGTATTTGCCATCAGCTGATTAGGTCTGATGTTCTTAAGGTTCTTTGTTTGAACCTGATACCAGTTGAGAGAGCGATCTACATCACCTGCTTTCATTCTAATATCTGCAAAGGGGTTAACGGTGGTTGCCATAATTATATTTATCTGTTATAACCCAAGGTCCTTTTCGGTTAAAACTAAGAATTTCATTCCTCTATCAACACAATACTCATCAGCAGCTTTCCATTTGGATTGATTTACCCCGTACTGAAAGACTTCATCAATAAATCTTTTGGTTTGACGTTTAGGAATAGCGGGGGGTTTAGTAAATTTTTCTGGTTTAATTTCTACTAAATATTTGGTAATCGATCCGTGTCTGTCTTTTACTCTA
>Ga0209296_1001760_pt1 | contig 16065 bp, 25 predicted proteins | sample S_130206_EF_Meta_FD_187319 | JGI IMG/M metagenome (GOLD analysis project Ga0209296, IMG submission 187319) | Freshwater microbial communities from Lake Simoncouche, Canada to study carbon cycling - S_130206_EF_MetaG (SPAdes) (version 2) | ecosystem: Environmental > Aquatic > Freshwater > Lake ...
CGCGGCAATCTCTCTCCAAGAGCAGCCTCAGTCATTCCTGAGAACCCGTTTGTAACCGAAACCACACCAGCCATTAACTGATGACTACCAAAGCAAAACCGCGTAAAACTGGGGAAACTAAGAAACGGCTAGTTGGCCACAAAATCCCGCGTATTCACACACCTTTTTTGAAGGGTGATTCCCGTGTAGATGAAGTTGCTGATCTAGCTGTAAAAATTGGTCAGCCTTTGCTAGATTGGCAATATCTTGTGTTGCAAGACATGCTCCGAATTGACAGCAAGGGTGATTTCAAGCGTAAAACTATGGGATTGCTTATTGCACGTCAGAATGGCAAGACTCACCTGGCTCGTATGCTTATCCTGGCTCATCTGTTCTTATGGGATAGCAAGATGGTCATTGGTATGTCATCGAACCGGAATATGGCCTTAGATACGTTTAGGCAAGTTGCAAACGCAATTATTGACAACGACTTTCTAAAGGATCAGATTAAACAGATTAGATATGCCAACGGCCAAGAGTCAATTACAACTCTTAAGGGAAACCGTTACCAGATTGTTGCAGCTACTCGTGATGGCTCTCGTGGACTTACTGCCAACTTCTTATTTATAGATGAGTTGCGTGAAATTACTGAGGAAGGCTGGAAAGCGGCAAGACCAACAACTCGTGCAACGGGTGGCCAGACTTTAGTTTGCTCTAACGCCGGTGATGCTTATTCTGTTGTGTTAAATGACTTGCGAGAACGTGCTTTGTCCTACCCTTCGCCTACACTTGGCTGGTATGAGTATTCTGCGCCGCCCCATTGCAAAGTTGATGATCGTAATGCCTGGGCTATGGCTAATCCTTCTCTTGGCTTCCTCATTGATGAGGAGACGCTGGAAGAAGCAGTAGCAACAAACCCAATAAACAACACAAGAACCGAAATGCTTTGCCAATGGGTAGATAGCATGACATCACCATTCACAACTCAGATGATTACCGATACCTCAGACTCTAATCTTCAAATTACTCCAGGCGGCAATATCGTCTTTGCGATTGACGTATCACCGTCTAAGCGATCCGGTGCATTATTGGCTGGCAAGTTAAATCAGGCCACAGGAAAGATAGAACTAGGACTTATGCAACTCTGGACTAGTGATGTCGCTATTGACGATCTAAAAATGGCGGCAGATGTCCATGCATGGGCGCAAAAGTTCAAACCGCGTGTAATTATGTATGACAAATACGCCACAGCTTCTATTGCTCAAAGATTGCAACAATCCGGCCAGAAAATGGAAGATTGCTCAGGTCAATCCTTTTACCAGGCTTGCGGTGAGATACTTGATGCGTTTGTTAATGTGCGCTTGACTCACTCTGGCCAGAAAGAACTTACTGACTCATGGTTTAGCGTAGGGGCAAAGACTAATGACGCAGGATGGCGAATTGTCAGACGCAAGTCAGCAGGAGACGTTACTAGCGCAATCTGCTCAGCAATGATTGTTCATTACCTAACTAAGCCACAATCAACACCTCAGATATATGTTTGATATATGTCTCATAATGTGAGATAATTTGCAAAATAGTGTAAGGTTGGTGTATGGGTTTATTTTCTCGCTTTAGCAAGCCAGCAATAATCGAAGCGCAGTATGCACCACCGGTAATGGCCGATACTTACCAATACCAAATCCCTTATCAACTTTTATCTATTGACAGAATCTCTGCAATGTCAATTCCAGCTGTGAATCGTTGCCGTAACTTGATCTGCAACACAATCGCTTCAATGGAACTCTCACTAGAGTTAAAGCGCACTGACGAAGATTTACCTAAATTGCCATGGATGGATCAACCATCACACAATCAACCTTATGCCGTAACAATGGCTTTCACCATTGATTCACTTATATTCTTTGGCGTAGCGTATTGGGAAATTACTGAAGTCTATGCAGACAATGGTTACCCTGCTCGCTTTAACTGGGTTGCTAATTCTCGTGTGATTCCTAAATATAACAAAACAAATACTTTTATTGAAGGCTATCAAGTGGATGGCACAGTTCGACCAATGTCCGGTATTGGATCACTTGTAACTTTCCAATCTATGACTGACGGGCTTCTAAACGTTGGTGCAAGAGTTTTGACCGCTGCACTTGATTTAGATAAAGCCGCAAGCGTTGCAGCAGCAACCCCTATGCCTTCTGGTGTTCTAAAAAATACTGGTGCTGATTTAGGCGAGAATGAAGTTCAAGGATTACTAGCTGCATGGCGCAATGCTCGCAACAATCGCTCGACTGCTTATCTCACAAGCACACTAGAATTTCAACCTTCATCATTCTCACCTAAAGACATGATGTTAAACGAAGCAAAGCAATACATGGCAACTGAAATTGCTCGTTTAATGAACGTGCCAGCCTATTACATCTCAGCTGACATGAACAACAGCATGACCTATGCCAACGTTCAAGACGAGAGGCGTCAGTTCGTCTCGCTATCGCTTCAGCCCTACATTTCTGCCGTGGAAGCGCGTTTGTCAATGAATGACATCACACCTTCAACGCAATACATATCTTTTGATTTAGATTCCGGCTTCTTGCGTGCTAACCCAATGGAACGCTTGGCTGTAATTGAAAAAATGTTAGCACTTGGACTTATTACAGTTCAGGATGCAATGGCAATGGAAAACCTATCTCCGAATGGAAGTGCATCAGATGCAATTAACGTTCAGTAGCGATATTGAGTGCGATCAAGGCCGCAGACTAATCTCCGGTAAAATTGTTCCTTATGATGGCGAAATTGGCCAAACATCGGTCGGCAAAGTGGTATTTGAACATGGTTCAATCCAATTACCTGAACCAGGCAAGTCAAAATTACTTTTAGAACACGATGCCAAGAAGCCAATCGGCAAAGCCGTATCCTTCAATGAAACAGCAGACGGTGTTTACGCATCATTCAAAGTCTCCAACACTAGCCGCGGAACAGACTCACTAATCGAAGCATCAGACGGCCTTCGTTCAGGGCTTAGTGTTGGAGTCGAAGTTCTAGCATCACAACCACGTAACGGCGTGTTGTATGTTCAATCAGCAAGACTATTTGAAACAAGTCTTGTTCAAGCAGCTGCGTTCGACTCAGCAGCAGTAACTAGCGTTGCAGCATCAGCGGCAGAAACCGTAGATGAAGCACTAACCGAAATCCCACAATCAGAAAGTGAGGCCATCTTGGATACTCCAGATGCCGTAGCACCTGAGGCTGTAGTAGAAACCCCTGCGGTTGAAGCCTCACGCCCAACAGTAACAGCAGCAATGTATACAACACCACGTCTTGAGTTCACAAAGGAAAAATTCCTAGAGAACACAATCAAGGCACAATTCGGAGATGACGATGCTCGTCAATACATCCGTGCAGCAGCAAACACAACAGATAACGCTGGACTTGTTCCAACACGTCAATTAACAGAAGTTATCAACCCACTTGCTAACGCAGATCGCCCATTCATTGACGCAATCTCACGCGGCACACTTCCAGATGCCGGTATGACTTTTGAAATCCCTAAGATTTCACAAGTTCCAACAGTTGCAGTTACAACTGAAGAAAATGCACCATCAAACACTGATCTAGAAGATTCATACCTTTCAGTATCAGTTCAGAAGTTTGCCGGACAACAGACATTCTCAGTTGAAATCCTTGATCGTTCTTCTCCAGCGTTCTACGCTGAATTGGTTAAGAACATGGAATACGCATACGCAAAAGCAACAGATGCACGCGTTGCAACAGTAGTTGCAGCAGCAGCGACAGACGGCGGAAACCGCACAATGTCAGCAGCAAACCTTCTTGACTTCGTAGCTGATGCAGCAGTATCAGTTTATGCAAACACACTTGGTTTTGCACAAAACATCATCGTATCTGCTGACCAATGGGGCGCAATCATGGGTCTTGTTGATTCAACAAACCGCGCTATTTACACAGCTGTTAACCCTGTTAACGCTGGTGGTAACGCTTCACCTACTTCACTACGCGGTAACATCAACGGCCTAAACCTTTACGTAGATCGTAACCTTTCAGGCACAGGCGATGGAACAATCGTTGTTGTTAACCCAGACTCATACACATGGTATGAATCACCAACATTCAAACTAGAAGCAAACGTAATCGCTTCTGGTCAAATCTCAGTCGCTTATTACGGCTACGGCGCAATCGCAACTAAGGTTGCAACAGGCGCATACAAGTGGATGGTTGCATAACCCACACTTAGCAATAGTGTTGTGAGGGCTTTGTAGCCCTTAGCCCTCACAATTTTAATTAGAGAGGAAAATATGGCAGCCACATTTTGCACACAAGCCGAATTACGCACAGTTCTCGGTATTGGTTCTCTCTATTCAGATTCAGTTGTCGAGGAAGTTTGCCAAGCAGCTGAGAACATCATTAAAGGGCAACTTTGGTATAACAACTACTACGCAGCGGCAAGAAGCCTAAACTCCAACGTGGCAACACTTTATTTTCAAGAACCACACGGAATGTATGTCGGACAAAGCGTAACTATTACTAATGCCGGTTCTCCATTTAACGGCACAAAGACAATTACTGAAATCAACGGCGCACTTCAGGTATCAGCCCTGAACTATCAAAACTATTCTTTGACGGCTTACAACTATTCTATTTCTTACGCAGCAACAGGCGCAGATCAGGTTAAGAATCCAATCAGACCTACTGCCACAGTTGCAGCAGCTACTAACGTGGACTACGCGACAGTTCCAGAAGTTAGAGAAGCAACAACCCTAATTGCCGTGGACATCTGGCAATCGAGACAACTTTCAAATGCTGGTGGCGTATCACCAGATGGCTTTACACCTTCTCCATATCGTATGGGCAACACACTACTTGCTAGAGTTCGTGGTTTGATTGCGAATTACTTAAACCCTAATGGGCTAGTCGGATGACAGTTGCCGTCACAACTCTCCGTTCTACCATTGCAACGGCTTTAAGTAATCCGGCGGTATGGCAGGTATTTTCCTTTCCACCTGCCTCACCGCTGGCCAACAGCGTTGTTGTAGAACCTGATGATCCTTATATTGTGCCAAGCAATAACCAGCATATAACTATTGCGCCACTGGCTAACTTTAGAATTAAACTTTATTTGCCATTACTTGACAACCAGGGTTCACTTGCAAGTATGGAAGATTTTATTGTTGACGTGTTTACTAAACTAGCGGCATCTTCGCTAAACTATAACATTGGCTCTGTGTCTGGTGTGTCTGTTGACTCAACAGCTGGAGACCTTCTCACGACGGAAATACGTCTGAGTATCTTAACGAGTTGGAGTTAAAATGACCAATAATCTAACACCTGAGGATTTGGCTTTTCTTAAAAAGATTGGTCAAATCGAATCCACCCCAAAGGCACCAGCCAAGAAAGACGAGGAATAAACAATGGCAATTTTTCTAAACAATAAAGTTGGCTTTAAGATTGCAACAATTGACCTATCAGATCACGTTACAGCCTTCACGCTTAACCGCCAAGCAGATCAACTAGAAGTTACTGCAATGGGAGACACAGCACATAAGTTTGTTACCGGACTTTCAGCTGACACCATCACAGTATCATTCTTGAATGACACAGCTGCATCTTCTGTTCTTGCAACTCTACAAACAGCATACGGAACAACCGTAGCGTTCTCAGCAGTTCAAGATAAAGTTGCTTCAATCTCAGCAACTAACAAACTTTACACAGGCACAATTCTTGTTGATAACTTAACAGATATTAACGGTGCGGTAGCAGATGAAGCAATGTTTGACATTACCTTTACTTGCAACAGCACAACAGCACTAGCAACAACAGGCACATTCTAAACAACTAAAAGAAAAGGGCTAAAATGGCAAAGTTAAGAATCGTAAGGGTGGATGGTAGCGATACTACTCACCAAATCACACCAGCGATAGAAGTAGCATTTGAAACATACGCCAAAATGGGTATGCACAAATGTTTCCGCGAAGAAGAAAAACAGACTTCGGTCTATTGGTTAGCATGGGAATGCATCCGTAGATCAGGAGAAACTGTCAAGCCTTTTGGCGCAGAGTTCTTAGAAACGCTTGTGCGTGTGGAAGTTCTTGATGATGACCCTTTGGACTAACTAGGGATTCCCTTCACTACCTCATTGCACGAATGAGCCTAGAGACGGGAATTCCTGCACAATCCTTTATAGATATGGATGTGCGAATGTTCAAGACTTATTTAATGGCTATGAAAGATAGGGCAAAGGAGATGAAGGATGGCAACAACGCTAAAAGGCGCTAGTCAACTTCGCACCGCCCTTCGCAAGTTTGAACCCGATTTAGCTGCAGAAATGCAAACTGAAGTAGCTGCTTTATTAAAGCCTATCGTTAAAAAAGCACGTGGGTTTATTCCTTCAGACTTTACGCCTTCTAATTGGCGTGGTGAAACTAAGACTGGCAAGTGGCCTATCTATAATGCAACTCTTATGCGTAGAGGTATTGGCTACAAAACTACACCATCAAAGCCAAACAGACGTGGCTTCTCCTATGCAGCTTCTATTGCTAACAAGACTGCTTCAGGCGCTATCTTTGAAACCGCTGGCCGTAAGAACCCAGGCGGTATGCAGAAAGCCCCTAAGGGAACTCCTAGAACTAATAAGAACTACAGCCACTCAAACAATCCATTAGCAGGATCACAGTTTATTTCAGCGTTAGACAACGCTAGTCCACTAAAGCAAGGAAATGTGCGCGGGCAAGGCTCAGGCCGCCGTGGTCGCTATATGGTTGGCCGTTTAATCTATCGTGCATGGGCTGAGGATGGTGGCAAGACATACGCAGCAGTAACTAAAGCCATTGAAGGCGCAGCCGATAAGTTTAGAGCAAGGGTAGGTTAATCATGGCAACAACAGACTTAATGATTGGTATTGGCGCTGAATACAAAGGCAAGGCAGCGTTTGGTAAAGCCAATAAAGATGTTCTAGGTTTAGGCAAAGGTGTTCAAAGTCTTGCAAAGGCTTACATTGGTTTGGCTGGCGCACAAAAGGCTTTTCGTTACGGCCAACAATCTATAAAAGCGTTTATACAAGATGACAAAGCTGCTAGACAATTAACTCAAACTGTCGGCAACTTAGGCTTAGCCTATGAAGCAACTAACGTAGCCAATTTTATTGCAGGTTTAGAGCAGACTTACCACGTAGCAGATGACCTTTTACGGCCAGCCTTTTCTAGTTTGATACGCGTTACCCAGTCATACACTAAGTCTAAAGAATTATTAACACTTGCCCTTAATGCGTCAGCTGGCGCTGGCGTTGATCTCAGCACAACAGTTCAAGATTTATCACAGGCATACGTAGGCAATCTTAAAGGACTAAAAAAATACAACTTAGGCTTGACTAACGCTGAACTTGCAACAATGTCTTTTCAACAGATTCAAGATAAGTTAAACCAAACTTTTACCGGACAAGCAGCCTTAGCAGCTGAGACATACGCTGGCAAGATGGATGCCCTATCTGTTGCGTCAAATAATGCTAAAGAAATTATTGGCAAGGGCTTAGTGGATGCTATTAGTTCAGCCTTTGGTGGTGGCGAGATTACTAAGGCCACAAGCAACATAGAAAAGATGGCTAAAGTTGTAGCGGATATTGTTGCTGGACTAGGCACAATTACAAGCACCCTAATTAGCGCATCTAAAATTAGCGGTATTGGTTTGTTTGGTGCATTAGCAGATAAGCGTAACGCGCTCAAACTTAAAGACACACCTTATGATCCTATGTCTGGCAACATGCCGGATATGTCTCCTGCTGCAATAAAGAACATACAAGCACGTAAAGCAGCAGATGCCGCAGCTGCGAAACGTCAGAAAGAATTGGCTGCACTAGCAGGTAAGCAGACTAAGGCAATTAAAGAACAGACAGCCCTAGCCAAAGCAAAGGCAGTTCTAGACAAGTCAAATGCCATATTTAACTTAGATTTGATACAAAATACAGCTGCGCTACAAGGCAAGATTACTGAGGATGAAACTTTACGCCTGAAACTGCAACGCGAGATATTGCTAGGCAACTCAGATGCAGCTGCTAAGTTGGCACAAGAATTGTTATCAGTTCAATTAGCTGCACTAATGGCAGGTAGTGTTGATCCCTTTGGTAATTATGCAAAGTCAGCAATAGAAGCCATGAAAGCGTTACAGCAACTACGTAGTGGCCTAGCGACACTTGGCACACCTTCAATAGTTAGCCCTGAGCAATTACTGGCACAAGACTTTGCAGCAGCCCTAGCAGATGCCAATGACCCAGCCTTTAACATGCTTGACAACCCAGGTGGCTATCAAGATGCGTTCTCACGCCCTAACGCTGACCGAGGCTTTACCGCTACTGAATTGCGCATATTTATAGACCCATCAGCTGCTCAATACGGTATTGGCGTGGCTTCAGTCAATAACTCAGCCAACGGCAATAGCAACAACTACAGCACTATCCAAAGTTTTGCAGGCGGTTTGTAGTGGCGACACCACACCTGGTTGTTACCTTTGACTTTAGTTCCGGGGCAGTATTTAACTACCCTTTTATTATTGGCGAGGGTGTTCTAGGCGTTAACGTGCTTGCTGACGCTGCTGCCCTAGTGGTGGACATATCAGATCAAGTTAACAAAGTAACTATCCGGCGCGGTTACAACTTATTGCAAGAGCAATTTCAGGCTGGCACAGCCACAGTTAGAATTCTTGACCACAACGGCAATTGGAATCCAACAAATCCTGCATCGCCTTACTATGGTTTGTTAGTTCCTTTGCGCAAGGTTCGTATCTCAGCAGACGATAGTTTCCTATATTCAGGTTATACAACTGCCTATAATTACACATGGGATAAAGAGCAAAACATAGGCTATGTTGACGTAGAACTCTCAGATGCTTTCCGCTTATATAACATGTCAAGCATTACCTCAGTTGCAAGTGCTACTGCTGGTCAGACAACCGGCACACGTATCACAGCCATCCTTAACCAAATTGGCTTCCCTACTTCTATGCGTGAAATAGACGCAGGATCAACTACAGTCCAGACTGACCCTGGCACTTCTCGCACATCACTTCAAGCCATTCAGAACATAGAGTTTAGCGAGCAAGGTGGGTTCTTTATCCAGCCTTCTGGCAATGCGAGATTTATCAGCCGTTCTGCTATCCAGGCTAAGTCTGGTGTCAATCCAACATTCTTTAGCAATGATGGCACGGGCATAAATTACCGAAATATAGTGACTGCGCTAGATGATAAATTAATTATTAACACAACTAGCATTACGCGTGCAGGTGGCACAGCCCAGACTTCAAGCAACACAGCAAGCCAGATTAAGTATTTCCCACACTCTTACACAGCCACAGACCTTCTAGTCCAGACAGACGCACAGGCTTTAGATATTGCGCAGGCTTACACAGCAACACGGGCAGAAACCACTCTACGGGTTGATGCCCTTACTCTTGATCTGAACACAGCCAACTATGCAGCTGGCACAACAGCAGCTTTGACCCTAGATTTCTTTGACACCATTCGTGTTAAGAACGTAGGGCAAGATGGCACAGTTATTGACAAGACTTTGCAATGTATGGGAGTTAGCCACGAAATTTCACCTTCAACATGGCTGACTACTCTGACAACTAGCGAGCCAATAATTGACAGTTTCATCATTGGAAGTTCTTTATACGGTATAATCGGCACGTCAGTAATGACTTATTAAGGGGTAATAAATGGCAACAGGATTTCCAGCAAGCACCGGAGACGTTCTCTCAGCTGCGATGTATAACGGCTTAGTTACGTTTGACGTTGAAACCGATAAGACAGATAACTATACGCTAGTCCTCAATGACAGTTACCAGAATTTAATCCCGATGAACAAGGCCACAGCCGTTGATCTAAAGATTCCGACTAATGCCACAGCTGCTATCCCAGTAGGCACAGTCATTACAGTATTAAACAAAGGTGCTGGAACAGTAACAATAAGTGCAGTTACTTCAGGCACGACCACAGTTTTATCTGCTGCGGCATCAGCGGCATCTCCTACACTTGTTCAATATAGAACCGCTGCTTGTATAAAGACTGCTGCGGATGTTTGGTATGTCGTAGGTGGAATTGCATAATGATTGGCAACTCTATTGCTGGATTTTTTAGTGAAGGACTAGCACCTTTAGATGTTCAGTATTTAGTTGTTGCTGGCGGTGCTGGCGGCGGTGGTAAAGGTAATGGCGCATATATAGGCGGTGCTGGCGGTGCTGGCGGTTTATTGACAAACACAGCAACAGGATTATCTAAAGCAACAAATTACGCAGTAACTTGTGGCGCAGGTGGCACAGGAAGCACGACTAATGGGCTTCGCGGCACTAACGGGGTGGATTCCGTATTTAGTAGTTTCACTTCAACTGGCGGCGGCGCAGGTGGATCAGACAGTAGTGCGCCAAATAAAAACGGTGCGAATGGTGGCTCTGGCGGTGGTGGCGCAGGTGCAGGTGGAACAGGAAACGGCACAAGTGGCACAGGAGTTTCCGGTCAAGGTTTTGCAGGTGGAAACGGGTCTAACGGTGCGCTAGGTTTTGGTGGCGGCGGTGGTGGTGGCGCAAGTGCAGTTGGCTCTAATGGTTCTGCCTCTGGCGGCGGTAATGGTGGTAATGGTTCTGCATCTTCAATTACAGGATCATCAGTAACTTATGCAGGCGGTGGCGGCGGTGGTGCATATGACGTTGCAGCTGCAGGCAGCGGCGGCACAGGCGGTGGCGGTGCTGGTGCTAACGGCTCAAACAATGCAACTGCTGGAACTGCCAACACAGGCGGCGGCGGTGGCGGTGCAGGAACTTCACCATCAACCGGTGGTAATGGTGGCAACGGTGGCAGTGGAATTGTAATTCTTTCTTATCCAACTTCTTACACAATTACAATAGGTGCAGGATTAACAGGTTCAACTGCAACAGTCGGTGCAAAGAAAGTAACAACCATTACTGCTGGCACAGGAAATGTGAGTTGGGCATAATGGCACATTACGCATTTATCACAGATAGCATAGTGACTGAAGTTATTGTCGGTATTGACGAAACTGAACTAATTGAAGGTTTAGACCCTGAAACCTGGTATGGCAATTTTCGTGGCCAGGTATGCAAGCGCACTTCATATCATGGCAACATTCGCAAGAACTACGCAGGAATAGGTTTTACCTATGATGAGACCAGAGACGCCTTTATCGCACCAGAACCAGATGATGCTATTGGTTTTGATGAGAACACTTGCCAATGGATTACCGCACCAAAGGACAAAATTGAAACCGCGCCTAAGTAAAAGCGTTATTCAGCTGCGTGAGCAAGTAGATGACACCTATCCGAACCGCGACCGTAGAACTGACGGCACAATCGGAGACGCTAAGCATGACAGTAAATCAGATCATACGCCTGATGCTGCGGGCTGGGTTCGTGCCGTTGACATTGACGCAGACCTCACAGACCACAAATCTGAAAGTATCTACCTGGCTAATCAAATTCGTGCATATGCGAAGTCTGACCCTTCTAAACGAATATCTTATGTCATTCATAATCACAAAATCGCTAGCCGAATCCTTAATTGGAAATGGCGCAAATACACTGGAATCAACCCACACACCAGCCATATCCATGTCTCGTTCAATAAGGGTAAAGCTGACACAGATGGTTCTTTTTTTGAAATATCTATGCTAGGAGGCAAATAATGAAACACCCACTATTCCTAACCGCAGGCGCGTTCTTGTCTGCTTGGGCTGCAAGCAACTTCGCACTTGATTATCGTGCAGTTCTCTGGGCTATCCTTGCCGGAGTCTTTGGATATGCGACTCCTAAGAAATGACAATCTCTAGCGCAAACTACACAGTAACAACCACACGTTCAATAGTGGTTGCAGATGACCAAGCTGCTGAGGAAGTTCACTTCCATTCATCATCAGGCACACTTTATATTGGCGGTGCAGATGTAACTGTTGCTAATGGCTATCGCATGGACAATGGCGATAAGACCGTAGTCCAGAATCATGGCAATCCAATTTATGCCATTACTTCATCAGGCACAGCAAACCTCTCAACGCTGGTAATCCAAAAGTGAGTCAATCGGATTTCTTTACCCTTTACATATCTACCATAGCCGTCATAGGCGGCCTTGCTGGATATGTCATTACTCATCTGCTTAGCGAAATTAAACGCCTTAACTCGCGTGTTGATGAGATTTATAACATACTCCTAGAGCGATAATTTAGTCATGGCTAGAAGAAAAGTAATTGACGTTACTGATTACTCAGCCCTGGATCAATACTGCATCGGCCTTAATGAGTATTACAAGTCATTACGCAGAGCAGGGTTTAGCTGCGATCATGCACTTTATATGATTACTGCGCCACAGACTTATCCAGCAACAATCTTGCCTAGTCCTAATTGGCTGCCAGACATGCCAGATTACTACGATGACGAGGATGAGGACTAACCTTGAAAATAGTCGTGATAAGTGATCTACAAGTTCCCTTTCACAACCCAAAAGCAGTAGCAAATGTGGCCACATTTATCCGCAAGTTTAAGCCAGATGAGGTTCTTTGTGTCGGTGATGAGATTGATTTTCAGACCATTAGTCGCTGGAGTTCAGGCTTTGATGAACACTCCAAAACAATCGGCAAAGACCGAGACATGTGCGTTGACGTCATGTATGACCTGCAAATCACACAGCTCTCAAGAAGCAATCACGGCGCAAGGTTATTTAACGCCCTTTCTACTCGACTGCCTGGACTAATAGGCGCACCTGAATTAGAGATAGAGAACTTTCTTAGACTGCCAGAATTAGGCATCAAATATTATAAGAAGCCATACGAGATTCCAGGCACGAACTGGATTATGGTGCATGGCGATGAGCAGAGCACAAAGCCACAAGGGGGCATAACAGCCCTAGAAGCCGCCAAACGGCACGGAAAAAGCGTAGTCTGTGGACATACACACAGGCAAGGAATATCCTCTTATACGCAATCCTCAGGCGGTTTAGAGGTATCTAGATTAACAGGCTTTGAAGTAGGGCACATGATGGACACACGTCAGGCTTATTACACTAAAGGCACGTTTAACTGGCAGGCAGGTTTTGGCGTTATATACACAGATCGTAAGCGTGTATTGCCTATAGCCGTTCCTATAGAGAAAGATGGCTCATTCCAATTTGAGGGCAAAGTCTATGGATGAGGCATGTTGTGGCGAGGAATGGCTGGGATATGAGGAAGATTTTGTTATCAAATCGTTATCTAAATATGCTTGTATGAGGTTGAAATAGCCTGAAATAAGTGCGACCCTTTAGGTGTTGGTGAAGCACAGTAGCCGACATAAAGGGGCTACAAATGGATCAGACAGCACTTATCAGAAATGATTACTACTGCGGGTTTTGCTGCTTACCTATGGGCGAGACACATTGCTTTGGTTGCGGTAGATATGACGGCGCAATGACAACAACAGAATACAAGAAGTTCCTAGAAGTAACAGGCCAAGCATGATAGACCTAACATACTTTGAAGCTGTAGGGCTTTTATGCACAAGTCCGTTAGTTATATACGTTGCATATTGGCGTGGGTGGAATAACGGCAAGCGCGAGGGTTATCATGCTGGCCGCGCTATTGCACGAGCAGCGGTAAAAAATGATCGCTAATGAACTCCTTACTGAATCCACCAAACTCTTGTATGACAGAGGTTTGCAGTATGGAGACCCAACTGCTAATCACATACGAATCTCGCAACTATGGAGTGCGTATCTCAATCGTGGAATCGAACCTCACGAGGTCGCAATCTGTATGGCACTCGTCAAAATCTCGCGTTTGTCTGAGCAAGCAACGCACCACGATTCATACGCAGACGCTATCTCATACATGGCGATTGCAGGACATATCGCACTTACCGACTTCGACAACGATCTTGATGCTTACTAAAGCAAAGGCCGGTGTTTGGTGCGATTACTGCAAAATTAGATGGGGCATACACAATGAAAAAGGAACGACACAAGCTGCGTGGACAGTTCATAGCGAACTGTCCAAGTCTCATGGCCGCAAGCGTTCTTATTGTAATGACTGCGTGTTGGAAGTATCTAAATGGGCTGATGGCACATACTTCAACCTAGATCAACAGATTGAATATGCAAAAACCAACAGCAACATTAAACAAGGAGTATTAAATGGCCTTTGATTTATCACAATACGAAACAGTAGAAGTTCGCCTGGACAAGTTTATTGCAGACTTCCCAGACTTCAGGATTGCAACAGAAATGGAGAGTTTTGCAAATGATAGATTTATTGTTAAAGCGTATATATACCGGACTTTTGCAGATGGTGTCGCGTTCGCAACCGGATACGCTGAAGAAAAGATTACTGATCGCGGCGTTAATGCAACTAGCGCATTGGAGAATTGTGAGACTAGCGCAATCGGTAGAGCGCTTGCAAACGCAGGTTATGCAGCTAAAGGAAAAAGACCAAGCAAAGAAGAAATGGGAAAAGTCATTAGATTAAAAAATGACCAGGCGAGTGAGGCTATTGCTAATGCACCGCTGGCCATAAATAACACTTGGGATGAGTTTGTGTCTGATGAGCCAAAGCAACCGGTTATAACATTAGCTGACGCAGCTGAGATGGTGCAGCAATCTTTTGGCGATGCAGAGCCAATTCCAACATGTCAACATGGAGAGCGCACAATCAAGTCAGGCATTACTAATGGCAAGGCTTGGCGTGGTGCATTGTGTTCAGGCAAAGGACTGCAAAAAGCAGACCAATGTCCAGCAGTTTGGTATGTATTATCAAAGACAACAGGCAAGTTTCGATTACCGGAAGGAGTTGAATGATGGGTTACGTTGAAGTAACTAGACCAGATGGCACAGTCGAATTCTACGGCGATGTGCCAATGCTAGTCTGCCAAATGTGTAACAATATCCCAGATCAGGATGAAGGCGTTTGGACAGTTAGTCTATCACCGCTGCAATGGCAATGCGAGAAATGCCATACCGTCAATGGCTAATCATCGCAAGCACAGGGGCTACAAGACGCAACGCGTGGTGGCTGACTGGTTGAGGCAATGGTATCCCTATGCTGAATCTACCGGTGCAGGTAGGCAAGGCGAGGATATAACTGGGATACCATTTTCAATAGAAGTAAAAGCGCGCTCAGACTTTTCGCCTTTAGCCTGGATTAAACAAGCTGAGAGCAACAAAGATGGTAAACTAGCCTTTGTAGTTAGCCGCTGTAATGGACAGGGCGAGAACGCTGAGGAGTATTTAGCCTTCATGCGCTTAGGGGATTTAATGAATATCCTACAAACCTACGCAGCCAACCAAGAACCTCAAAGATGCAAACAATGTGGATCATGGATTAACACCATGTGCCGCACTTGCCAGATTGCAGGAATAAATGCCTAGTTATGAATACCGGTGCGATATATGCACTGAGTCAGTTGATATTGACTTTCCCATAACAACAGAGAAACCAGCCAATGTTGGGACATGCAGCTGTGGTGGAACATTCAAACGTATTTACCATTCAATACCGACACACCTAAAAGGCACAGGTTGGGGGAGCAAGCCTTAAATCAACCAAGCAGAATCGTCTCAATATATGAGATGACACGCCGAAGGAGAACGCTCAAATGATAAATGGATTTGACAAGGACATTACACTTAACTTGCTAAAGTGCTTCAGGCACTTCGCGCAAGCCGCAGCGCGGATCGCTTGCGCAGTAGTAAGTGTCATGGGGATACTATTCATTAGCGCGGCTAATGCAGTAGCACCAATACATGATGGTATTCAAATACAACAAACCCCTAAACAATATGCAAAAGCTGTTTTACCATTTCATCAATATCAATGCGCATTAGAGCTGTATACAAGAGAAAGCAATTGGCGGCCTAAAGCCAAGAATGGTAGTCATTATGGGATACCACAAGGTAGATCAATATACTTAAAGACTGCTAATCCAATAGAGCAGGTGAAGTGGGGTATCCGGTATAGCCATGCACGTTACGGTAGTATGTGTCAAGCATTAAAACACTTTAAGACTAAGGGCTGGCACTAATGGGTAGTAAGCATTTAGGTAGTGGCAAATGGAAATCCCAGCG
>Ga0209296_1001761_pt1 | contig 16061 bp, 17 predicted proteins | sample S_130206_EF_Meta_FD_187319 | JGI IMG/M metagenome (GOLD analysis project Ga0209296, IMG submission 187319) | Freshwater microbial communities from Lake Simoncouche, Canada to study carbon cycling - S_130206_EF_MetaG (SPAdes) (version 2) | ecosystem: Environmental > Aquatic > Freshwater > Lake ...
CCGCTGCAACTGTGTCAGCACGAGACGGTGCCCACACCACATCGGCATTTTGATGGACACTACGAATGGCATTGACAACAAGTTCTCCAGTGACTCCATCAATCTTCTGAGTACCTGATGCGTACACATCGGTAATCACTATGCGATCCGCCCGAGCAAAACAATCGGCATAAGAATCAGCCATCGTTGCAATGCGGTGATATCTGTTCGGTTGAAACACAGCCACAACTCGACCAGTCAATGCAGGATGCAAACGAACTGCATCAATGGTGGTTGAGATCTCGGCTGGCAAATGCGCATAGTCGTCAATCAATAACGACCCGCGGAAATCACCGCGTTCGGCGAACCGACGAGCCACGCCACGAAAAGTCGAGGCTGCTGTGCATGCGATCGCTGGGTCGCCACCAAGACGAACTGCTATCGCAAGTGCAGCAGCAAAGTTCATAACATTGTGCTCTCCGCGCAGTTTCAACTCGCACTGGTACATCTGTTCGCTTACTTGAACCTGAACCAGTGTTCCTTCGCTGCTCGGAACAGAAGACAAAACACGAACCATTGAATTCTGTGACCGTCCGAAAGTGGTGACACGACGGTCTTGCTCAAGTGTCTTCACAAGGTCTGCAGACCCATCATCATCTGCATTCAAAACAATTGCTCCGCGTGTCCGCTCGATTACATCTGCGAAACACTCCTTTATCGCCTCAAAGGTTCCAAAGTAATCAAGATGGTCGATATCGATGTTGGTCACCACGAGAGATGACAAAGGAAGAACATCAAGTGTCCCGTCGCTTTCATCTGCCTCAATAATCAGTAGCGATCCGTCTCCGTGCACGTTCCCAGTACCACCAAGAACATCTGCACCAATGATTGAAGAAGGATGCAGACCACCAGCCGTAGTCATCACAGTCACAAGTGCCGTTGTAGTTGTTTTTCCATGAGTACCAGCAATGCCTACTGCATTGGTGGCTGCGCAGAGCGACGCCAACATGCCAGATCTATGGCGGGTCTCAATTCCACTGCGCTGCGCCTCCACCAATTCAACGTTGTGCGATGGGATCGCCGTTGAGTACGTGACTACGTCTGCGCCGTGAACGACTGTCGCTTGATGTCCAATGGAAATAATCGCACCACGTTCACGCAATTCTTCGACGACCTCAGACTCGTGCAGGTCTGAACCTGTGACCAAATGACCCATCTCAAGCAACAAGCGAGCAATTGCACTCATACCTGGGCCACCAATACCAACAATGTGGCATCGGATAGGCACATTGAGCGCAATGAGCGGTTCGGCAATTCGGCGAGAGACGTTCATCAGTCGTCCATTGTTCCACGCGCAACTGTCGCGCGTGCGGCCCCCTCGATTGCATCAACTAAGGCAGAACTTCTGTGTATCGCCCCGAGTTGATATGCCGAGCGTGCCATTTCGGAGACGCGATTCTGATTTGCTAGCAATTGAGTGACCTCAGCCACTGCCCTGCCGTCAGCACACGCAGCATCATCCGCAAGGATTCCCGCCCCGGAATCTGTCAGCCATCGTGCATTGAGTTCTTGGTGACCATCTGCCGCGTCAGGCCACGGAACCAAGATTGAAGCAACACCAACTGTGGCAATTTCAGCTACTGAACTTGCACCAGCACGCGAGACCAAGACATCAAGCGCGCTGTACACATCTGCCATCCGGTCTTCGTACCCAACACGCACATATTGCACACCCGCAGGCACATGTGGCATTTGATCTCGAACAAACCGTTGACCACATATGTGGTACACCACCGAATGAGTTCCGGATAGTGCACGCAACAGGTCAGCAACCATTGAGTTCAACACGCCAGAACCAAGAGAACCACCCATTACAACCACCATGCGAGCATCAGAATCAATGCCAAGGGATGAACGTGCTGATTCTCTTGAAGCCGCCACATCTAAACCACGTAATTCTTTACGAACAGGCGCACCTGTCAATACAGAGCGAGGGAGCGGGCTGCCCTCAAACGCGACCGCTGAAATAGCCGCCTTCTTCGCTTGACGACGCGTCGCTAATCCGGGAATTCTGTCGTAGCTAACACATACCAGTGGGACATCTGCGGCTAGCGCTGCCCGCGACATTGGTTCGCTCGCATACCCACCGACCGAAATCACGACACTAGGACTCCATAATTTGATGAGACCGCGCGCGATAACTCGGCTGCGAAATAAACGCCACGGAAGCAAAACATTTCGTGACATACCCTGAAAAGTGAGTGAACGCTGTAAACCAGAGATGGGGAGATATTCCGCTGCAATCTGAGTCGCCTGCATCAACTCTCGCTCGACCCCACGTCGAGAACCGACGTAGCGGATCTCAGACACGGGATGCCCCGCTTCAACAAGTAGTTCACAAATTGCTATCGCCGGAATTACGTGGCCACTTGTTCCGCCACCGGTGACTACTGCGTACACCATGGTCTAATGAGACGTCTTTACGTCTCGCGCCACATTCAACAACAAACCAGCCGCAGCCATTGAAGCGATGAGAGAAGAACCACCGTACGACAGGAACGGAAGCGTTAACCCTGTCATTGGCAATGCTCCAACTACCCCACCGATATTGACCAAAGCCTGCACCCCGAACCATGCAGAGATTCCACCCGCAATAAACGCACCGTGAGTGTCTGGGGCCGACAGAGCTACCTGCAAACCAAAGATAACCAATGCCAAGAATCCACCGATCACCATTAATGATCCGAAAATTCCCATCTCTTCTGCGATGACTGAAAATATGAAGTCACTGTATGCAAGAGGCACATAACCCCATTTGCTCGTACCAGAACCGATTCCAGTTCCTGACCAGCCTCCGTTCGCAATGCTCAAGAGCGATTGATACACCTGATACCCACTGTCCTCTTTCGTGGCATCAAGATGCATAAATGCAAACATTCGCGCACTGGCATTGCTCGCAAAATTAAGGACAAATATTCCAAGAACTCCGACACTCGCAGTGGTTGCTACTAATTGCCGCGCTGGCAAACCTGCGATGAGCATCATGGCAAGCACGATTCCACCAAAAATCAAACTTCCACCAAAGTCCTTCTGAAGCACACATAACCCAGCACTGACTGCCAACGCGGCAATCATCGGCCACAAAACAATGCTCGTGATCTGAACTGAACGATGACGGTGCGACAGCAAGTTTGCACAGAAAAGAACAACCGCAATCTTCATGAATTCTGATGGCTGCATTCGGAACGGGCCAATGTCCAGCCATGCGCGTGCACCATTGACTAGTGCACCCTTCAGAATCACGGCTGCGTTCAACCCAACGACTGTGAGAACCACGGGCATGAGCAGTCGAGAATTACGCCATGTCTCATAGGGAAATGCGTACGCAGCCCACATCGCAAACGTTCCGGCGCCCGCCCAAATCAATTGACGTTGAAACATCCCCCACGCCGAACTACCGGAATGCAAATTCGTTACTGACGATGATGACAACACCATGACAAGACCCAACATGACAAACGAAGTGACGATGATAAGTATCCAGAAAAAAGCAGCAGATGGTTTCTCCAAGGCAACACGATGACGGTCCGCCACCCCAGCGCGTCGGAGTGTCGCCAGTCGGCGTTCCTTTAGAGTCAGAGTTGTTCGTTTGTCAGTAGCCATCATGAACTCGATTCTGTTCGGTTGAAGTAATTTCTTACTTTGTCTTGAAAATCATCACCACGTTCGTTGTAGTTGTTGTACCAGTCATAGCTAGTGCACCCTGGTGACAACAGAACCGTTGCGCCAGCCGTAGCCATTCCGTGCGCAAGAACAACGGCTTCATCCATCGACATTGCTTCGCGCACAGGGCACACACCTTCAAAAGCATTACGAATTGCGCCAGCATCATCACCAATTGCAATAACTCCCACCATTCGCTTCGGTTCCGTAGCCATTTGGGCCAAATCTAAATCCTTATTACGCCCACCAGCTATCAACACGATGCGGTCAAAAGACCTGATTGCAGTCAGTGCTGCGTGAGGACTTGTTGCTTTGGAGTCGTCGTACCACGCTGATCCATCAAAATGACCCACGAGCTCGATGCGATGATGTGCAGATTCAAAATTATGAAGCGGCGTAGCCACATCTCCCACGTCACTTAACCCAGATTCAATGACCAATGCGGCTGCGGCCAGCGAGTTAGTGATGTCATGAGGAAGCGCACGCCACAATTCATCAACCGAACAGATAATCCCATGCGGGCTCATTAAAGATCCCGACGTCACCTTGTAATCGCCAGCATCTAGACCGAATGTGACACAACGCGCTGGAGTTGTTCGAGCTGATTCAAGAATCAGCTCATTAGCTACTGGAGCAATAACTACATCATCATTCTTTGAATGCGCCCACAATCGACGTTTTGCGTTCGTGTAATTATGTAGCGACCCGTGCCAATCAAGGTGGTCCGGGGCTAGATTCAGCCACACCGACGCATCACAGCGAAAGAAATCTGTGAATTGCAAGCGAAAACTTGAACACTCAACGACAAATGCGTCAAACGATTGATCAATTGCCGCCATAAATGGAAGGTCGGTATTCCCTACCTCGCCAACTGAACGTCCACCGCCACGCAACAATGCAGCTGCGATCATCGTGGTCGTCGTTTTACCGTCTGTGCCCGTTACCCCGAGAATGGGCCGTGGGCCACCACTTCTCTGCTGTTCCCATTCATAAGCAATATCAATTTCAGTACGAACAGAAACCCCGACCACAAGTGCTTCAACAATGATGCGGTGATGTGGCGCAACTCCTGGCGCAGGAATCAAAACATCGACACCATCGAGAAATGAAGCAACATCGGACTGCGTTACTACCGGAACAATTGTGCAACCAAGTTCACTTGCGAAACGGCGGTGTTCATCCGTAATCGAATCATCAGACAGAACCACTTCAACACCCCGCGCAACCAAAGCACGCGCAGCCGCCGCACCGGCAAGGGCCAGGCCAAAAACCGCTACCCGCTTCATGTCACCGCCCGGCAAAGGAGTCGGCAATATGAGTGAAGTCAGCAATGAACATTCCTACTGCGACAGCCACGCAGATTCCAGACAAGATCCAGAACCGAATAATGACTGTGGTTTCTGGCCACCCGAGAAGTTCAAAATGATGATGAATCGGTGACATACGAAACAATCGCTTCTTTCGACCTGATGCTTTGAAGACACCCATCTGCAATGCAACCGAGCCAGCTTCCATGACATTGAGCGCACAAATAAGCGGAAGCAACATGTGCGTATTAGTAGTCACCGCCAACAGACCCAGTGCTGCGCCGATTCCCAACGCCCCAACATCACCCATGAATATTCGCGCTGGCGCCGCATTCCACCACAGGAACCCACCACATGCACCTGCCATTGCAGCCGAAAACACTGCCAAGTCAAGAGGGTTGACCAAATGATAAATATCAGGATTACGAAATGCCCAATATGCAATCACCGTAAAAGCAAGAAAACCGAATAGTGCAGAACCAGCAGCGAGACCGTCGAGTCCGTCGGTCACATTCACTGCATTTGTTGTTGCCCACACCATTACAGATGTCCACACAACCCACAGCACCGGCGACAAGTGCCAACCTGGGAAATCCAGCCGAGTAAACGACAAGGTTTCGCTAACACCTGTCCCTACGAGCAGCCACGTCATCATCACAATCACGAGCCCAAAAGTGATGTATCCCTTTTTCTTCCAAAAGATTCCTCGATTATGGGCCCGACGTACTTTCAAGAAGTCATCAAGGAAACCAATAACTGACAGGACTCCACAGATGGCCCACATAATCATCGCTTGGTCAGACAGCGCTATCCCGCCGCGTAAATGCGCAACCGCCCAACCAACGAATGCAGAAACCATGATGGCAATTCCGCCCATCGTGGCTGTTCCTTGTTTTTTCATGTGATGAACAGGACCATGATCGTCAGAACCAAGGATTGGCTGACCCTTTCCGATCGAATCAAAGAACGAAATCAGTGCTCGGGTACCAAAGAGAGATAACACCATTGCGACTGCTCCTGCGATAAGAACTGCAATCATTTCGTTTTCTCCTCTCGTACCCGAAGTGCTTTGGCAGCAATTGCCACATCACTGCTCGCTGTCACCACGCCGTTAATTTCTTGGGTTGTTTCATGACCCTTGCCAGCGATAACCACCATGTCACCACGCTTTGCACCCAAGATGGCGGATTCAATGGCCTTTTCCCTATTCACGATGGAACTAACCAGTGCATGATTGGTCACGACGCCTGACATCACTTCAGCAATTATGCGCTCCGGGTCTTCACTCCGCGGATTATCGGAGGTGATAATCACTACGTCAGCCTCACGAGACGCAATACCCCCCATTAGTGGGCGCTTTGCATTGTCTCTGTCTCCGCCGCATCCAAAGACCACTATCAATCCCGTGCGAGCAATTTCTCGTGCACTCATCAGAAGGCCTTCCAGCCCTTCAGGAGTGTGGGCATAGTCAACCACAACGTCGATGTCAGCTTTATTTGGCACAGACTCAAATCGGCCAGGCACGGTCTGCACAGTGGCGCAACCAGCGACAATTCGCTCATCTGGAACATGCAGTTCGCTTGCAGCCGTAATTGCAGCGAGTGCGTTCACAACAGCGTAAGAGCCACCAATGGGAAGTTGCACGTCACGTTGTTTCCACGTAAATGACACCCGCGAAGCTTCAACTGTGACATTGCTTATATTCGATAGTGAATAGGACAGTGTCGGAACAACAGCTTCCGTTTTCAATTGTTGCCCGTAGGGGTCATCTGTATTCACTACAGCAACTCTCGATTGTTCAGATGTGAACAGCTTTCTCTTGGCTGCAAAGTAATTTTCCATGGTGCCATGAAAGTCAAGATGGTCGTGTCCAAGATTCGTGAAGACGGCGACATCAAACACGATTCCATCTACTCGGTGATGCTCCAACGCATGAGATGAAACTTCCATCACAACATGGTCGATTCCCGCTTCCACACACGAACGCAATTGAGCATGCAAATCAATAGATTCAGGTGTAGTTCGCGCACCCGTCAATGTTCCCATCACGTACACGGATCCACCATGAGCAGTCAACAATGAGCCAAGAATTGATGCAGTTGTAGTTTTGCCATTTGTTCCGGTAATCCCAATCATTTTCAAAGAGGATGCCGGATGTCGAAATGCTGCCGACGCGACACGCCCAAGCACCATGCGCACATCTGATACAACAATTTGGACAATTGACGGGTCAATAGATTCATCGACATGATCGACAAGAACTGCTACCGCGCCTTGCATGACTGCCTCACTAATGAACTGATGCCCATCAAATGAATCTCCCCGAACGCAACACAGAATGTCGCCCGGCTCAATATTGCGAGAATCCTGAGTTATCCCAGAAAAAACTGCGTTCTTATCTCCGATAATTGTTGCAGCAATATCGGCATGCATGACAAGGCTGTCGACAGTCAATGGCGAAACTGAATGACGAGACATACTTCATGATCCGATCAGTGACCAGCAGACTTGGCGCCCGCCTTGCAACCAGTACCAGAACCAGTTGCCTGGATGCCCAATTCATGCATTACTCCCGGAACCAAACGAGCAAACACAGTTGCTGCGGCAGTTCCTCCGAAACGATCGCGCGATGAGGCATCTGGTTCGTCAATGCTGATCAACATTGTTACTTCAGGATTAGCCGCGGGGAAATAGCCGACGAATGATGCAAAGTACTTACGTCCACCCGTATCTGTTGAGTACGTTCCGTTGGCCTGAACCTTGTAACCAGTACCTGTTTTACCGGCAATTTCCATGCCCTTCACTTGAGCAAGTTCGCCAGTTCCCGTACAGATAACTTCCCGCAACATGTCGGTCATCGTTGCAGCAGTCTCAGGTGTAAGGACAGGACGAGTGGCTGATTCGGCTACAGGATGTCGTTTTCCAGACTTGTCAATTGTTGCACTCACTAGTTGCGGCGCGACATATGTTCCCTTATTCGCGACAGTGTTCACTCCTGCGATCAATTGAAGGGGTGTTGCAGCCATTCCATAACCGTACGACACAGTTACCTTCTCCGTGCCTCGCCATTTATTCGCGGGGCGCAAGGTTCCACGACTTTCACCCGGATATTCCAGTCCTGTTTTCTGACCGAAACCAAATGCGAACAAATAGTCATGCAAAGAATTAGAGGAGATCTTTTCCGCGGTCATAAGAGTTCCAATGTTTGAACTTTCGCTAACGATGGTTCGAACATTCATATCCATTGGTCCGTGCGGCCACGCATCACGAATAGGAAACTTGTCAACAACAATTGAGCCCGGGACCTTCAATACTGTTTCTGGAGTCACGGCACCTTCATTCAAGGCTGCACTGATTGAAAATACTTTTGCTACAGAACCAGGTTCATACGCCTCAACCGCTGCGAAGTTTCCTGAGGCAAGAACAGCAGAACCTGCAGTGTTGCGACGCACATTCGACATGGCATAGATCTGGCCTGTCTTTGAGTTCATCACAATTGCAGTGCCACCTTTGGCACTGAGTTGGCCAACGCGATCAAGGAGAGCTGTGTCAGTTTGGAATTGAATATTCTTGTCAAGAGTCAAGACGATGTCATCGCCAGGAACTGGCGCTGCTGTGGTGCTCTGTACTCCAGCAATTGAGCGGCCATTCTTATCAACTTCACGGATACCTTTGCCGTCAACTCCTGTGAGAATTTTGTTGAATTGCTTTTCAAGACCAGACGTACCCAATCCATCAGGATCCGTTCGACCGATAACTGCTCCTGCAACTCCGCCTTCTACTTGTCGAGATGGTTCTGTATATGAATACACGCCTGGAAGTCCAAGACCGAGCAGAGTTTGCGCATTTTCTTTAGTCAGACCTCTAGCGATGTAACTAAATTTCGAACCGGGAGCACTGAGAGCTGCAAGTTGCTTGGCTTCTTGCTCGGGTGTGTGAGCAAGCGCAACGGACAAGGCATGTGCAACAGCAGGAATATCAGTGATGGAGCGAGGGTCGGCATACACCGTGGTGCTCGGGACCGACAGGGCCAACTCATTCCCGTTGCGATCGAAAATAACCCCGCGCGCCGCACGCAAGATATTTACTCTGGTGCGCTGATCAACACTCGCTGCGAAATAGCCATCCCTCTGAACCGTTTGCAACAACACAACTCTCCCAAGCAGCGCTGTGAGAGCAATTATGAAAAGAACCACCGTGAGGCGAATGCGACTTTTGACTCGATGATGAGCTTCTGTGGAAGGAATTTTGCTTGATCGAAGTGCCGCTGGTACTTCTCCGGTGAAACTCGTCTTGGTCCAATGCCAAACAGACGCTAAGAGAGATTCAAATGGCGACACTGTTGGAGCTGGCCGACGAGACGCAACCGAACTGCGAACTGGCGGTCGACTTTGCTTCTTTGCTACCGGCGGACGACTTGTTGAGCGTGGACGCCCAGATGACGAACTGCCGCCACTTGATGTTCGCGGCGGCGCTGAACGAGATGTTGTAGAACGAGAGGTACCCGAACGAGATGATGACGGCGTTCCGTGTGAACGCGTGCCGCGATGTGAACCTTCTGATGTGCTCATGGTGACCCGACTACTACTGCTTTCAAACGACCAAACTCATCGAGTGGGGATTCGGTATGAGCAATAACGTCAGAGTCGACCTTGCCAACAGTTGCTGCAACTTCTGCTGCAACAGCCGCCGGAATACCTACTATGCGAATTCCCAGACTGGGAACAAGACCCATGAGACTCGCCTGATTCATCAATTGTCCTGGAGACTGAAGATTCGCCCGTTCCGCACGCAAGGTTTCGAAATGTGCTCGGGCGCGAGTGATGTCGTAGTTCAACTTGTCAAGTCGCATCTCTTGTTGAGCCATATGCGCGCGCAGCGACACGATACAAAACATGACTGTTACAACAAGAGCCATCACAGTGAATACTCGGACATACCGTCGTTCGCTCTGAGGAACCAACGCCAACTTCGGCCGATTGTCCCGGTCCTCACGTGGCGATAGAACAGCTGGAAACTTGATCGCAACAGCCATTATTACTTCTGACCTTCGATGGCAATTTTCTCAACAACGCGTAGGCGTGCTGACGACGACCTGGGGTTCAGTGCCAACTCGGATTTACTTGCATCACGAGGTGCGCGCACACGAACAACGGAACGTTCAGCGCCGCATCCGCACGGAAGATTTGGTGGGCATTCACAATCGCCTGTCTCTGCTGATCTCATTACAGACTTGACAATGCGGTCTTCGCCAGAGTGATACGAGAGAACGGCCAATCGAGCGCCAGGAGCCAATAACGAAATGACATTCCGTAGAGCACCCGGGAGAATTTCAAGCTCAGCATTCACTTCAATGCGAATGGCTTGAAATGTCCTTTTCGCAGGATGCCCGCCGCGACGTCGCGCCGGCGCAGGAATTGCCGAACTTACGACATCTGACAATCGCGCAGTCGAATGAATCGGGCGTGCAGCAATAATCGCCTTTGCGATTCGATACGCATGACGCTCGTCTGCATTTCGGCGCAACATACTCGTCAATGCATCTTCGTCATACGTATTGACAATCACATCTGCGCTCAAAGTTTGCGAGCGGTCCATGCGCATGTCCAACAGCGCATCAAATCGATAAGAGAATCCACGCTCAGCAACATCGAATTGCGGAGACGAGACACCGAGGTCGAAGAGAGCACCGGACAACGCGCCGATGCCCTCTTTCGCCGCGATCAGCGCCGCTGCATCGAAGCGGGCGCGCCGGAGGGCAACGCGTCCACTACAACCAGCGGCTGCAAGAACTTGTTCAGCTGATTCAAGAGCCATGTCGTCTTGGTCAATTCCCAATAAAGAGACCTTGGGGTGTGCGGTCAAGATTGCCGTGCTGTGTCCAGCGCCGCCAAGAGTTGCATCGAGAAAGACACCATCATTCATGCCGGAAAAGACATCGGTGATTTGTTCCAACATCACTGGCACATGAGCAAAGACCGCGTTCATGTTGACACCTGTGTCATGACGGACGGTCCCTGGCAGCCTCCCGGAAAGCAATTGCCACCCGGATGTATCCCCGGAATGTGCGCGATGGTAGCGGGCGGAGTTGGAGCTAACCACCGTGCCATCCGGGAGACTGCCAGAGACCGTCGGCCGCTGACTGATTGAAAAGACTTGTAGAGCATCGGGAATCACGCGCCCGCTCCAGCTATTTGTTCGGTACCCGAACTGATGTTGCGATCATGGCGATCTGGCTCCCAGATTTCGACGCGGTCAAAGGATCCAGCGACAATGACTCGTGAGCCCAGCTGCACTCCCGCGTACTCGCGAAGTTTCTCGTCTAGGTTCACTCGACCTTGAGCGTCGATAGTGACCTCAATGGTGTTGGCGGCAAGAGCACGCTGCTCGTTGCGGTCCATTTCTCCGCTGCGTACTTTTTGCAGCATTTCCTCTGCGACTTGCTCGAAAGCTTCAGCGGTTAGTACGTCGATGCACTTATCGCGACCAAAAGCTAGGTAACAACGGGGCTCGAGACGGGGGCGAAATGCAGCAGGGAGCGCGAGTCGACCTTTTGGGTCGAGCTGTCGCTCGTGCACTCCAACAAACACAGTCTCTGCCTTCCTGGGTGAAGTTCTCCGCCTCTCCCATGGGACAGATTATCCCCACTACTCCCCACTGTCAACCATTTACCCCCAAATGTCACCACTTTCTTCCCCACTCAGGCCGGAGAGCCGTTCGGAGATGGCATTGATGAGGGTCAGGGCCGGAATATCGAGGGTTGCCACGGGAATATCAGCGACTCGTGACCACACGTCAGGGGACGAAAAGATGTGTGACCATTCGCCCGGACGCCAGTGTCGATACAACACACACTGAAATCTGGCTCCTTCTCGGCTGCGACGCTGACTGATGCCAATCAATTTGTTTGTGCCCACAAAAACTTCTCCGGGCGACGAACTTGCAAAACAGACAATGCGACCGTCAACTCCTGTTGAAAAAGAATCGCGAAATACCTCAGCCTGCACCCACGGCGACAGTGCTTCAACAAAGAGTTCACCAAGCCACAAAATTGATTGTGCAACATCGTCTTTCCAAAATGGGTCATCTCTACTGATTGTTATGTCAATCCACACTGAGTCTGAAGGGTGAACAAACACTGCTCCCCCGCCACTTCGTCGTCGCGATACCAATACACCGCATTCATCTGCGTTTTTCTGATTCACATCGTCAACAGATTGAGTTGATCCGAGAATCAGAGTTGGTGTTTCAACGTTGCACCACCACAATGCACGTTCGTATGGCAATTCCATTGCATGAAAATCTGCAGCGGTACCAATCCAGTCATGGCGGCCCCACTCCATTGAAGGCGTAGTCATTGGGGAATTCGATTCGAGTTAACTGGCCTCAGCCAAGTATGGCTTCCACTGTTCGGGAATGCGCGGTACGGCATACATGATCCACGACATCTCTCGAGGTGCACGCGGAACGCTTGATAACTGCATGCCTGCTTCTTCTGGTGTGCGATCACGTTTTCGTAGATTGCATCCACGACATGCAGCAATGACATTTTCCCAAATGTTTTTCCCGCCACGAGAGCGAGGCATTACGTGATCAATACTGTCTGCAGTTCCGCCGCAATAACCACAACGATGATGATCACGGGCGAACACCGCACGTCGTGACATGGTTGCGTTGCGGTGATATGGAACCTTGACTACATACCGCAAACGAATGACGATTGGCGATGCCAAAGTAAGCCGCTCAGAATGAACAACTGTTCCATCGTCAGCGATGACTTCGGCCTTATCGCAGAGGACGAGACAAATCGCACGTCGTGCCGACACAACACTGAGTGGTTCATATGTTGCATTGAGAACGAGTGCGCTTCTCATTAGTTTTCGCTACTCCAACGTCTGCACCACCGCAGGTACGCGACGACATCTTCTGATCGGATAGAGCCGCGAGCCACTCCATGTCCGCCGCCGTATTGCGTCACAAGTCGAAACTCCATGTAGTCACGTGACGGAATGGGAAGGAATGGCGAGGTCCGCCACCACCCACGCGGCACTAATCGCACGGCCTGGGCGACTGCGGTACGCCATAGCGAAGGCCGCACAATGACAGCCCCGAGAATTGACAGAAATGCAGAGTCACTTTTCGAAGAGGAAACTGCGGTTTGCATAATGCCAACAGTAGTGGGCAAATCTCAACTAATTGTGAGGGAACTTGACACGAGGCTTACGAATTGTTTGGGCAAGGTCTTGCACCCCTGCTCGCCCAATTAATCGGACCTGTCGTTCAATGACCAAAGCAAAGCCCATCATTACGACAAAGGCTGCAAATGCGATGAGGAAGTGAATCTGCAAGCTAGCGACGACAGCAACGAGTGACACAAAGACGCCGACCAATGCCCACCACACACGGCGGGCCGAGTGGCGGTACAGCCCAGACGAGGACACAGCATTAGCGAACTTTTCATCTGTTTTGAGCTGAGCTTCAATCTCGCGCAGGATTTTTTGTTCTTCGTCTGACAATGGCACAGTCAGATTGTCTCACCTCACAGACCTAAACGCAATGCGCCTCGGTGTGTTCTATGTCAGACACCTTCGTCGAGGACTGGTCCCGCTGGGCTCTGGCCTGGCCGTCGGGCATTCAGCCCGCTGACGGGCCCAATCATTCCAGCCCCAAACCGATCAACGATGAGATCAACTGCCTTGCTGGCCGGTTTCCATTGTTCCTCGATGTCTTCGGGAGTGTCTCCCCCGTCATCGAACAAGCGCGGAATTCCTTCGCTTTGTTCGGTCAATTTTTGAGCATGAACTCCAAGCAAACGAACCCCCTGCGCGTAATCCAACATCGCCAACAGCGGCTCAAGGGCCGCCACCATGGACGGCCCAGTTGTCAATGGGACCGACGGAGTCACTGATCGAGTGACCGACTCAAACGAAGAGAACTTTACTTTCAGCAATAATGTGCCGGCGGCGACGCCAGCATCTCGAGTACGACGAGCTACTGCATCACACAGGCGCACCAACTGAACCCTCAATTCCTCGTGAGTGGTGAGATCAGCAGAGAATGTTTCTTCATGGCCGATGGATTTGGCAATTCTTTCTGGTTCAACGGTCCGTTCATCTATACCTCGTGCAAGGGCATGAAGATGTCGTCCATTCACCTCGCCAACAGCAGCACACACAATGTCAACATCAAGTTCAGCCAAATCAGAAACAAGACGTACACCAATAGCTTCAAGTTTTGCCAACGTTGCGGGCCCAACGCCCCATAACGACTGCACAGGAAGCGGCAACAAGAATTCAGATTCATGGCCGCGCTTCACTTCAAAAACTTGATACCCACGTTGCACCCCTCCAGCCATTGCTCGCGGCTTGGCATGTTCAGATGCGAGTTTGGCAAGAAATTTATTCGGCGCAACACCAACACTGCATGTCAACTGGGTCTCAGACACGACGCGCTCACGTAACGCCCAGGCAATAGACACAGCGTCTCCCATCAATAACGATGCACCAGTGACATCTAGGAATGCTTCATCAATAGAAATTTGCTCAACAAGCGGAGTGAAGGATTCAAAAATGGTGTGCAATTTTTGGCTGTACTCGACATAGTGAGAAATGTCGGGCGCAATGAACACAGCATCAGGGCATAACTTGCGAGCGACAGCCGAGGAAATCGCAGAGTGAATCCCGTACCGGCGAGCCTCATAGGAAGCTGCGGCCACAACGCCGCGACCACCCGTCCCGCCGACCACCACTGGGAGACCACGCAGCTCGGGTTGACGCAATAATTCGACCGACACATAGAAGGCATCCATATCAATATGAAGAATCGAACGGTTAGTGGTCACTTCACGCAAACGCTACTGCACTCGTCATGCCACCACGCCTACGATGGGCAGGTGCCTGACTCTGCTTCTTCTCTTTCTGCTCTACCATCCGTCGCTGCACGAGTGATCGCCTTTGGTTCCATTCTTCTTGGTGGGCTCGCGGGTGGCTTTCTTGGTTACGGGGTAGTTGATACTCAATGTGAAGGTGTCTGCACTGCGCCAACAGGCATTGGAATGCTCATTTGCAGCCTGCTTGGTGCCGGGGGAACAGCCATCATTGCTGTCCTCGTGTTGCGTGCTCACGGCGAATGGCGAGAGGTTTCAGATCCATCATGAGCGCTACATCGTCCATTGGTTCAGAACTACGTCTGATTGCAGAATCACTCGCTCGCGAAGCAGGAGACATGGCACTTCGCGGACGTAAAAGTGGCCCGCTTACTGCAACAACAAAGTCTTCACCGATTGACATGGTGACAAAGTTCGATAAAGCAAGCGAAGCAATGATCACCGAGGGCCTGGCGAAGGTTCGCCCTGATGATGCAATCATCGGCGAAGAAGGTGCAAACAAGAAGGGCACCTCTGGCATCACATGGCACATTGACCCGATTGATGGAACGACTAATTTCTATTTCGATGTTCCAATGTGGGCAGTGTCAATCGGTGCAGTTGATGAGCATGGTCCGCTTGCTGGAGCCGTTTATGTCCCTGCGCTTGGCGAGATGTTTAGCGGAGCTCGCGGAGAAGGATCAACTGTCAATGGATTGCCGATTCGTGTTCGCGACAACAACGACATTGCAGATTCACTCGTGTGCACCGGGTACAGCTATCGAATCAGCGAACGTGAAGTTCATGCCAAACGCGTTGCCGACATCGTGATGAAGGTGCGAGACATTCGACGATTCGGTGCAGCAGCTGTTGATTTATGTTTCGTCGCCTGCGGTCGACTTGATGTCTACTTCGAAGAACATCTCAATTCATGGGATCTGATTGCAGGCCAAGTCATCGCAACAGAAGCTGGAGCAGTGTTTTCTGACTACGTTGGAAATCCTGTCACCCCCGCACAGGTGTTGGCTTCAACACCCGGAGTTCACGCAGACTTCATTCACCTCATTGCGGCATCGGGGCCAGGCGCTTTATGAGCGTGGTGCTCGCGATTGATGCAGGCACAACCGGAGTGCGCACTCGCGCTGTCTTTGATGACGGACAAGAATCTTTCTCCGCATACAGAGAGT